>Ga0209253_10001012_pt1 | contig 24638 bp, 22 predicted proteins | sample FrelakmetBRP12BR_FD_187145 | JGI IMG/M metagenome (GOLD analysis project Ga0209253, IMG submission 187145) | Freshwater lake sediment microbial communities from the University of Notre Dame, USA, for methane emissions studies - BRP12 BR (SPAdes)... | ecosystem: Environmental > Aquatic >...
ACGAAATCATGAGGAATGAGGCGTACTTATACAGTACGCTGCAATGACGAAGGATGAGTGCAACACAGCAGATGGACGTTTTCCGACAGCCTCCTAGCCAGTAGTGGGTAACCTTTCTTTCCATCCACGGTACACCGTTTTGCAAACTATTACATGTTCTCGGTAGTATGTGTGCGGGGAGTCGGGTTAACTTCTCTTTTCCTCCCTGTGGAAAGAGGGAAAGAGAAGATGGGGGAAGACGATGCCTTCACGCGGTGAGAGTTTTAGAGAAGAACTTGATAAAGTAGATGAGACCGGACCAGAGGGTAATCAGCATGGCTATCCACAGGAGGGCTATTCCCACCAGGTGAAAATTAATGGTACAGTAGGTGTAGTGGATGAGCAGTCCCTCAGTGGCCACCAGTTGAAAAGCAGTTTTATATTTTGCGAGTTTGCTGGCTTCGAAGACCATGCCCTCACGAGCGACTACGATTCTTAAGCTAGTCACCGCTACTTCTCGGGCTATAATAAGTGCTACCATCCAGGCAGGAACCCTGTCGAGAGATACAAGCATAATCAGCGCTATGCTGATGAGAAGCTTGTCAGCGAGAGGATCCAAAAATTTCCCCAGGCTGGTGATAAGATTTTGCTTCCGTGCGATATAGCCATCGAGCCAGTCAGTAAGTGCAGCGATCGCAAAGAGGATGGCGGCGATGAGAGTAGTGTAGGGGGTGGAGGAGTAGAGAAGAATGACGATCAGGAGTGGAATAATGACAATCCTAAAAAGTGTCAAATTATTTGCAAGATTAAAGATACGCCGTGCCACGATATAAACACCCTCTCGTGATACCTGCTATGGTTTATGATTCTCTTCGTGGAAAGAGCGGGGGTATTTTTGTTACCACCGTGCCCGGAACTAAACTTCCCCAGCGCGTGCCCGTGTCGAGCCTCTGGTGACGGAGGGGCTGGGTGATACCCAAGGCTTCCCACATTTTCTCAGCGGATGAGGGAATAAAAGGATAGAGTAAGAGTGCGATAGATCGAAGAGACTCTAGCATGGTATACACCACAGTTGCCAATCGTTCTTGGTTACCACTGGCTTTGGCAAGCGACCAGGGCGCCGTTTCGTCAATGTACTTATTGGTGAGACTTACTAACTCCCAAATTGCATCCAACGCTTTATGGAAGGCAATCTCATTAAGGTGCTTCTCTACCGCACCCACCACCTGCGCTGCCTTCTCTCTCACTCGTTCATCAACCCCTTCGAGGGGTGAGGGGGAGGGAAGTGATCCATTAAAGTATTTGATAGCCATGGCGAGTGAGCGGTTCAAAAGATTTCCCAGGTCATTTGCCAGGTCACTGTTAATGCGGTGAATGAGCGCCCGGTGGGAAAAGTCAGAATCCAATCCAAAGGTACCCTCTCGCAGGAGAAAAAAGCGAAGGGCATCCACCCCATACTCTTCAATGAGCATGGTAGGCGCTACCACATTACGGAGTGATTTGGACATCTTCTGTCCTTCAATGGTCCACCAGCCGTGGGCGAATACGGTGCGAGGCGGTGGAAGCCCCATTGCCTTCAACATCGTCGGCCAATAGACAGTGTGGGTGGTGAGGATATCCTTACCAATAAGGTGAAGGGAGTTTTCCCAGAGGGGGGAGAATCGCTGGTTATCATTAAGGTAACCTGGAGCAGTCACATAGTTAATCAACGCGTCAAACCATACGTAGGTGACATAGTCGGTATCAAAGGGGATAGGTATCCCCCAGGCGAGGCGGGCACGGGGACGAGAGATGCAGAGGTCTTCCAGAGGCTGTTTTAAGAATCCTAAAATTTCATTTCTTCGAGTTTTAGGGAGGATAAAGTACTCGTGATCCTCGATGTACTTGATGAGCCATTGCTGGTAGTTGCTCATGCGAAAGAAGTAGTTTGATTCTTTTATCTGTTGTACCGCACGCCCGCAGTCAGGACAGCATCCATTAACCAGGTCCTTTTTTGTCCAGAACCGCTCGTCAGGTATACAATACCATCCCTCATAGCTTGTCTTATAAATATCCCCTTGGTGGTAGAGGGTGGTGAGGATTGACTGTACTACTGATTTGTGCCTCGATTCAGTAGTTCGGATAAAATCATCGTGCGAGATGTTGAGTTTCTTCCAGAGTTCTTGAAAGCAGACTACCATCTGATCGCAGTGCGCCTGAGGGGCTACCTCCTTTTCACGGGCCGCTTCCTGTACCTTTTGCCCGTGTTCATCAGTACCGGTTAAGAACAGTACCTCTGCCCCCGCGAGCCGATGGTATCGGGCGAGCACATCAGCAGCGATGGTGGTGTAAGCATGACCAATGTGAGGGAGGTCATTTACGTAGTAAATAGGGGTGGTGACGTAAAAGATTCGTGCCATACGTTGTTTCGCGCTATTTCTTGCCTCCTGCTTTAGGAGTGCCCTCTTGCTTCAGCTCGTGGGGTGAAATCTCTATTTCGTTACCGCTGTCAAGTTTAACCCATACCTTTTGACGAAGGATATCCTGTTTGATCACTTTCCCCGCTCCGCACTCGGTGACTACCTTCTTGCCGCACTTGGGAAGGGTTTTTTTAAGGTGCTCGTAGATTTCATGTTCAAAGGTGAGGCAGCACATCAACCTGCCACATACCCCAGAAATTTTGGTAGGGTCAAGCGCCAATCCCTGGTCTTTGGCCATCTTAACAGTAATGGGTTCAAAATCCTGCAGGAAGGAACAGCAACACAGCTCTCTTCCGCAGCGGCCGATTCCCCCTACCATCTTTGACCGGTTGCGCGCACCAATCTGTCTCATCTCCACGCGCGCATGAAAATCGGTAGCGAGGCTTTTCACCAGGTTTCGAAAATCAATCCTCCCTTCCGAGGTAAAGTAGCAGATAAACTTATTGATGTTAGGGATGTGTTCGACTTCAACCAGCTTCATATCAAGTCCCATCTCAGTCAGTTTTGCTAGGCATGCCTGATGCAGCTCCCTTTCTTTATGAACTTTTCTTGATTCATAGTCGAGGTCTGCTTCGGTTGCTTTACGGATTACCCGCGGGAGGGGCTGTGGTGGCAGGAGTGAATCATCGCACTCGGTCAGCTTTAGCACTATTCCTAGCTTAAGCCCCTCATCCCAGTCAACCATTACCTTATCACCCTCCGCTAACTCAAGGTTTCTCGCATCATATTCCATGATCTTTCCACTGCGTTCAAATCTAATTCCTGCAATGCGTTTCATAGTGGTGTCCCGATGATAGTAAGTTGTGTGCTGGATTGAGCAGTAGAGTATCCCTCAGCACTCTTAGGGTGTCTCAGAGCACAGGGTGAGGAACGTGGTTTCCATGGCGAGCCTGGGGTTAATGTTGAAACGCATAGCCATCTGTACCTCATGTATACCCTGAGCTATTTCAAAGAGATCAGAGTAGCTCATGTTAGCTGCGATGCTGCTCACCTCGTGGTCTAGGTCTCTGTTAATGAGGTACGCTGGCTCGCCAGTTTCTTTCCATATCACCAGATCTCTTACCCACACCTTAAGAAGGTCTACATGGTGTGCTAAGGCATCTTTGTCTTCACCACATGTTTCAGCAAAATCCAAAATTGACCTGAGGGAACCTCGGTGGAGATGGGCAATCGAGCTTAAAAAATGCGTTCTCTTCTCCAGCGCTCCCTGTTCCATCCACTGCAGTGCCCTTCCTATACTTCCCCCTGCGAGAGAGGCTGCCAGCGCCAGTTCATCAGGATCACCCGTGCTCTGTTCACGCAGGACCTCTGCCAGCAACTCTAACGAGAGCGATTGGAACAGCACTCTCTGACAGCGTGATCTCACGGTGGCGAGGAGTTGGTAGGGAACAGGAGTTACCAGGATGAGTACGGTGTGGGGTGGAGGTTCCTCGAGCGTTTTGAGTAAACAGTTGGAAGCCTGAAGGTTCATCTTTTCTGCGTGATCAATGATTACTACTTTGTGCTTCCCCTCATAAGGTGTGTACTTACTCTTCTCTTGCATGGTTCTGATCTGATCAATTTTAATATAATCTCCCTCAGGTTCGAGAGAGAACACATCAGGATGGGTATGGCGTTCAATCTTCTGACAGGAACCACAACGGTTACAAAAGTCATCGTGGTGAGTTTCGCAATTGAGTGCTTTAGCCATGGCCAGGGCAGTCGTCTTCTTCCCGATACCTGGAATGCCAGAAAAAAGGTAGGCGTGAGCGACCGTGCCATTCCTGATGGCACTCTTAAGCATTGCTATTGGTCTCTCCTGGCCTTTAATAGTACTAAATGGCATTTCCCTCTCTATCCTTCTAATTTTGCAAGAACAACGTTCTTGATCTCCTGGTGTACCCGGGAAGGTTCCTCTCTCCCATCGGCAATGTAGATACGATGAACATAGCGTTCAGCAAGTTGCAGGTACCCCCACCTCACCTTCTGGTGAAAGGCGATACTCTTTTTCTCGAAGCGATCCTCACACACCTCGTGGGATGAGGGGTGTGTCCTTCGCAGCGCCCGCTCCAGGCCAATCTCTGCCGGGCAATCGATGAGGATGGTGAAGTCAGGGGTGAGGTGATCGGTGGCAAACTGATTAAGGTTTTCTACCACCTCGATCAGGATCCCTTGAGCAACACCTTGATAGGCAAGGGTTGCGTCGGTGTAGCGGTCACAGAGCACAATATCGCCTCTCTCCAGCGCCGGTCGTATCACCTCGTGCACGTGTTGTGCACGGGATGCTTCATAGAGGAGGAGTTCTGTCTTAGTATCGATAGTGACATTACGGGAGTCAAGAAGTATCTTTCTGATAGTATCCCCAAGGGAGGTGCCCCCTGGTTCCCTGGTGGCAGTGACCGCATAGCCTCTCTGCTCCAGGAAATCTTTTAGTAAGTGCATTTGAGTTGTTTTGCCACAACCCTCTATGCCCTCAAAAGTTATAAAGAACCTTTTCACCCCTTAATGCCTCACCGTGGAAGGAAGGTATACTATCTGTTTCCGAACCTTTCATAAGAGACACACTCGCGCACTGTTTTCCTGGAGGTTGCTTTTGATCCTTCCGCGGCGTATCCGAGGGGGGTCATTTCTACCACTGCCATTCCCTCAGGGATTGCTAACAGTTGCGCTGCTGCTTTCGCATCAAAGAACCCGATGTGAACCGTACCTAATCCTTTGGCGTGAGCAGCAAGTGTGAGGTTCTGCATGGCCAGGGCAACATCAAACATATACCAGTCACCTTTATCAGTTCCCGCGTTTCCTTTAAAATAACCGGCTTTCCCTAGATGAGCACACGCCACAATTACTACCGGTGCCTGGGTGAGTGAGGGGCGTGCAGGATTTCCCTGGGGGAGTGTTGCTGCCAGCTTTTCTTTTATTTCAGAATTTTTTACTACAACAAATTCCCAGCATTGGGTATTAGCCCACGAGGGTGCCCAAAGCGCTGCCTCCAGCACTTCGCTGATATCGTTCTCAGAGACGGGATCCGGCTTGTACTTTCTGATACTCCTTCGCTCCCTAATGGCACTCATTACTTCCATGGTATCCCTCCCTTTTTTCTAGTGCGGTCTGTGGTAATTCAGCACCTATGGTAGCAGTAATCAAATGATTTCTCAAGTATATACTATTTATTCAGATTCTTACATAATTCAATCTGAGAATTTCAGTGACATGGGGGATTTTTCTAAGCCCAACAATATAGTCATTGGCTTTGTTCACGACCCCGCACCTTACGTATTATGCAGGGGGCAGGCAGTTTCCTTAAGCCTTCGACAAAGGGGAATGCAATGGGGTCTGGTACTGCACAATCCGTAAGTCACCTGCCGTTCTACAGATGCTTAAGCAGTTTTGTGTTGTGGCTCAGAAAAATCCCCCCTGTCACTCATAAAGGGTCTTAAAAATTTAAAATATCTTTGGCGAGTGTTAAGGGTTCTTTTTAAGTAACAAATCTCCCTTGTTCTGTCAAGATTGGTGTAGTAAAAAGTCCTTGACAGGGGAGAAGGCACTGTGCTACTAAACAATTAATTATTCTTCATTTTTATCATTTTCTCAAATGGCTAAAGGAGAGACGATAGTGGCAGAAAAGAAAATTAGAGCAATGGTGGCTAAGCCGGGTTTAGATGGGCATGATAGGGGAGCCAAGGTTATTGCCCGTGCCCTCCGGGATGCGGGGATGGAGGTGATTTACACTGGTCTGCGACAAACCCCTGAGCACATTATCAACGCAGCGCTTCAAGAGGATATAGATGTGCTGCTTCTTAGTATACTTTCAGGAGCGCATAATTATTTGTTCCCTACGATTATGAAAGGGTTACACGAGAAGGGGATGGGAAACGTCCTGGTCATAGGAGGCGGAGTTATCCCTAAGGAAGACATTACCGCTCTTAAGGACGCAGGAGTATCAGAAATTTTTGGTCCAGGTACCTCCACTGAAACTATCATTACCTACATTAAGGAACACCTTCCTTCCTAACCTATTTACCCAGAGCCGCGGTCATCTATGGAATTAGTGAAAGAGGCATTGAACGGCTCAGAGCGTGCTATCGCTCGGCTCATTACCATGGTGGAGAATGAGCTTCCCGGTTGTAGGGAAGCGATGAGGGATCTCTATCCGCACACAGGGGGTGCCTACCTGGTGGGGTTCACAGGACCTACCGGTTCGGGTAAGAGCACCTTAGTTGATGGTGTGGCGCTTACCCTCTGCACCCAGGGGTATAGTGTGGGCATTATTGCGATTGATCCCTCAAGCCCCTTTACCGGTGGTGCACTGCTGGGTGACCGTATTCGCATGCGCCATGTCACTAACAGGGAAAAGGTATTTATCAGAAGCCTTGGGGCACGAGGAGGTCTGGGCGGAATATCCCAAGCCACCTCTGATGTGATAAAGATTCTTGATGCTGCCGGTAAAGATTTTGTGCTGGTTGAGACTATTGGCATAGGACAGGACGAGGTTGAAATTGCACAGGTGGTTGATACCTCGGTCGTGGTCTCTGTTCCCGGGCTGGGTGATGAGATTCAAACCATCAAGGCGGGTATCATGGAGATTGGAGACATCTTTGTGGTCAATAAGGCTGATCGTGAGGGTGCCGATCAGGTTGTGGCCATGATCAGAGCGATGCTGGATTTGGGTCCTTCTGTCACTCTCTGGAGCAAACCTATCATTAAGACGATTGCCACTGAGAGTCAGGGCATTGATACCGTAGTTGAACAGATTATGCTCCACCGCGCACACCTTAAGGAGCATGAGCTCTTACATGCGAAGCGAAGGGAGAGGATTGAGAGGGAGATTGTGAAGTTACTCGAACACAAAATATCACAGTATGTGCATGATCGTCTCTACCAGGTTCATCCCCTTAATGACCTCGTCGAGCAGGTTAATAAACGTGAAAAGGATCCCTATTCCTGCGTTGACTATTTATTAGAATTTTTAGAAAAGAAGTAGGAAAAAGAAGCACGCGAAACACTACCCAAGGAAAGGAGAAAAAGATGAAAGTAGTAAAGTTAGATCACATCGGCATCGCAGTAAAAAATATGGAAGAGACGCTTGCCTTTTACCGTGATACCTTAGGTATTGCGTCAGTGGGTACCGAGGTAATTGAAGATCAGAAGGTTAAAGTGGCTTTTCTCCCAGTGGGAGATACAGAATTGGAATTACTGGAATCAACCTCTCCCGAGGGCCCCGTGGCAAAGTTTATTGAAAAGAGGGGAGAGGGCATTCAGCATGTTGCGTTGAGGGTTGACAATATCGAGAAAGCCTTGCAGGAGCTTAAGGATAAGGGAGTACAATTAATCGATCAGCAGCCGCGCTACGGTGCGGGCAACGCCAAGATTGCCTTTCTCCACCCCAAAGCAACAGGAGGGATTCTCTTGGAGATTTCTGAGAGGAAGTGAGACACTTCGATGCAAGATTCCTCAAGTATTGCTTTAAATAATAGGACTGATTATAGAAATAGCTTTTTAGCTTATGATTCTTGTTTCTTGGCTTCCTCCCACAAACGATCCATTTCTTCTAGGGAAGTGTGCTCAATAGATTTACCTGCATTGCGCAGTGAGTGTTCAATATATTGGAAGCGGCAAATAAATTTATGGTTGGTTTTCCGCAGCGCTTTCTCGGCATCGATGTCCATGAAACGAGCGAGGTTGACCACGGAGAATAAGAGATCACCCAACTCATGCTCTAGCGCGTGCTTTTCATTATCTGTGATACAGGTCTTTAACTCACCAGTTTCTTCTTCAATTTTGCTAATTATCTGCTGAGGGTGTGACCAGTCAAACCCCACGCGGGATGCCTTGGAGGTGAGGCTTTGCGCCTGGACCAGTGCGGGCAGGTAGTCAGGAATGACATCGAGGAGGGAGTCGTCAGAGACCGGTTTGCCTTCTTCCCTTTTAATCTGGCGCCAGTTTGTTTTTACCTCTTGAGATCCTTTAACCTGGGTGTTTCCAAACACGTGGGGATGACGCCGTATCATTTTATCCCTGATTGCAGTCATTACCTCGTTAATATCAAACTCACCGCGTTCACGATATATATCTACCAAAAAGATAATCAAAAAGAGGAGATCACCCGCTTCCTCCTTTACCTTCGAAGCATTACCCTGGTCAATGGCATCGAGGAGCTCATAGAGTTCACCGGTGAGATACGATTTCATATCAGAGGTGTTCTGTTCCCTGTCCCAGGGACACCCTGAAGGACCTCTCAAGGTGTGCACCAGGGCGGTGAGATCTTCCAGCGTTTTGTTTTGTGTCATACCAGTACCCTTTCCTTGTAGGTGAGGTGACATACGCCAATAAAAAGACTTGCATTGAAACTCCTTCTATGATAGAAATTTCTAACATCCTTGGATGAGAGAGCAGATCCCCGTTGCTGTGAATGCAACGGGGTTATTTACTTTTTATATCACATGGTACCACAAAAACAACATCAAATTCGCGCTGAGGGCTACACGGTGGCATTCGATACAATTTCGGCAAATACCAGCGGCCGCACCGATATCATTGATATCACCGCCGAGGTAGAGGGTGCGATACGCGCTTCAGGTATTAAGAATGGAAGCGTGCTTCTCTTCATCTCAGGGTCAACCGCAGCCCTCACCACCATTGAGTATGAATCTGGGGTAGTCAACGATTTGAGAATGGCCATCGAGAGGATCACCCCCCGTGATATAGACTATGAACATGACCGAAGGTGGGGGGATGGTAATGGATACTCACATGTGAGAGCTGCGCTCGTAGGTGCGTCATTACAGATTCCTCTGCGGGAGGGGAGGATGCTCTTGGGAACCTGGCAGCAGGTCGTCCTGCTTGATTTTGATAATCGCCCCCGAAAAAGAGAAGTTCAGGTTCACCTCTCAGGAGTGTAAGGTTGGCAAAGAAAGAGAGCAAGACTACTTCCAAAATGGTATTCGAGGATAATCGCCTGGTGAAGGCGCTTTTGGGAGAATATGATGAGAATCTGAAATTTATTGAGGATGCTCTCAAGGTGACCATCACGGTCAGGGGTAATGTTATTACCATCCACGGGAAAGCCGATGAGGTCGCTCTTACCACAAGGGTGCTGCAAGAGCTTTATTTCCTGCTTGAGTCCAATTACCCTGTCTACCATGATGAGATTGATTACGCCATCAAGATTTTAAGAAATAATGAATCGGTTCACCTCCAGGAGGTTTTTCTCGATACTATCCATGTCTCTCATAGGCAGCGGCTGATCACGCCCAAGAGCATCGTTCAAAAACAGTACATCGATGCCATCAGGAGGTATGATATCGTCATTAGTATCGGGCCCGCAGGAACGGGAAAAACCTATCTCGCCATGGCCATGGCCATCTCTTCACTGCTAAAAAAGGAAATTGACCGTATTATTTTGACCAGACCTGCAGTGGAGGCAGGCGAAAAGCTGGGATTTTTACCAGGTGATCTCTATGAGAAGGTTAACCCCTACTTAAGACCTCTCTATGACGCGCTCCACGATATGATCGATTTGGAAAAGGCCTCCCAGCTTCTGAAAAAGGGTATCATTGAAGTTGCACCCCTGGCGTTTATGAGAGGGCGCACCTTGAATGACTCCTTCGTGATACTTGACGAGGCACAGAATACTACCTCTGAACAGATGAAGATGTTTCTCACCCGATTAGGGTTTAGCTCGAAGGCAGTGGTGACAGGAGACATTACCCAGATTGATCTTCCTACAGGGAAGCCCTCAGGGTTGGTGGAGATTCAGAGTATACTCAAGGGTATTGAGGGGATAAAGTTTGTCTACTTTTCTGAAAAAGATGTGGTGAGACACCACCTGGTGCAGGAGATTATTGTGGCGTACGAGAAGGCTAGTTGGAAAACTAATAAGCCACCACACGGTGAAGGAAACCCTTCCTAGGTGAGCAGCGCGTATGGTTACTTCCAATAAAAAAACGAGCACATCCCCTTTGGCAAAGGTTCCTTTTTCTCAACGGTGGGAAACAGGAGCGCTCTCCACCTTCTATAAGAGTATCCTTCTTTTCACTACCTGCTTACTGATCGCGAAGTTAATCTCACCTACGGCTCCCACGACTGTTCCTGACTATCAAGTGGGAGATATAGTCAATCAGAATATTAAAGCCGCGCAAGATTTTCTGATTGAAGATACTGTCTCCACCGCCAAAAAACGCTTAGAGAATGTGGAAAAGACTCCCGCGGTGTATGATTTTGATGCCAATGCCTCCAAGGATTTAAAGAACAAACTCTCATCGACCTTTGATCAGTTGAGGAAGCTCTATGAGTACCCTGCGGCTGGCCTTCCTGCCGAAAAGAAAAGGGAAACATTTCAGGATACACTAGGTATAAGTATTACTGATAAGCATTTTGGTGTCCTGGTTAAGTACCGTTTCAGAGAGGGTAGTACTGACACCATTCTTACCTTGATGGCTCCTCTCGTGGCTGAGTATGTGGTAGCAGATAAGGTGGTCTTGGAAGCTGAGAAGGTAAATGGAATTATGGTACGCAATGTCCAGACTCAGGAAGAAAAGCTGGTCAAGGAGTTTGCGTCTGTCCTTGAGATAAAAGAAGCAAAGAAGCTGGTAGTTGAACGATCGAGTAAGCAACTGGAAAACACCCCCGGGTCATTGCGGCTGGCCATGGTGGAGATTGCGCAGACCTTGCTGAAGCCTACACTCACCTTCAACAAAAACGAAACCGAAGCGAGAAGGCTCAAGGCAGCTGAAGACACAAACCCGGTCTATTTCAAACTGAAAAAGGGTGAGATCATCATTCGGGAGGGGGATAGAATCACTGAAGAGGCGCTGCTTAAGCTGAAGGCCTTAAGCCAGCTCAAAAAGGAGGGGAACTCTGTTACTTCCATCATCGGCAGCTTTTTTCTCATTCTCATAATTACTTCTCTCTTCTATGCCTTTTTCCCCGGCAGTATCAGAAGGTTTAATCTGAACAATAAAGATTACCTCTTCATCAGCCTCGTTTTGCTGGGTATGGTAGCAAGCATTAATTTTTCTATACTCTTCTCAAGTGCTCTCAGTAAATCCTTTCCCTCACTCAGTGCTCTTTCCTTTTTGTATGCTATTCCCTTCGCCCTGGGTGCGGTGTTGATTGCGGTGGTGCTCAATGTTGATCTGGCTGCCATGTTTTCAGTGGTGCTCTCTATTATCGCGGGTATCCTGCTAGAGAATCAGTTAGAATTTTTTATCTATCCCTTTATTACGAGCATTGTGGCAGCTCAACAGGTAGTGTTCTACAAGGAGAGGAAAACGCTGATTAGAGCAGGCTTTCTCACTGGTGTGGTGAATGTCTTGCTCATCCTCTGTTTTGCGCTCATTAAAAAGAGTCTCTTTAACTTTGACGCACTTATTGATTCAAGTTTTGGATTTGTGGGAGGGGTGTTGACAGGTATTATTGCGACAGGGATTGTACCCCTCATCGAAATTACCTTTGGGTACACCACCAATATGAAGCTTTTAGAACTAGCTGACCTCAACCAGCCACTTTTAAAAGAGTTAAGTATCAAGGCACCTGGCACCTACCAGCACAGCATCATGGTGGGGAATCTGGTTGAATCTGCTGCAGAAGCGGTGGGTGCCAACTCGCTGTTGGCTAGGGTGAGTGCATACTATCATGATATCGGGAAGATCAAAAAGGCCGGCTATTTTGTTGAAAATCAGCCGGGTGGCGAAGAAAATAAGCATGAGAGGCTTTCTCCCAACATGAGTAGCCTCATCCTCCTCTCCCACGTGAAGGATGGGGTGGAGTTAGCAAAAGAGGGTAAGCTGGGGAGCGCCATCAGGGATGTTATTAGGCAACACCATGGTATGAGTTTAATCAGCTTCTTTTATCAAAAGGCTAAGAGCCAACAGAATCCCGCTGATCAACCGGTTGATGAGAAGGATTTTCGCTACCCCGGACCCAAACCTCAGACTAAAGAGGCGGCGCTGGTGATGCTTGCTGATGCGGTGGAAGCGGCTACCAAGACGCTCACGGAACCTAACCCGTCCCGGATTCAAGGGATGGTGCAAAAGATTATTAATGGGATTTTTACCGATGGGCAACTTGATGAGTGTGAATTGAGCCTGAAGAACTTGCATGCGATTGCCAACAGTTTCATTCGTATTTTAACTACTGGTGTGTTTCACCAACGGATAGAGTATCCCACACCGGAACCAAGTGAGAACGGAGTGAAGAAGAGGGCAAATGGTAAGGATAAGCAATCAGCAGAAGCTGATACGGATAAGCCAAAGGTGGATAAGGGAAGTGGTGAGCGCGATCTTAAACGACTTGGGATATCAAAAGTGGGAGGTAAGCATCCTTCTAGTGGATGATATCCAGATTCGAGAGATCAATAAACACTATCTCCATCGTCACCGACCCACCGATGTTATTGCCTTCTCCCAGATTGAGGGAGAAGCCACCCCCCTTCACGCCTACCTGCTAGGAGATATAGTTATCTCAGTGGAAACCGCACAGCGCCAGGCACAAGAAGCATCCACCACCCTCACCCATGAGATTGCTCACCTGCTCGCTCATGGTATCCTCCACCTCCTTGGGTATGATCACGAGGGTTCCTCGAGAAAGGCTCAGGAGATGAGGGTTAAGGAGGGGAAGCTCCTCAAGATACTCACCCCTTATCTTACCGCCTAGAGTTTCCCCAGTTCACCCTATAGGGATGTATCAAAAATTCTCGTTAAAGATACTCATAACATTTTTGCACGCTATACATAACAAAACCTGATTTTTTAGCACAACACTATTGTGGGCAATGCGAGCACCCATTCGGCAAATGATGCAATAAAAGCATCTGCAGGTTTGAAACCTTACGCTTCATATTTTATAAACGTCTTGATTTGTAGGTAACCCACGGATATAATGGTTTAATCTTCGAAGAGTATAGTGCCTTGGGAAGAGAATACGTAAACGGAGTATGGCAGCAGTGACTCAATGAATACCACGCAAAGTAAGGAGAAAGGCAATGCAGAGAGAAAAAGTATTATTGGTATCTTTACTGCTTTTCTTTTGTAGTTCTCCCACTTCCCTTTTTTCAGAAGAGGTGAGTGACACCAAGACGATTGCCTTTACCAAGAACGTGGTGGTAAAAAAGTTTCAGAGGGGAGAGGTGCACGCTGAACCCTACACGGTGGAAGAGAAGGATAGCTTGTGGAAGATTCTGATTGATAAGTATGGTATTAAGGATAGACAATTCTACTTCTATTGTAAAATAGCCAAGAGTTTAAATCCTTCCTTAAAGGATACCTATGAGATTATTCCCCAGCAGGTACTCCTGATTCCATTTAAGTATATTGCTAATGTTGATTTTCCGACAGAAGGGATGAGGGAGGCCTTGTACGATGTTCTTTCCTCTGCAGTTCCTCAGGTACCAACGGAAGAGTATACCATTTCCAAAGGAGAGCATGTGGCACAGGTGCTAAGGGAGGTGTATAGTATCCCTGATGAACTCATCTTTGATCGATATCTCAATGTGGTGAAACGGTTGAATCCGGACATCGCTGACATTAATCTGGTTAAGCCCGACCAGAAAATTATTCTCCCCTCGATTTCTTCAGTTTCTCCGCCTTCCCAAGGGGAAGTTGAGCTTGAAGAAGTGGCGGAAGAAAAACCTCCTGTGGGAGAGGTTAAGGCGGAAACGACTCCTGTCGCACAAGAAACACCCATTGAGGGAACGGTGCAACCAGCGTATGGTGATCATCATTATAGGACCATTGCCAAAGAAGTTCCGGGCAGCAAAGAATCATCCATGCAGTATATGAATTCCATAGCTCAAGTACTCCAAGGCACATTCACCAGGGGAGATGAGTTTAGCATACCACTGCAGAAGGAGGGGCAGATAACACTTAATACAACCACTTTTCCACTTTTACAGCTCACCGACAGGAAAAAGATGATTTTAAATTATGGAAGTGTACTCCCTCCTGAATTACTAGAGTTGCTTAAGCAGGAGCGCTCTGATTACGAAGTGATTAATCTAAAGGAGCACGAGGGCATGGAATCTGTGTTAGATCGCATCATTACGCTCGCAGGATACTTTTCCGTAGACAAGGAGCGTAACCCCTTGGTGATTGGCGATCAGATTCAGTTTGAGATTACCGGTGACTGGATCATCTATAAGGATGAGCTCCTTAAGGATATTATGGTGGTGAATATAGTTGAGCGGGGGGCTTTGCCTTTTGATTCCCAGTTGAAAAATTACATTAATGCCTACGGCGTTACTCTCGTCGATTTCTATTTAATGGTAGAAGGCAAAAATGAGAAAGTACCCGTTGCTCCTGAACCAGCTACGTATCCGTACCAGCGTAAAGAGATCCCGGTCATTACTACCACTGGTGGTGCGGAACTGGTGGATGAACTATTAACGCTTCTGGGACAGAGTTACCAAAAGGATTTTAAGATTAAGGTTTTTGGAGGAATGTATGAGGGATTTGATCTTGAGGTAGTGGCGGATCGTTATTGTGAGAGGGGTGGGAAGAATCATCTTATAAGTTTTCATGCCATTCCTGAAAAAATGGTTGAGGTGATAACGCGACAGGGAAATTGCTTTCTTGATCTCTCCTCTCCCGCCGAGAATCCTCTTTCCCTGGTCACCTCAGTACTTGATTTCTTACAGGTCACCTATGATTCTCCACGACCTCGTTTTGCCTCTATGTCACAGGGGAGAGGAACGGTAGACATGATCATACCCGGGATTCTCATAACCCACCAGGATACGACACGCACGTTACTTACCACCTTAGAGCTCGAGGAAGCAGTATACCAATGGTTGGTGGCACAGAAGGTACAAGTGGTGCATCTCGGTTTTTCTCCTGCAACTTAAAACATGAAAAATGAAGGGTGCATCTTAGGTGAGGTAAGTACCTTTTTTGACTCTTGTGCCCTTGGCAATTTTTCTTCCTTTACCATAGCTGGTAACACCTGCCATCGCATCGTATCTACATCTGGTTTGCTATGCTGGTAGTAGTTAGAAGGTGGGAGGTGACTTTTTTGAGGTGTGTTTTGGGTGGGACTGAATTTCTACCTGGGTAACACCTGCTCCACTTCTTGATGTATCATCGGAACCAAAGCTTTTTACATAGCTGTGGGTTTTCAGGTGCTGTCTGATACCCTCCTTTAACCTTCCTGTTCCCAAACCGTGAATGATTTCAATTCGTTCTACACCTTTGATGAGCGCATGATCGATAGCCCTGTCTACAATGGGGAGTGCTTCGTCGACGGTCATTCCAATGACGTTAATCCTCGTGGCTATTTCTTCTTCAAGGGGGGGAGGAGACTCTTCTGGTGAGGGAGATGTTTTTGCAGGGAGAGGGGGTGGAGCGTGAGGAGTTTTTCTCCCCTTGGTGAACTCAAGGGCATCAAAATGGGTCTTAATTCTTTTTTCTCCTACCAATATCTCTGCTCTCTTTAAAGCATTATCGACCGTGAGCACCACCCCTTCTTGGTGTAAGGAGGATAGGGTGACCATCTGACCTACCGAAAGCGTTTCAATAGGTTCTCTTTTTTCTGAAGGTGGTGGCAGGTGCGTGCTCCACACTCTCTCTACTGCCTCAAGGGATCTCTGGGCTTCTTTGAGGAGAGGGCGCTCTTTCTTCTTGGCTTCGCTCACAATTTTTTCCAGTTGTGCTTCCGCTTCCCGCAGGTACTGCTTAAATTTGTTTTCATATTCGGTTACTAGTTTTACTTTCTTGGTTTTAATTGCTTCCAGGAGCGATGCTGCAAGGTGTTCATGGACTGACACCTTTTCTCTCAATTGTGCCATCTCGCCTTTCTTTTCCGCTAACGCCTGGTGGCTTTGCTCGAGTCCTCTCATCAATTCTAACATCTGCTTATCTTTTTCCTCAAGGTAGCTCACCGCACCGCGCAGGATAGTTTCAGGCATCCCCAGGTGCTTGGCAATGGCGAGCGCGTTACTCATCCCCGGGATCCCGTATACGAGATGGTAGGTGGGCTTGAGGGTAACGGGATCGAATTCCACGGAGACATTCTCCACATCCTGGCGGAGATAGGCATAGGTCTTGAGGAGGGTGAGGTGGGTAGTGATGGCGATGGATGACCGTTTCTCCCTCAAGTAGTCTAAGATGGCAAGCCCCAGAGCTGCACCTTCAGAAGGGTCGGTACCAGACCCCAACTCATCGATGAGCACGAGTGAGTGTTCATCGGCTTCTCCTAGAATGTGATTGAGCTGGCGGATATGGGCGGAGAAGGTGCTTAAACTTGCTTCTATGTTTTGTTCATCACCGATATCGGCAAAGATGGAATGAAACACCGGGAGCATGCCTCCCTCTTCTGCGGGAATGTGCATGCCGGTCTGTGCCATAAGTGATAAAATGCCCAACGTCTTTAAGGCGACGGTTTTACCCCCCGCGTTAGCTCCTGTAATAATCAGGGTGTTAATCCCCTTGTCCATATGGAGAGTGATAGGTACTACCTGGGGTGCATCAAAGACCCAGCGTCCTGAGATTTCCAATGGTGGTTCTGGTGCATCTTCTGAGGGAGGTGGTGGGGAAGTAGTAGATTCGAAACGGGCAAGTAAGATGGGGTGTCTGCAGAAGCCGAGGATGATAGGCCCCTGCTCATTCAGGATAGGTTCGCAGGCCTTGAGCGCCCTGCTCAGTTTTGCTTTGGCGTAGATAATATCTACTTTCTCCAAGAGGGAAAGATTAAAAAGTATCTCAGACATTTTTTCTCTCACCTGGGCGGTGAGGGCAGTCAAAATTCTCACCTCTTCATGGATTTCTTCTTTGATTAGGATCTGGAGCTCATTATTGAGGTTCACCACTGAGAAAGGTTCAATAAAATAGGTTGCCTTGGTATGGGAGTGGTCATGGACAACGCCGGGGAGGTATGCCTTGTGATCAACTTTCACCGGGAGCACAAACCTCCCATTTCTGATGGTGATGAGCTGTTCTTGGAAGATGAAATTGAGATCGTCCTGCTGGAGGAGCTCATCGAGGGTTTTATTAATAGCTAATTTGGAATTCTTGATCTGTTGACGTATGGTATGGAGCTCATGACTGGCGGTATCTAAAATCTCACCGTGGTTTCCGATAGCGTGTTTGATGGTGTCCTCCAGCTCCTTGAGGGGAATGAGTTTGTGGGTGCACTCCTGGAGGGCGTGGTAGTGGGAACCAGTCGCTTTAAAAAAAGTCTTAATGGTTCTCCCCGTTTCTATGGTACTGCATATTTCTTGGAGTTGTTGGGGTTCTAGGTAAAACCCTTGTACTCTGGTTTTGCGGACTGCATCCTCTATATCCTTGATGCCGTGAATGGGTATGTCGTCATAGATATTCAACACTTCTTTCATTTGGGTGACTTCAGCGAGGAGGGTTTTTATCTCTTGGAGATGGTGGAGAGGGGTGAGCTGTTCACAGAGTCTTGTGCCTTGGGGGGAGGTAACAAACTGTTTTAGAAACGTGAGTATCTTATCAAATTCGAGAACAGCGAGGGTATGTTTATTCATCCTTTATGGGGAGAGATACTTAGGTATACTTTTATACTATTGTACTATAAGATTTCTATTTATACAAGACTTTTACTCATGCTGGATGAAGGAGATTCATATGGTGGAGACGTGGTGGCTGGGGAGAGATGGAAGTAGCTACTTAGGAAAGGGGTGAGTGAGAAGGTAGTTGCTATGAGACAATGGCGCAGCCATCTCTTCTGCGCTTGGCAAGGGCCAGTGCCCGTGGAAAGGAGCGTATCGCCAGGAGCTTTTGCATAATGTCAGGCCGTTCTTCTTGAATTTTGGGGAGCAGCGCTGCAAAAGTCCTCCCAATGCTTTTCATAATAACAAAAAAGTTCATGGTACCCGGAAGCGGATCAGGAGCCAGACTTACCAGATAATTTATGTCTTCAGCTGAGAGGAACTCTTTCAGTTCTGCGCCTCCGCTCGAGGCCAATCTTTTCCCATGCGGCTGGTAGAGGTACTTATCCCACCACGAGAGATACGCGGCAATCCCTTCTTTATTGAGTTGCTTTTTTATAAGTGCCTCGGTGACTGCGTTGGCAGCACTCCATCCAGGAAGAATAGCCCCGGTAATACTGGTTTCCTGCATCCACCCTGCATCTCCCACCAGCAATACATTGTCTTTAAAGGGAACTTGGATGGGCGAGGCAATATTGGAGACACAGCTGGTTCGATGACCAATTTCTTTGGCATTTTTAAACCAGCTCGCGAATGGTTCAGCACGTAATAACCTGTCAAGCTCTGTATCCAGGTTATCGTTGATATTATAGCTTGCTGCAGAGAGGTGGTAGTGTCCCTCAGTAAGCTCTGGTGCAATGGAAATGCTGGTTCTCCACCCCATGCAAAACATTAAGACATCTCCGTCCGGAATCTCGGCTCCCTCATAGGTTCTCGCCATATCTTTATAAGTTCCCAGGAATATTCTCTCTTTGTTAAAACCTAGTTTTCGGGCAATACGGGAGTTCACCCCATCCGCTGCAATGACAAATGTTCCCCGGTACTCATTGCCCCAGTTGTCGGTGACCACTACACAGCCAGATTCCTTTCTGATCGCGTTCACATTAGTATTGGTAAACACCTCTACTCCGTTGCTCCGCGCCTCATCCACCATTATTTCTACCAAGCGTCCCTTATCAATCATCAGACCCACCGGAGGCTGCTCACTAGATTCACCTTGTGGAGGGCATCCGAGTCGGAAGCGACTGCCGTTAGGAGACAGGATGTGGAATCCGTAGATAAGGCGGTAAGATCCATCATAGTTGATGGAAAATCCATTGTGAGGAAATACAAACCTTTTGTTTCGGTAGTTATAAGTAATGTATTCCCCAAAGTTTTCTTCATCCACATTGATAATCATGGTGCAGATTCTATGGATGGCACTCAGATCAGTTTTTCTTTCCAGAAGCACTGCCTTTAAGCCGTTCTCACCAGCCACCTTTGCCGCCATAGCGCCTCCAGGGCCTGCTCCCACAATAATCAGATCATAGAGTTCTTGCATGGAAATCCTCACTCGTGTATACGTTAGTTATGCATTCACTACCTCACGGGGTGCTCCCAGAGGACAGACTTTGGTACAGATTAAACATTCCATACAGATATCATTATCGATAATTACCTCGTCATTAATCACATTGATTGCTGCTACCGGACAGTGATCCACACAGCCACAGCACCCTGAACATTTTTCCTTATCGATTTCAATCAAGGGAGTTCCTCCTCTTTCCGGTAACTAAACGAGTTAGTGCGTGCATTTTTCGCATAGGTTAAAGAAGTCTTTTGACAATGGTTGCCCCTTGCTTAAATACTCCATAGGAGAGGGGGGAGGAAACGGGGTACCACAGGATTTACATTTTTTCCAGGCGACCCTCACATTCCAATTATGAATAAGACGGGCAGGACCTACCTCCTCCTTCCCTCCCGGGTAGAGAGTCTTGGCATCTTCACTATCCTGCATGGTGATACACTGGGCAGGACAGATTTCTACACACGCCCCGCAGCCGATGCAGTCTTGGGCGGAGTGGAGGAGAGGAGCTGAAACGAATTTTTTGGTTCCCCGTCCGCTGAAGGTGATGGCGCGGGCGCCGACATACTCATCACACACCTGAACACAGAGCCCGCAGAGGATGCATTTTTCGTTCTCCAGGGAAAAGCGGGGAGCGGTAACTCCCATTTCCTGAGCGAGTTCCCGGATAACCTTTACGTTGGGTGATCGTGCCACTAAGAGTTCCACAATCGTTTTTCGAATGGCAACGATCGCATCTGTCTTGGTTTCTATGGTGAGACTTTCTTCAACCGGGTAATTACAGGAGGTTACTACTCTGGCTCTTCCGTTTTTGGTGATTTTAACTATACAGAGCCTGCAGTTTGCAAGCGGGCTTAAACCCTCATGGTGGCAGAGGGTAGGAATTTCGATCCCATGTTCTCTCGCTGCCTTGAGAATGGTAGCTCCTGGTTCAACCTTGACCTTTTTATCATCGATAGTTAGCGCAATCATTTTTCGCTCACCTTAATAGGTTACAATGGTTACATGGGGCATCGTTTCACGGGGCACACCTGCCGCTCAATGTGGGTCTGATATTCCTCACTAAAGTGATGCATCGTTGAACGTACGATCGCAGGTGCCGATTTGCCAAGATCGCAGAGAGAGGCTTTAGCAAGGCACTCCGAGAGCTGCTGGAGGAGCGTAAGATCATCTGCACTACCAATTCCAGTGGTGATACCATGCAGGATTTCCCGCATTCTTTTTACCCCCTCGCGGCAGGGTACACACCTGCCACAGGATTCTTCCTCCAGAAAGGTCATGAAATATTTTGCCATATCCACCATACAGGTCTTGTCATCCATCACAATCATGCCGCCTGAACCAAGTAGTGAACCCGCCTTGTTGAGCTCATCGAAATCAAGTGGTGTATCAGCCAGTGATGCGGGCAGTACACCAGCGGGGGGACCCCCGATCTGGATGGCCTTGAGTGTACTCCCCTTAGGGATACCACCTCCCAGGGTAGTGATAATCTCCTTGAGGGTGGTGCCCATCGGTACCTCTACCAAGCAGGATTTATTGATGTGGCCTGAGAGTGAAATGACCTTGGTTCCCTTGCTCCCCGTGGTGCCGATTTTTGAGTACCAGGTGGAACCTCGCGAGATAATAAGGGGGACATTACACCAGGTCTCAACATTATTGAGGTTGGTGGGGTTATTCCATAGCCCTTTTTCTACGCTGTGGATATATTTGGGTCTAGGTTCACCAGCCCTTCCCTCAAGGCTTGCCATGAGCGCAGTTGATTCTCCGCAGACATATCCGCCCGCACCTTCTTTCAAGGTGATAGAAAAGCTAAATCCACTGTTGAAAATATTCACGCCGAGAAATCCATACGCAGTAGCCTGCTCGATTGCCTGGCGGAGCTTTTCCTTTGCTGAGGGGTTTCCATGGTGCAGGTAGATGTATCCTTCGTGAGCGCCTATGGCATATCCTCCGATAATCATCCCCTCGAGAATGCTGTGAGGGTCTGACTCGATAAGGCTTTTGTGCATCCCAATGCCTGGGTCACCCTCACTACAATTGCAAAGGACGTATTTTTCTTTTCCCTTGGCCTCACGGCAGGTTTTCCATTTAAGACCGGTGGGAAAACCACCGCCTCCCCTTCCTCGGAGACCGGACTTGGTGACCTCGTCAATAATCTTATCGGGGGTCATTTTAGTGAGTGCTTTATAAAGTGCAGCATATCCACCCCTCGCGCAGTACTCTTCTATGCATGCGGGATTGATGAGCCCCGCATTTCGCAAGACCATTCTAAGCTGGGGTTTAAAAAACTTAAATTCTTTTTTAGTGGGTATCTTTTTGAGGTCTGGTTGAGTTTTAGAGGTGTAGCTGAAGGTTTTACCAGTGCAGATGATCTCCTCTTCGTCTGTGCGGTAGAGAAGGTGTTGTTTATATACTGAACCTTTTGCAATTGCTTTTACCAGCGACGTTACCTGTTCGGGAGTAATACGACCATAGGTGAGTTTTGGTTTCCCCGGAGTCGCCACTTCCACGATAGGTTCTTCATAGCAGATACCGATACAGCCCACGGAAATTATGGTGGCATCAACCTTTTGTTGAGAAAGCTCATCTCTAAGCTTTGTAATGACCTCTCGTGCCCCTTTGGCAATCGCGCAGGGTGCGGCTCCTACCTGTATCCTGAGCGTTCGAGGACGAAGTAGTTTCTCTCCTTCAGTTTTTAGTTTCTGTAGATCACGTAGATGCGGTACTTTCATTTTTTCTCACCTTTGAGCTTGATGATGGTACGTGTGGCAGACTCCCTGTCCAGGATGTTCCCATCAATTTCAACAACCGGTGCTGAGTCACAACATCCTCTACACCGCACTACCTCAAGATTGAAAAGGGTATCTTCCCCTTCCTTGCGTGCCTCGTCCCTTATCTCTGTTACCACCTGATCCCCATACTTGAGGTAACAGGTAGTACCCTGGCATACTTTGATGGTGTGGTTTCTTCTCGGTTCTAAGCTAAAGGCCTGCTCAAAGTAGGTTGCTACCCTTGCCAGCTCACTCAAGGGTAGGTGTAAAGTATCGCTGAGGTGGTGGAGCACCTCTTCTGGTAGGTACCCCTCATGTTTCTGAACGTCATGGAGGATAGAGACGAGCGCTCCTTTTTCGGTTTTGTGCCTTTCTATAATCTCATCTAAGGTTTTTATATCCATTCATTACCCCCACACGCATGTGTTTGCCATGGTAGCAGTACGCTTAAAGCTTATAATTAAAATATCGAATAGTTATGTTTTTTAACTATTAACTTATCTAACTTCTAACAAAGTTACCAGAAGGTGTCAAGCTAAAATTTTTGTGCTCTCGGTGGTAGAGAGAATAACTCATTTCTGATACATCTCAGGGGTCCATGGTCTATCAATATTGTCGAGAGGGGGTTCTATTACCCTACCGAAAAGCAGAAACGGCTTTGAGGCATCCAAAAGACTAGTACATTGATATATATAGTAGGAGGAGAGGATATCTTCATCGCTCTCATCCCCCTTCCCGATAGCCTGAGCACTTATCTTGATCAGACGGTGGCGAACACGGGAGGTGTCGAATTCGATCACATAGGGTGGTTTGTCGAACTCATATTTCTTTCCATCCACAATCACTATGATCTTTTTAAGGTTGTCTCTCACCTCAGGGTATCCTTCGCGAATCTTTACCCCCACTTTCATAATGCCAGATACCTTGCTGGCACTCACCGGCGTAACGATCTGAATTGCCTGGGGGCGAAATTTGAGCAGTACCGCATCTTCACCCGAATGTTTTCCAATCAGTTCGGGGATACGGGATGCTGATGGATCGTAATCTTTTTTCGATACATCAATGCTTTCTGTGTGCATGGTTACCCCAGTGTTAATAACCAGATATCAGCACCAATACTTCACTCAAGTAATTACGTAAGTTTTTTTCACATGCGAGTTAGAGTACGAACATAGTTAATCCTGGCCAACTATGTAGTCGCCCTCAAATCGTATGGACTCAATGTTAATGCCTTTTATACCGCCATAGCCAGGATAAACCTCTCCACATATCTCTATTGCTCTTCCCACCATGGGAACCAGGGTTGCCCAGGTGAATAACTTTGCGGTACCACGTTTTTGTTCCTCAGTGAATATGCGGTGAATGCGCAGAGCTTGCTCACTTTCGGAGACTAATTGTCCTTTTGGTGGGGTGGGATAGTAAAGGGTGCCATCTTTGGTGAGGATAAATAGTTTACTGTTTCGCTCTGCGCTGATCGCGGCAGCCCGATATTCTTCCTTGGTATAAGGCTGCCCATAGGGTTTATTTTGAGGTTCGGTAGTTCCGTTAAAGAGAGAGTTGCCTTCGACAATAACCCCGGTAACTATTTTTCCCTCTTTTTCAGCTGCTAAGAACTTTTCTTCTAATATTTTCATGCGCTCAGCATAAGGTGTTTTATACACCTCTGCATCTTCAACTTCTCCCTCGGTCAGGCATGCAGCGAGTGTGCCCAAGAGCACTATAGGTAGCAGTTTCCAAAGTTTCATGGTGACCTCCTTATGTGATAGGATACTTTATCAACTAAATGTGAATCGTTATACAACATCTTTTGACTCTATTATTGCCTCTTTCCTCCTGCGTAAATCTTTGACAATAAGGTAAGTGGAAATCACAAAGCCGGCTATGATAACAGACATAATCTTCCAGTTGATGTGTACCCAGGGTTCCTTGAGCATGCCCCACTTGGCAAGAATCTCCACATCATTCCAGAGAACGGTAACGGTGGGAATGGCATACCTCAGGTTAGCGCCGAATTTATCATAGCCTAACAGCTTATAGCAGAGGTAGAAAAAGACAGAAAATGAGACGAAGAATAAGGCATAGCAGAACCAGGAATGGGGACCGAATATCTGATCATCATAGGCAATCATAAGCAAAATATAGCCTGCCCAGGTAATCATAATGTACTCAAAAGCAGTTCGTGGCCCATAGTTGTCGATCTTTCCTGTAGCAACAACCCCCCTCATGAGCCGCAGCTTGCGCCTGAGGAAATAGATGAAGTTGCACCTGACGCTCTCCTGGTACATCAGATAGGTGAAAACCATAACAAACGCCATAACACTCCATTCCATGATGCGGTACTCAGGGTAGCTGCCGTTGAAGGTATAGGTAACCCCCATACGGTGACCTCCATACATCAGGCTGTATTCCCAGGCAAACCAGAGGCCAAGCCCGCCTAATATTCC
>Ga0209253_10001013_pt1 | contig 24615 bp, 18 predicted proteins | sample FrelakmetBRP12BR_FD_187145 | JGI IMG/M metagenome (GOLD analysis project Ga0209253, IMG submission 187145) | Freshwater lake sediment microbial communities from the University of Notre Dame, USA, for methane emissions studies - BRP12 BR (SPAdes)... | ecosystem: Environmental > Aquatic >...
CCCGCCTGCCGGGCTGCTCGACTTCTACCGCAGCCACCGTGCTGCCCATCGGGCGAAGCTCTACGTCTGGCGGGCGGCGGAACCGGACGGCGGCACCCCGGAGCATTGGCGCGCCCGGGCCGCGCAGTACCTCGACACCGCGCTCGAATCCGCCGCGAAGGCCGCGGGCTAACGGCGCTTCGGCTCCAGTTCCCGCAGCGCCACGACTGACTCGCCGCTGCAGATGCGGCGTATCGCCTCGGCGTAGAGACCCGACACCGGCAGCACCACCGGGGCGCGGTCCCCCGCGCCGTCACCGATGCGTGTCGGCAGGATCGAGTCCGTGACGATGAGCCGGTCCGGGCCGTCCGGACCGAGCAGCTGGCGCGCCTCGGGCAGGAAGACACCGTGCGTCGCGAAGGCGTACACCTCGACCGCGCCCGCTGCGCGGCAGGCCCTGATGCCGCGCATCAGCGTCGTGCCGGCGCTGATCAGGTCGTCAACGATGACCGCGCGCGTGCCGGCCACGGGCCCGATCACCTGCTCGCCACCGCTGACCACCCCGCTGCTGCGCCGCTTCTCGATGAGCGCGAAGCCGATCGCGCGACCGGTGCGCGATTCCAGGATTTCCTGGACGCGCTGGGCGCGCTTGGCGCCGCCGATGTCCGGGGAGACGATGCACACGGGCGTGTCCCCCGCCTGCGCCGCCAGATGCGTCGCGAGCAGGGGCGCCGCCTCGAGGTGATCCACCGGGCAACGGAATGCGCTCTCGAAGGCCGCGAGGTTGTGGGCGTCGAGGCCGATGACGTGATCCGTGCCCACGGCCTCGATCAACTGCGCCGCGTAGCGCAGCGTCACCGGGTCGCGATCCTTGGTGCGCCGGTCCTTGCGCGCGTAGGCGAGGTACGGGACGCAGGCCGTCACGCTCGCTGCCCCGCCGTCCTTGAGCCCGGCGATGAAGAAGAGCATGCGGCACAGCCGGTCGTTCGCACTGCCTGCGGCGTCGCCGCTCAACGACTGCAGGACGAACACGCGACGTCCGCGCACGCTCACCATCGGTCGCGTCTTGTGCTCGCCGCCCTCGTACTCGCGCTCCTCCATCGGCGCAAGCGGCACGCCGAGCGCGGCCGCGACGCGTTCACCGAACGCGCGCGAAGCCTGGGGCGCGAAGAGCAGTGGTTCGATCATGGCGCCGGCGCCGCCGGGCCCGCGCGAGGCGGGCCCGGACGCGGTCTCAGGACAGCGTCTCGCGCCGCTTCTCCTCGTTACGGAGCGTGGACATGCGCTGCTGCAGTTGCCGCTTGGCCGCGTCGAACGCGTCGCGGATCACGACGTACACGTCCTCGTGGCCGTCGCGGTCCGGGCGCTCCATGTCCACGACCACGTCCTCGCCCGGCAACGCGAGCTGGACCTTGACGTTGAAGACCTTGCCCTGGTGGTGATGCCGGTGGGGTGAATCGAGGACGACGCGACAGGAGGTGATCTTGTCGCTGAACACGCCGAGGTGGTTGGCGAGATCGCGCACCCTGACCTCGACGGCTTCTGAAGTTTCCATGTGACGAAAGGTGATTTGAACGGGAATGGTCACGATAGTTGCCCTTCTGATGTTTCCCGAAGACTCAAGCTCATTCTCTTGCCGGGCCGGCCTGCCACCATAAGTATTGCACACAGGGACTCGGCCCCACGGCAACAAGGTTACACTTGTCGGAAGGCCGCAGGTCAAGCCCGAATTCATTGCGATCGCGTGATTTGAGAGCGCGGTCCGGGCCCCGGTCCAGGCGGCCAGCCATGACCCAGCCCTCATCCCGCGACAGTGGCATCCTCGACCTCGCGCTACTCCTGCCCGAGGCGTATCCGCACCCGGTCGCGGCCCCGGTGCAACTCGTGGAAACCCACATTTCCCGCGTGTTCCTGACCGGAACCTTCGCCTACAAGCTCAAGAAGCCCGTTCGACTCGCCTTCCTGGACTATTCGACGCTCAAACGGCGCCGCGCCTTCTGCGAGGAGGAAGTCCGCCTCAACCGACGCCACGCGCCAGACCTGTATCTCGGGGTCTCGGCCATCGCCGGACCCGTGTCGGCGCCGCACGTGGACGGCGCGGGCGACGCGGTCGAGTACGCCGTGAAGATGCTGCAGTTCGACCGGCGGGACGAACTCGACCTGCTCATCGACGCCGGCCGCGTCGACGCAATGGCGCTCTCGGCGCTCGGTGCGCGCATCGCCGGGTTCCATGCCGCGGCCGAGTGCGTGGACCGCGCGAGTTCGTTCGGCCGGCCGGACATCGTGCACGGGATCACGCTGGCCAATTTCGAGGAACTTCGCCGCCTGCCCGAAGCCGCGGAGCGGGACCGCGCGCTCCGCGAGCTCGAGCAGTGGGTCGCCGGCGAACACGAGCGGACACGCGATCTCCTGCAGTCGCGCCGCGACGCCGGCCGGGTGCGTGAATGCCACGGCGACCTGCATTGCGGAAACGTCGTGCGCTGGGCCGGTCAGCTCACTGCGTTCGACGGCATCGAATTCGATCCTGCCCTGCGCTACCTGGACGTGGCGAGCGACCTGGCGTTCCTCACGATGGACCTCTCGGTTCGCGGTCGCGACGACCTGCGCCACGCCACCTTGCAGGCGTGGGCGGAGACGCTCGGCGATTTCGAGGCGCTGCGGCTGCTGCCCTATTTCGAAACCTACCGCGCACTGGTGCGGGCAAAGGTCGCCGCGCTGCGTGCCCTGCAGCAGCCGAGCGGCGGCGCGGACCGCGCGAGGGACTGCGCAACCGCATTCCGCTACCTGGACTGGGCATCGGCGCGCACGCAGCGCCCCCCGCCGGGCCTGCTGCTGACCTGCGGATACTCGGGATCGGGCAAGACCTGGCTTGCGCGTGCGCTGTCGACGGAACTGCGCGCACTGCACCTGCGTTCAGACGTCGAGCGCAAGCGCCTCGCGGGCCTCGCCCCCCTCGAGGATTCGCGGTCGCCGCCGGACGGCGGCATCTACACGCCGGAGTACACGAGGCAAACCTACGAGCGCCTGCGGGGTTGCGCGGCGGATGTCCTTGCGGGGGGCGAGAGCGTCGTCGTGGACGGCGCATTCCTCAGGCGCGGCGAACGCGAGCGCATGCTCGCCCTCGCGGACCGGCTGGAGGTTCCAGCCGCGATCCTGCACTGCGTCGCGCCGATGAGCGTGCTGCGCGAGCGCGTGGCCGGCCGCTCGCGGGCGGGCACCGATCCTTCCGAGGCCGGCGTCGCGACCCTCGAACGCCAGCCGGGTTTCTGGGAGCCGTTCGGCGACGCCGAGCGAGCGCGGATGGTCACGGCGGACACGACTGCGCCCGACGCGGTCGTCGTGTGCCGCGACGCGCTGCGAGGACTCGGAATCCACTGATTCCGACAGCTGGCCGCGCGTCACCGGGCGACTGGCGCTACGCCTGCGCCTGCGGCTTCTCGACCCACACGTTGCAGGGCAGCCGATCGAGCACCGACTCTGCCGTGCTGCCGACGAACCACCGCTCCAGCCGCCGGCGCGACACGGCGCCCATCAGCACGATCCCGGCGTCGATTTCGCGCGCCGCCGCGACGATTTCGCGCGCGGCGACGCCGACGCGGAAATGCACGCGTTCCCTGGGCAGGTCGCGTCCCGCCATCAGTTGCCGGTAGGACTCGCGGGCGCGATCGATCCACTGCGCGTCCGGTGGCATGGCCGCCGAAGCGACGTAGGCATCCCCGACGACGCCGATCGGCGACGGGATGACGCACACGTTCAGCGCATGAAGTTCGCCGCCGAGCGCCTGCGCCAGCATCGCGCCGCGCGCGAGCAACTGGCGGTCCAGCGATGCAGGCTTGTCCTGCGCGTGATGTGGGTCCACGCAGGCCAGGATCGGGGCACCCGCCAGCCTGCCGGGATCCTTCACCAGCAGCAGAGGCACCGGGCAGTCGCGGATCAGGTGCCAGTCCGAGCCGGTGAACAACGTTCGTTCGATCCGGTTGTGATAGGTGCTGTGCTTCGCCACGAGGTCGGGGCGCGTCGCAGCGACGCGCGCGAGCACGATCTCGTGGAAGGGCGTGCCCCACAGCGCCTCGCTGAGCGCACTGACGCCTTCGGCCGCCGCGGCCTGCACGTAGCGTTCGAGCGCGGCACGATGGCCCGCCATCACGTCGTCGTGGAATTCCTGCAGCGTCGCCGTCATCGGGTCGAAGTACGCGGCGTGCAGGTCCTGGAACTCGCCGACCAGGAGCTCCAGCCGGCTGCCAAAGCGCCTGGCGAGGACCATGGCCGCATCGAACGCGGGCTGCGCCTCGGCCGAGGGTTCCATCAGTACCAGGATGTTCCGGAGCGAGTCCATGCGCGCCTCCCGGGTATCGCGCGGAACGGTTCGAGTCCGCGGTGGCCGAAGCATACGGCGGCCGGCACTCTCGCAGGTCGCCAGCCCGGCGCGGGTTGTACCTAGCCCGGCAGACGCACGCGGGCCGGCGATGGGCGCAACTGCCCGCCAGACCGGCAGCCAGCCCGATTACGGTAAGCTTGCAGCTCCGGAAACGAGCCAATTTCCATGAAACACACCCTTACGACGCTCTGCGCGGCACTGGCCTGCGCCGCCTTCTCGCCTGGCGCCCGCGCCGACGCGGCGCCGGCCTCCGTGCCGGGCTTCAAGTACGTGCGCACCGTAGGCACGATCTCCGAGTACACGCTCGAGTCGAACGGCCTCACCGTGCTGCTCATGCCCGAGCATTCCGCGCCGGTGGTGACCTTCATGGTCACCTACCGCGTGGGCTCCCGCAACGAGGTGACCGGCACCACCGGCGCGACCCACCTGCTCGAGCACCTGATGTTCAAGGGCTCGCCCATGTACAACGACGCGAAGGGCAACAGCGTCAAGCAGTACCTGGAAACGGTCGGCGGCGTGTACAACGCCTCGACGTGGCTCGACCGCACCAACTACTTCGCCGAGGTCGAGCGAGGCGCGCTCGAGGGCTACGTGGCCATCGAGGCCGACCGCATGCGCAACCTCTGGCTGCACGAGTCGGATCGCCAGAGCGAAATGACCGTGGTCCGCAACGAGTACGAGCGCAACGAGAACGACCCGCAGTCGGCGCTGGACAAGGAGATCAGGGCGGCCGCGTTCGTCGCGCATCCCTACCACCACTCGACGATCGGCTGGCTGAGCGACATCGAGAACGTGCCGATCGAAAAGCTGCGCGCCTTCTACGACACCTTCTACTGGCCCGACAACACTACCGTCTCGGTGATCGGCGACTTCGAGCCCGCGGCCGCCCTCGCGCTCGTGAAGAAGTACTACGGGGCATACCCGCGCTCGCCGCAGCCGATCCCGCAGCTCTACACGGTCGAGCCCGAGCAGCAGGGCGCGCGCCGGGTGACCGTGCAGCGCGCCGGTGAGATCGGCGTCGTCGGCATCGCCTGGAAGAGTCCCTCGGGCCGGGACGCGGATTACGCGGCGCTCGACGTGCTCGGCACGATCCTCGGCAGCGGCAAGACCAGCCGCTTTTACCGGGCGCTGACCGACAAGAACCTCGCGCTCAACGTGGACGCTGGCGCGGGCTTCTACCACGATCCCTCGCTCTTCCAGGTCTACGCCTTCGTCGCGCCCGGAGTGGAGCAGGCCGAGGTCGAGCGCGTGCTGCTCGAGGAGGTGGATCGCGTGAAGAAGGACGGCGTGACGGACCAGGAAGTCGCGACCGCGCTGGCCAAGTACGAGGCCTCCACCGCCTACGGCCGCGACGGTTCCTTCGCAATCGCCTCGAACCTGAACGAGACCATCGCCGCGGGGGACTGGACGCTCTACTACACGCTCGACGACGCAACGCGGAAAGTGACCGCGGCGGACGTGAAGCGCGTCGCCAACGCCCACCTCGACACGAGCCGCAGCACGACCGGCTGGTTCATCCCCCTACCGCCGACGGCGCCCGACGCACAGTCCGGCCCCTCGGCCCCGTAGAGGCCCGAAACCCATGAGACTCCAACAGATGAAGCAGCTCCCGTTTCTCGCCGCGCTCGCGCTCGGCCTGCTCGCCGGCGCCGGCGCCCGGGCCGGTGTCGCGACCGACGCCGTGCGTGCCGACATCGGCGGCATGGACGTGATCATCGTCAGGACCGACGTGCAGAACGTCGTCACAGTCACAGGCTCGATGCGGGCCGGCGATGACCGCAGCCCGGCGGACAACGTCGCGCTCGCCACGATCACCGGCGCCATGCTCGACAAGGGCACGACGAAGCAGGACAAGTTCGCGATCGCCCAGCAACTCGGCAATGTCGGCGCCTCGCTGTCGTTCTCGGTGGGTGCGAGCACTCTGCAGCTGGGTGGCAAGTGCCTGCGCAAGGACTTCGCGCTGCTCGCCAACCTGCTCGCCGAGCAGCTGCGCGAGCCCGGGTTCCCCGAGGCGGAGCTTGTCAAGCTCAAGAAGCAGCTCGACGGCGCCATGCGCGCTCAGCTCGAGGACACGGACTTCCGTGCCGAGGACGCCTTCACGCGCGCCGTGTTCCCGGCGGGTCACCCGAACTGGCAGCCCACGCCCGAGCAGTTCATGGCCGCCGTCGGCAAGACGAACGTCGAGGAAATCCGCAAGTTCCACTCGCAGTACTACGGCCCGACGGGCATGCGCATCGTGATCGTGGGCGACGTGGATCCCGCGGCCGTGCAGGCCGAACTGCGCAAGGCGTTCGCGGGTTGGACAGGCGGGTCCCTGCCACCGGCGGCTCCGGTTGCGCCCGAGCTCGCGGGCACGACGAAGGAAACCGTCTTCATGCCCGACAAGACGAGCGTGAGCGTGATCATGGGCCAGCCCACGCAGCTCAGGTACAGCGACGCCGACGCGCTCGCGCTGCGAGTCGCGACGCGCATTTTCGGCAGCGGCTTCACCGGCCGCCTGATGAGCAGCGTGCGCGACAAGGAAGGGCTCACCTACGGCATCGGCGCTTATGTCGGTAACGACATATTCTCGGACGGCGACTGGCGCATCGAAGCGACCTTCGCGCCTGCCTTGCTCGACAAGGGCCTGGCCTCGACGAAGCGCCAGCTCGTGCTGTGGCGCGACCAGGGCGTGACGGCCGGCGAACTGGCGCGCGCGAAGAGTCGCACTGCGGGATCCTACAAGGTCGGCCTCGCCACCACGTCTGGGCTCGCCGGCACCATTCTCACCATGCTCAACTCGGGCATGCCGCTCGAGTTCGTGGACGAGTACCCGCAGCGCATCGCGGCCCTGACGCTCGAGCAGGTGAACAACGCGATCAGGAAGCACATCGATCCCGAGCGGATGGTGCTGGTCGAGGCCGGAACGCTGCCGGGCTACGACTGATCGGGCAGCTGCAGGTGCCTCAGCACCCGGTTCAGGCTCTTGCGCATTCCGCTCAGCTGCCCGAGCGCGGCCAGCGTGCGCATCGCCTCCTTGAGCGGTTGCAGCGGGTAGCCGCCGTAATGACCCGCCTCAGTCACGTCGCTCGTCACGGACGAGCGACCAGCCAGCACCACGTCGTCGGCCAGCGTCAGGTGCGCGGATACCACGGAATTGCCGCCGGTCATGAACCGTCGCCCGATCTTGGTCGACCCCGCCATCATGAAGCCGGCCGTGTAGAAGCCGTCCTCGCCGAGGTCGCAGTTGTGGGCGATGTGGCAGATGTTGTCGAGCTTGGTGCCGGAGCGGATGTAGGTCGAAGACAGCTTCGCGCGGTCGATCGCGCAATTGCTGCCGATCTCCACTTCGTCGCCGATGCTCACGTTGCCGAGGTGCGGGATCTTGCGGGGACGCCGGCTTGCGCCCACGGCATATCCGAACCCGTCGCTGCCGATGCTGGTGTGCGGGTGCACTTCGCAGTCGCGCCCCATCTCGCAGCCTGCGCCGACGAAGACGTGCGGATGCAGGATCGTGCCCGCGCCGATGCGCGCGCCGTTCTCCACGACGACGTGGGCGCCGATGCAGCACCCATCGCCGATCGAGGCCCCTGAGCCGATGACGCAGTAAGGGCCCAGCAGCACGCCCGCGCCGAGCGTCGCAGTCGGGTGCACGACGGCCGTGGGATGGCGCTCGCCCCATTGCGCAAAGCGCTCGCGCTTCTGGTCCAGGTGCGTGAGCAGCACCGCCATGCCCATAGGCACGGACGACACGGAAAAACAGCAGCCGAACGCAGCGTCGTTCGATTCGATCCCGGCAGCGATGTCGCGCTGGACGACGAGAATCGCGGCGCCGCGCTGTCTTGCGGTCTCGAGCTGCGCGAGGTCGGTCACGAACACCAGGCTGCCGGGAGCGGCATCCTCGGGGCTGCGACAGTCGATGGCCGTGGCATCGAGATCGCCCCACAGGTAGGTGCAGACGTCGGCGTGCCGGGCCTGGACGGTGCTGGCGTTGAGCATGGGACCTCTCATGCGTGTCAGAGGCTGCCGCGCAGCCCGGGGAAATTGTGCGCTGGCTTCAGGCGGCCGATCCGGCGAGCGCGACGCGCGACGTGACCTGGCCGCCGAAGTCGAGCCAGGCGTGCTCAGTGAAGTCGTAGAGCTTGCAGCGCCTCACGATGTCCATGTACGTCCGCCAGCCCAGGCGGTATTCACACAGTTGCGGAAACCGCCCCTGCAGCGCCTTCTGGGCCGCGCGCAGGCTGAACATCGGGATTCCCGGGTTCAGGTGGTGCGCGTTGTGCTCCATGATGTTGTGCATCAGGCGATCGATGCCCAGCGGAAAGCGAACACACACGGTGGACGTGAGGTAGGCTCGGTTGCGCTGCCATTCCTGCCGGTTCCGGAACCAGGCGATCGTCGGGTTCGTATGGTGCAGGAAGACGACGAAGCCGATGGTTCCGTTCCACAGCAGGAACGGCACGATGACGGCCAGCGTGACGAGCAGAGCGAACGATTGTCCCGTCGCGCGAGCGACCAGCGCGACTGCGCCCAGCCACAGCACGGCGCCTGCCGTGACCAGCAGGCTGTCGAGCTTGTACTTGCGGCGGTTCGAGCCGATTTCCTTGCGGCTGGCGAAGTAGAGCTTCTTCCACCACATCTCGAGCAGGTAGTACGCGCCCCAGCCCAGGCCACTGCGGTAGAGGCGCTCGAGGACCTGTCGATGGCGCGGAGACGCATCGAACTCCGCCTTCGACAGGGGTGCCCAGACCTGGTCGCGACCCTTGAGGTTGTTGAACCCGTGGTGGGCCGTGTTGTGGCCGACTTCCCACAGGCTGAATGCGGTCATGGACGGCAGGAAGGCGATGCGTCCGCAAATGGCATTGAGCGTCTTGCTGCGGAAGAAGCTGCCATGACAGGCGTCGTGACCGATCATGAACAGCCTGACGATGCCGGCCGTGACGAGGAGCGTGCCGATCAGCTTGAGCGCCAGGCTGGTGGCAAGCAGGGTGAGCGCGGAACCGGCGCAGAACAGCGCCAGGTCGAGACCGAGAACCGCAAAGGGTCGCAATACCGATGGCGACCCTTCGTAGGCTCTCAGAAGGGTCTTGCGGTTCCAGTTGGCAGCTTGCATGCGGCGGCTCACCCCGTCGGATAAGAATGAGGCCCCGCCTATCACGCAGGGTATGGCGCCGTAGCGCGAGCAATTGTACTCCGATGTGGGCTGCCGCAGCAGGAATACCTGCTGTGAGGCCTGCCCGGTGCCCTCGACGTGCGCCTTTCGAGCAGCCCGGCCGTATGCCGCGGCGAAGCGTCAGGGGAGAAGATTCATGAAGTTGGCCCAAGTGAGCGGCTGTACAGCTGTGGTTCTGGGTTTGGCTCTTGCGAGCACACCCTTGGCGGCAACGGCCAAGACGATCACGGTCAGACCTGGAGATTCGATTCAGGCCGCGGTCGACGCAGCCAAGTCCGGTGACACGGTCAAGGTTCTGTCCGGCGTCTACCACGAGCCGTACATGGGTTTTTCGTCGGCCGCCGTGCGAATCACCAAGCCCCTCAAGCTGACTGCCAGTGGGCAGGTCCGCATTCTGCCGTCCCCAGGCCAGACGGACGGCATCCTGGTCGAGCCCGCAAACCCAGGTGACCCGGACATCGACGGTATCGAGATCAAGGGCTTCACCGTGGAGGGCTTTTCGAACAACGGCATCTGGCTGGCCCACGTGAACCACTTCAACATCGAGAACAACGTCTCGATCAACAACCTGGAGAACGGAATCTGGCCGACCCTTTCCGCGAACGGGCAGGTGAAAAAGAACGTCGCCTACGGCTCGACGGACAGCGCGTTGTGGATCGAGGCTTCCCAGAACGTCCGTGTCATCAACAACGATCTCCATCACAGCCCGACAGGCCTCGAGGTGACGATCTCAAAGAATGTCACCATGGAGAACAACAACATCCACGACAACACGGTTGGAATCGGCCTCTACCATCCCGCGGCGGCGGGGTTGCCGGAGGCAGAGTGGCCGGCCGGGCCCTTTGGCGACTGGCACGTCGCCAACAATTACGTGCACGACAACAATGTGTCGATTCCCATGCTGGGAGGCGAGGTTGCGCTGCTGCCGCCCGGTCTCGGCATGTTGCTGCTGGGAGTCGACGACGTCGACGTGCGCGAGAACCGGATCGAGAAGAACGATCTCTCCGGTGTTGCCATGATTGACTGGTGCGTTGCGCTGGGGGATCCAGGCTGCTTTAACATTGGGGAGCTGCCGGGAGCGGACTCGGCAGTGGACGACACCCGGGTCGTCGAGAACAAGTTTGCCGGCAACCACACGGTCAACTACTACCCAACCGTGCCATTCCCCGGGGCGGACATCCTGTACGTGGACGCGAGTTACTTCTCCGAGTACCTGCCCGCGGGAACGCATAATTGCCAGAGCGACAACAAGCTCATCAAGACTCCCACTCCCAACCCCGGCCCCCTGATCATCGCGCTGCCCGAGACTGGTCTCCCCGCGTGCGCCGATGACGATGACGGTCACGACGATCAGGGACACAACGAGCAGGGGCACAACGATCGCCGCCACCATTAGGCCCGCCGCCGTCGGCCGGGCAGACGCTCCGCGTGCGATTGGAACGTCGCCTGGGTCCTGACGCCCTTCAACCAGCTGCGAGCTCGACCGTCCTCCGCCGGTTTACCGGCACGGAGGCGGACGAATTCGCGATCCTCTGTCGACCAGACGGCCGATCGCCGGATACGGCCCACCAGGCCGAGGCGGCCTACCGGGCGTTGGCGAAGCTGCTTGCCGCCCATCAGTCGTCGTTCCGGGATGTCACCAGCGAGACGCTCTTCCTGCGCGACGTCCAGCAAGATCTCCCGCGGGTGCTCGACATCCGCACGCGGGTCCTCGCTGACCTGGGCCAGGGCGCCTGCGCGCCCCTGCCCGCATTCATCCAGCAGGCGCCCATCGACCAGGGCGCGAGCTTAGAGCTCTCGGCGTGGGCCGTGGTCCCTCGCCATCGCGACGCATGGTCGGTGCGCGACGTCCGCGCCGTGCCGTCATGTGCGTGTGAGGGATGCGCCCGATCCGGCGCACGGCTGGTTCGCCTCGGCGACCAGGTATCGCTCCACACGACCAATGTCTACGGCGTCGGTGGCAATGCGTTCGAACAGGCTCTGGACATGTTCTACGCGGCTGAGCGGCTGCTCCAGCAGTGTGGCATGGGGTTCCGCGACGTCGCCCGCGCCTGGATCCACCTGCGCGACATCGACCGGGACTACGACGCCCTGAACAAAGCCCGACGCGAATTCTTCGGAGACCGCGGCATCGAGCAACGGCCCGCCAGCACCGGTGTCCAGGGCATACCCTTCCCCGACGCGCACGACTTCTCCTTGAGTCTCCAGGCGGTGCAATCCCCCCGGGCGCTGGACGTCACTCTGATGTCCACGCCGACTCTCAACGAAGCGTGGGACTACGGTGCGGACTTCTCGCGCGGCCTCCGGCTCACCGAGGCGAACAAGGTGATGCTTTACATCTCCGGAACTGCGAGCCTCGACGAGGCGGGCCGGACCGTTCACGTGGGCGACTTCGAGGCCCAGGTCGATCGCATGCTGGACAACATTGAATCGCTTCTTGCCCAGCAGGGGGCCGGCTTCGAGAACCTGGTCTCCGGGATCACGTACTTGAAGAACCCGAGCGACGCGCCGGTCCTGCGTTCGATGTGCCGGGAACGCGGCTTCGACAACTTCCCGTGCGCACTCGTGGAGGCCGCGTTGTGCCGGCCCGAGCTGCTCTGTGAAACGGAAGCCGTCGCGATGCTTCCTGTCGCACCCGCAGGAGCGTAGGCGGTGAAGATGCCCCAGGCACGTCGTTCGGTCGTGGTCAACGCAGTCATTGCGGTTGCTCGCGCTGCGGGCCCGTTCATCACCGCCGTGGCCGATGCGGCCGAAGCACGACTGCAGATCACGTATCCGCAGGAAGGAACATTGTTCCCGCCCGAGAGCGTCGCTCCAACCTTCGTGTGGGAAGACAAGACCGGAAGCGCCGATCGCTGGGACGTCGTGGTTCGCGACAACACCGGCGGCGAGGTGCTGCGGGCGACGGTCGACGCGCCGCGCTGGCGGCCTTCCGAGGAGAACTGGAAGCAGATCAAGCAGCGCAGCCTGGAGCGCAATGCCGAGGTGATCGTCGCGGGCGTCAGCCAGGCGAAGGGCGACTCGTCGTCGGCGCGCGTGCACATTCGAACGTCCAAGGACAAGGTCGGCGATTCGCTCTTCTATCGAGAGGTTCCGCTGCCGTTCCTGACGGCCGTGCAGGATCCATCCCGCATCCGCTGGCGTTTCGGAACCATCGACGAGGAGGCTGGCCCGCCGATCGTGCTGCAGAACCTGCCCGTGTGCGGGAACTGCCACTCGTTCGCGGACAACGGAAGCACGCTCGGGCTCGACGTCGACTACGGTAACGACAAGGGCGCCTACGCCGTCATGCCCGTGTCGGAGCACATGGTGCTGGACGACGCGAAGATCATCACCTGGGCCGACTACAAGCGTGAGGACCGCGAACTCACCTTCGGGTTGCTGTCGCGGGTCTCTCCGACGGGACGGTACGTGGTGAGCACGGTCAAGGACCGGTCCGTGTTCGTCGCCATGCCGGACCTCATGTACTCGCAGCTCTTCTTTCCCATCAAAGGCATTCTTGTCGTCTACGACCGGGAGACAAAGAAGTTCACGGCGTTGCCGGGGGCCGACGACCCGCAGTATGTGCAGACCAATGCGGTCTGGAGCCCCGACGGCAAGGAGATCACCTTCGCCAGGACGACGGCCTACCACGCGGAGCGCCTCGAGCAGAAGAACAGCGCCCTGGTCGACAACAAGGACGTCCCCGAGTTCACCGTGGACAGGAAGCCCTTCCGCTACGACCTGTTCCGCATCCCGTTCAACGACGGGAAAGGGGGAACACCGCAGCCGCTGCAGGGCGCCTCGGGCGACGGGATGAGCAACTTCTTCCCGAAGTACTCACCGGACGGCAAGTGGATCGTGTTCTGCAAGGCCAGGAGCTACATGCTGCTGCAGCCCGACAGCGAGCTGTACATCGTCCCGGCCGCGGGCGGCGTGGCGAGGCGCCTACGCTACAACACCGCGCGCATGAACTCATGGCACAGCTGGTCCTCGAACAGCCGCTGGCTGGTCTTCTCGTCGAAAGTGAACACTGCGTACACGCAGCTCTTCCTCACGCACATCGACGCGAACGGAAACGACAGCCCGCCGGTGCTGCTCGAGCGATTCACCTCGCCCGACCGGGCCGCGAACATTCCGGAGTTCGTCAAGCTGCCCGGCGACGCCATCGCGGAGATTCGCGAGCAGTTCCTCGATCCGTATTCGTTCCTGCGGGCCGGGATGGCCAACGAGAACACGGGGGACCACAAGGGCGCGGAACGCGCCTATCGGCGCGGGCTGGAGATCGCTCCCGACGACGCAGAGCTGCACAACGCACTCGGCTGGACGCTGTTCCAGGAAGGGCGCTCCGACGAGGCCGTGATGGAGTACGAGCGGGCCCTGGCCGCGGACCCCAAGCTCGTGAAGGCGCACAACAACCTGGCGCTGGCGCTGGTGGAGCTCGGTCGGCTCGAGGAGGCGGCCGCTCACTACAGGACGTCAGTCGAACTCGAGCCCAAGGCGGAAATCTACAGCGACCTCGGATTCGTCATGGCGCGGCGCGGCCACCCGGACGAGGCGCGCGCCGATTACCAGAAAGCGCTAGCGCTGGACCCGAACTGCGCCTCGGCGCACTTCAACCTGGCGGTGACCTACGTGCAGGCGGGCGCATTCGGGGAGGCCGAGTCCCACTACCGCCAGGCGCTGCAAGGAAGACCCACCGCCGAGACGCACAACGGCCTGGGATACGTTCTCGCCCGACAAGGCCGCACGGATGAGGCGGTGGCGGAATTTCGCAAGGCGATCGACGCCGACCCGAAGTTCACGCCCGCCTGCAACAACCTCGCAGAAGCGCTGGCAAAGCAGGGAAAGCTCGAAGAAGCGGCGCACTACTACGAGCTCTCGCTCGCGGCGAAGCCGAGCGCTGCCGTCTACAACGCTCTCGGCGGCGTCCTGCGCAGTCTCGGCAAGACGGACGAGGCTGCGGTCCAGTTCGAGAAGGCGAAGGCGTTGGAATCGGCTCGGTGAGGCGAAGAGCCGTCTCACCACGGATGCGCTGAAGACCCGCGAGGATCTGCGCATCGGAGGCAGATGGGTTCACTGAATAGTTCGCTTCGCGCAGGTCGCCGGCGACAGTGGCCGCCGCGGCGTCATCGGGGCGCCTCATACACGACGCGGCCCCCGACGACGGTCTCGATCACCTTGAGATCGCGTATCCCGGCCGGCTCCATCGTGGTGATGTCGTTCGAGATGACGACGAAGTCCGCCACCTTGCCGCGCTCGATCGAGCCCTTGATCGCGTCCTCGCCCTGCGCACGGGCGGACCATATGGTCATCATGCGGAGCGCCTCGACGACGGTGACCGCCTGCCCTGGCTCGAATATGCCCACGTCCGAGTTGCGCGTCACCGCGGCCCAGATGTGCAGGAAGGGATTCAGGGTCTCGAGCACGATGCCCGTGAGGTCCGTCCCCACGCCCGGCTCGAGCCCGGCATCGATCATCGACCGGAACTCGAACCCCGTCTGCGCCCGTTCCGGCCCGAGGTTCCGGATCGTCGAGTTGCCGAGCGTGTAGAGCCACGCTGGCTGGACGTTGACCCTGATACCGAGCCGCTTTGCTCGAGCGAGGTCATCAGGGCCCGTCACGAACTCGCCGAAGTGCTCGATCCGCTGCAGCGAGCCGCGCGCCGCCGCATCCTGCTGCGCGTGCTCGAAGGCGGTGAGCGCCATCGCCGTTGCACGATCACCCGTTGCGTGCGCGAGGAACGGCACACCGGCGCGTTCCGCTCGCAGCACCAGCGCATCGAGCTGTGCCTGGTCCAGGTTGAGAATTCCATAGCCGCCGTCAGGCCCGGCATACGGCGCCGTGACCGCACCGCCTCGCATCGGCACGTCGCTGTCCACCCAGACCTTGACGCCCGCGAACCGGTACCACTCCGGGCTGACGGACGGAGGAAACGCCAGCGCGTCGAACGCAGGAGGCAGCAGCCGTCCACCCGGATCGGTGAACACCGCAATCGTGTATCGGAGCGTAGTGGGCGCCTCGCCAGCGGCGATCTGCCTGATGACTCCCAGTTCGGGCAGGGGTGTGATCGCATACACGGACGTGTAGCCGTTCGCATTCCACATCGCGGGGATGTCGCGCAGGTAATACTCGCGCAGGTCCGCGTCCGGGATGCGCCGGTCCGGGAAGATCCCCATGCCTTCCCTGACGACACCGGTGGGCTCGCCCGCTGCGTCGAGTTCGACCTGCGCACCCTTGATCTCGCTGGTCCCGCGCGTGATACCGACCGCCCGGATTCCTGCGGAATTCACCACCGCCTCGTGCGAACCGTTGAGGAACATCACCGGGTGGCCCGGAGCGACGGAATCGAGTTCCGTGCGCGTCGGCAGCCGATGCTCCGCGAAGCGCGTCTGGCTCGACGAGGAGCCTGCGACGATGATCCACTCGCCGGGCGCAGTCCTGGCGGCCTGGTCCCTGACCTTGACCAGCAGCGCCGCGACGGACGGCGTCGTGGCGAACCGGCCGTCCACGTACTTCCGGATCATGCGCACCGCGAGCGACGGATGCGCGTGCCCATCGACGAACCCGGGCAGGACCGTGCGGCCGTGCAGGTCCACGACCTTCGTGTCCCTAGACGCAAGCTTCCTGATCTCCCGGGTCGTGCCGACGCGCACGATGTGGCCGTCTTGCACCGCGACCGCCTGGGCGATCGTGCCGGCAGCATCGAGCGTCACGAGCTTGCCGTTCACGAACACGACGTCCGGCGCCGTCTTCGCTTGCGCGGTTGCAAGCCACAGACCGGAGACGATTGCCGCGAGCGCGAGCGGCCCCGACAACCCGCCAGTTCGTGCTTTCATGCGCGAGATGTTACCAGCGCGAGACGGACGGCGAACCGGCTTCGACACCGGATTCGGGCCGCAGGGCATCTCGAGCACTTCAGCCCGCTGGTGATCGAGGACCGCGCGTTCAATCTTCGTAGCCGTAGGCCGCGACCCAGGGCGCGAGCACGGGCAGCACCGGCTCGAGGAAGCGTCGGTAGTTTCGCCATTTGCCGCGCGAGCTCGAGTAGAGCGGCCGGACGACCTGCGCGGCACTCGGCGTATTGACCACGCGCTGGGTGGCGGTCGCCGCGAAATTGCGCACTGCATCACTCCAAGGCAGGCCAAGGAAGGCCAGCAGGTCGCCGACGGTCACGTCGAAATCCCCGACCACCTGCTCGTAGCGCACTTCGTGGATCCGCAGCGGCAGCCGCTCGCGGCACTCCGCCACGAGATTCATCACGTCGTCGTAGAAGGCTGCCGCGGTGTCGAGTCTCAACAGCTGGTACATCGCGCCGTTCATGCCGAAGCGCTGCTGGTAGCAACTCAGGACGACGTCGCGCGGATCGCGCAGGGCGAGGATCACCCGTGCATCGGGAAAGATCCGGGCGACCACGGGCAGCAGGATGGCGTACAGCGGGAACTTGTCGATCAGCATGGGCCGCCGCGGCGCCTCGCCGAGGCATTGCGAAACCCTGGCGAGATATTGCTCCTGCAACTCGGCGAGAACCGCCGGCGCGAGATGGGCCCATTCGCGCGCGCCGGCACTGGGGCCGAGCAGCGCCGCGCAGGCGTCGACGAGCGTCGGCCGCTCCTCGAGGGTGCCGATCGCGGGGTGCGAAGCGAGAACCTGGTCCAGCAGCGTCGTGCCGGACCGCGGGAAGCCGACCAGGAAGACCGGCTTCGCGTCACCACGCTTCGGTCCGTGCTGCCACTGGCTCACGTCGGCCTCCCGCAGCAGGCTGCGCAGCCGGCGGACCGTCGGCGGCGACATGAACCCGGCATCCTGCGCGAACGTCTCCGCATGCTGCTCGAGCTGGATCCGATTCGCCGCCGTGTAGCGGGCGAACGCCTCGTCGTAGTCGCCAATCCGGTCGAAGGCATCGCCGAGGTGGCCCTCGGCGATCGCGCGGTTCACCGCCGAGAGGCCCGGGTCGTCGAGCATCGCCCGCAGGTCGGCGACGGCCGAGGCCGTGTCGTCGGTCCGGATCAGGACTTTCGCGCGGGTGAGCCGCGCCGCGGCGTTGCGCGGCGCGACCTGCAGGGCGCGTCCAGCCAGCGTCATCGCCTGGTCCAGCCGATGCTCCTGCTCGGCGAGTCCCGCGAGTGCGGCGAGCGCATCAGCGTATCCGGGCTGGAGCTCGACGGCCTTGGCGTAGCGCGCGGCGGCAGCATCGCGTTCGCCGAGATCCAGCAGAACGTTGCCGAGGTTGTGCTGCGCGACGGCGAATTTCGGGTCCGCAGCGACCGCAGCCTCCAGTGCCCGGCGTGCCTCGGCGAGCCGACCTGAATTCCGGTACGCACAGCCGAGGTTCGATAAGACGTGGACGTGATTCGGGCTCGCGCGCTGCGCCCGCTCCAGGAACGCAATGCCTTGCACGAGGCCGCCGCGCTCGAGTTGCACGAGTCCCAGCATCATCAGCGCGTTTGCCTCCTCGCCGTTCTGGCGAACGATGTCCGCGCAGATTGCCTCGACCTCCTCGAGGCGACGCGCCTGAAGCGCCGTCGCGGCGCGCTGCAGTGACTGTCTCAGGAGATCGAGTTTGCTCACGGAATCACCGGTCGAAAGCCGCGGTCGCCGGCCGGACAAGGCAGGTTCGCAGAGCATAAGTCAAACCCGGTGCGCCGTCGGGTGCCCGCGCCCGGGCCTGCCCGATCGGCTCGTTCCGCCTGCGAGTGCCGGACCTGCGCAGGTGCGCGATTGCGCACGCCAGCTGGTGCTGGTTAGACGCCGTCAAAACAGCCCTTTCACCCAGGCGATCGACGCACCGATAAAGACCATGGCTTTCAACTTGAACAGGGCCATGCCATCGCCATCCTGGGGCACTGGTTCGCCGCAGCGGGGGTCGGAGCGCTGCAATGCGCCGGTCATCTGGTGGTCGATGGGAATGGGTTCGCAGCCGTGCGTGGTCTCGCAGACGAAGTCCCACGGGTCGCGAGCGGGGGCGTGACAGCCGAAGCAGTTCTTGCCGAAACGATTATTGACCTCGGCAAAGCCACGCTTGCCGATCCTGGTGCCCGTCGCGCTGACGTCCAACTCAAAGAACTCCCAGTCCCCGGTGGCCGGGTTGAACCCGGCCTCGCGCTTGACCATGGCTTCCGTGGGCACCAGCTGCACCACCGATCCGGCCGGGTAGACGGCACCTTTGGGCGCGTTGGCGGCAGCCAGCGTACCGGCCATGTTGCCGAGGAGGTTGTCGACGTAAAAATGTCGCACCGGGGTCATCTTGCGTATGCAGCGAAACGTGTTGTCGTCGACCTTGACGGGGATCACGGTAACCACAGTTGCCGGGGTCGCAGCCGGCGTCGCCGGCGTGCCAGCGGCGGCGACCACTCCAATCAGCCCGCTTGCCAGCACCAACATCATGGCCGTGCCGCCAATCATTCTTCTCATTGCTCACTCCCCTGTATTCAAGTTGTCGCTTCGTCATTGAAGCACAAGCATGGGTCGGTGAGGATCATGGCGTGAGCCTGCCGCGCCTCGTGTCCGGCGTCACCGCGCACTGATCGGGCGGCATGGCCGGGTTGGCCGAAGTCGTCGCTCTCGTGTAATAGTCTCCCCTCCTCGACTCGGACACGCGAACGCACGCCATGTCGCTGCAGCAGCCCGGCACCACGCTCGAACCCGTTCGCGCCATCACGCTCGATGATGTCCGCGCGGCGCGCGAGCGAATCGCCGGCACCATCGTGCGTACGCCGCTCATCCGTCTCGAACTCGGGCCCGACTACCCCGACATCCGCCTCAAGCTCGAGAACCTGCAGCCCATCAACGCCTACAAGCTGCGCGGAGCCGCCAATGCGGTGGCGAGGCTGCCCGACACCGAGCGCCAACGCGGCGTCTGGACCATCAGCGCCGGCAATGCCGGGCAAGGCGTCGCCTACGCCGCGCGCAAGGCTGGCGTGCCGTGCACCGTGGTGTATATCGAGACTGCGCCCGCCTCCAAGATCGAGCGCATGAGGGCGCTCGGCGCGAGGCTCGTGCCCGTCTCCTACGATCGCGCCTGGCAGGCCCTGGAGGATCGTTCGTATCCCGGTGTCGACGGCACGTTCATCCATCCCTTCGACGACCACGATTTCATCGTCGGCCACGCCACGATGGGCCTGGAGATCCTCGAGGACGCGCCAGACACCACCGCGGTGATCGGCAGCATCGGCGGTGGCGGGCTCATCGCCGGTGTCGGCAGCGCCGTCAAGGCGCTCAAGCCCGACATCAGGGTGTGGGGTGCCGAACCCGAGACCGCGGCCCCCGCGGCACTCTCGTTCGCGAAAGGATCGCCCCAGGTATTCAAGGACTGGAAGGCATCGTTCGTCGACGGCGCCGGCGGCCAGAGCGTGTTCCCGCGCATGTGGCAACGCATGGCGCCTGTGGTGGACGGCTACATCGTCGTCACGCTCGAGGAGACACGGCACGCGATGCGCCTCATGGCCGAGAAGGCGCGGGTCATCGCCGAGGGCGCCGGGGCCTTGCCGCTCGCTGCCGCGCTGACCGGCAAGGCTGGCCGCGGGCCCATCGTTGCCATTGTCTCCGGCGGCAACATCGACCTGAAGAAGTTCGCCGAACTGGTCGCGTGACGCGATTGGCAGCTTCGCGCCCTACTATCCTCCCGATGACCACCAGCCACCACCGCCTGTTCCGTGACCGATCGGCGCACGCCCACAGCATCGTCACCTATATCGAGCTGTTCTTCGACCTGGTGTTCGTGTTCGCCATCACCCAGCTGTCGACCCGGCTGCTCAACAATTTGACGCTGATCGGCGCGCTGGAGACGCTCACGCTGTTCCTCGCGGTCTGGTGGGTGTGGATCTACACCAGCTGGGTGACGAACTGGCTTGATCCGGAGCGGGCCAATGTCCGGCTGATGCTGATCGTCATGATGCTGGGCGGGCTGGCGCTGTCGAGCGGCATTCCCGATGCCTTTGGCCAGACCGGCCTGCTGTTTGCCGGGGCCTATGTCGCGATGCAGCTGTTTCGCAGTCTTTACATGGTCTGGGCCTCGCGCGGGGTGAACGAGGGGCGCAAGCGTAATTTCCTGCGTATCAGTTTCTGGTTCCTGCTGTCTGCGCCGCTGTGGCTGGCGGGTGCGATCAGCCCGCCTGAGGCGCGGCTGCTCCTCTGGGCGACCGCCATCGCCTTCGAATATGCGGGCCCGTTTGCACTGTTCCGCACACCCGTCCTCGGCAGGTCCACCTTCGTTGATTGGGATATATCGGGCGGCCATATGGCCGAACGCTGCGCGCTGTTCATCATCATCGCGCTGGGCGAGGCAGTGCTGGTCACTGGCGCGACCTTTGCCAAGTTGCCGTCCGACACGCCGACCACCATCGCCTTTGTCACCAGCTTCCTTGGCAGCGCGACGATGTGGTGGATCTATTTCGATATCGGAGCGAAGCGCGCCTCCACCATGATCAGCGCGGCCGACAATGCCGGGTTCATCGCCCGCAATGCCTATACCTATCTGCACATGCCGATCGTTGCAGGTGTCATCGTCAGCGCCGTTGCCGACGAGATGATACTGGCGCATCCGACGGGAGCCAGCAGCCTGACCCTGATATTGGTGAGCATCGGCGGGCCGTGGCTGTTCCTCGTCGGCAACCAGGCGTTCAAGTGGAGCACCTCGGAGATGAAATATCCGCCACTGTCGCACTGGATCGGCATGCTGCTCTTGCTGGCGATTGGCGGCGCGGCCTGGTGGTTCGGCTGGCAGCCGCTGACCATTGGCATCGCAGCAACCGGCGCGCTGGCCTTCACCGCAATCTGGGAATGGGATTCCCTGACCGGGCACAAACTGCTGCGATAGGAGACCAACGGGAGGACCATCGGATATGCAGTCGCGGTCAGGACTTGATGCGTCATGGACGCGCAAGACCCAATGAATAAGCGTGTTTTCGGAGAATCACAGGCCGTAGCTGGCCGATGCCGGAACAGGCCGGATCGGGGGCGAAAATCGGCGCTATGCCGATCAATGAGCACCGAGGACAGGGTCGCAAACTCCTGCTGACCGACCCGGTAGCGTTCACCCCGCAGCAGCGCCAGCCCGGGCTGTCACTCAGCGGAGGCGAGGAATCAGAGGAACGTCCAGGTGACGCCCAGCGAAATCATGTCGACGGTGTCGGCGTCGGCGATGTCAAACTGCTCGTATTCGGCGCGGATCGCCAGGCTCAGGATGCGGAACTGCGCGCCGACGCCCCACGTGAAATCGGTGCCGTCCTCGCTGATTTCGCCGAAGCCCGGTGCCCGAAGGTCGGCACTCCAGTCGATCGCCCCGACCCGGGCCAGGAGGTCCACGGGCCCGAGCGGCAGGAAGCCGACGGCGGATAGCGATACGCCGTTGATGTCGGTCTCGAGCTCGACGCCCTGCACCTTGTCGTTACCGCTCCCGAGGTCCACGTAGTCGGCCTCGACGGCCAGCCAGTCCAGGAATCGCCAGCCGGCGATCGCCTTGTAGCCCGTGCTCCCGGCGTCGTAATCGAAATTGCTGCCGTCGAAGCTGTCGTTGGCCTTGACGCCTGCCGCGCCGACACTGCCTCCCAGGTAGATGCCGTTGTCCGCCGACTGCGCCGGAAAGGCGGCCATCCCCGCCGCGAGGGCGGCAAACGCAACGAACAGGTTCTTCATGTGCACGGACTCCTGGCGATGGGTGACGGTTGTGGTGCGGTTCGAAGACGAATTCTAGCGGACGGAGCCGACCCGCGACGCCAGTGAGCGGCCGGACTCCGCGAACTGGCGCTCAAATTTGAGACGCCGCTGGCCCAAATGCCCGTCCACCTCGTACCCGCGACCACTGATCCACATTGCGTTGGGTGGATCACGCAGCTCTGATACAGAAACCCCGGCGCGGCGCTGGGACAACTGGAGTAAGTCGGAAGAATTCCGCTACGTTGACGGTGTGGCCTCGCCGAACAGCGCGCGGCGAAGGAATCGTCCTGCGGCGTCGATGGCCCGCCTCGCCTCGGGCATGATGCTGGCGGAGAAGTGCCAGACGTGCTGCATGTGGGGACAGACCTCCAGTGTCACGTCTACGCCGGCGGCCCGAGCACGCTCCGCAAGGCCGACTGCATCGTCCAGGAGGATCTCGTCGCCCCCCGCGTGGACGAGGAGTGGAGGGAGCCCTCGGAGATCGGCGAACAGCGGAGAAGCGAGGGGCGTCCGCGGGTCTTCTCCAGCAAGGTAGAACTGCGCGGCCTGCGCGAGGTGTGCGCTCGAGAGTACGAGGTCCTCGCTGGCCTTGGTCTTGTGAGAAGCCCCGCTCCCGCTCAGGTCGGTCCATGGCGACAGGCACGCTACCGCCGCTGGAAGGGCCGTCCCCTGATCCCGGAGCCGCAAGAGGAGCGCGAGGCTCAATCCTCCGCCCGCCGAGTCCCCGGCCACGACGATCTTGTCCGACGCGAAACCGGTGGCGAGGAGCTCGCGATAGATCGCTGCCGCGTCGTCGATGCCTGCAGGGAACGGGTGCTCGGGAGCAAGGCGATAGTCGATGATCAGACCGCGAACGCCGGTGGCCCGAGCGAGGTTCGCGGCCAAAGCGCGGTGCGAGTCAATGGAGCCTGCGCAGTACGAGCCCCCGTGCAGGTAAAGAAGCGCGGCGGAAGCTGTCGCCTCCTTCGGTACGAGCCACTCGGCGGGCACGGAGCCTATCGCTACGGGCAATGACTCAACGGGCCCGAGCGGCTTGAAAAGCTTGGCCAGGCCTTCAAGCTCGCGTCGCTCCGCCACGGGATCGTAGCGTTCTGGCCTCGGTCGAAAGAGGTTCTGGAGCCGGAGATAGGCCTTGAGCGCATGGGCCTGAAAGCTCGGCACGTCGATCTCCCCGGCGAGCGGAGCGCGCTCGCTTGAAGGCGTGGATGTTCGCTCGGAGAGGAGCCGTAGTCCAGAACCCTGCATCTCGCAGGGCCGCGCCTGGAGGGTGTGAGATTACAAGCGCGGAGCGGGGCCGGGGCATCTGCGTTGAGCGCCGCGTTCCAACACTACGTATTGCCGAGCGGATGTGCCCGAGTACCGTTGGCGCAGTCGCCGCAATCAGTGCCTAAGCGACGCAGGGCAAGCTCAACGATCGCATCAAGCTGGGAGGTGGTCAGCGATGTTCCGTGATAGGGCACGGCTGAAGTACCACTGTGTGGAGGTCATCGCAGGCGAAAACGCTTGCGACGCTGCTCGCTCACTCCAACACCTTCGCGTGTTGTCGGCTGGTGCCCCGCTGCTGCCCCTCAAGACCTGTGACCATCCTGCCACCTGCAAGTGCGTCTACCGCCACTTCGATGATCGACGGCGCGGTCCGCGACGCGAGTACGAACACGCAACGAAGGTCCTCCCCCACACGGGCGCCGAGCGGCGAATGGGGCATGGACGGCGCGAGACCGACGACTATTAGAGAACCGAGCAAGTCGGGTCTAGTGACACGTTCATTCGACGCAGGACCCCGCTTCGGCGGGGTTTCTGCTAATCAGGACGCCCATCCATGGGGCGACCTGGCCCTGACGGCCACCCCTCGCGCAGAAACACCGGCGCGGGGATGATCTTGCGTCGATCCGCTAGTGGTTGAGCCACGATCGGTTGCCGCCCTCGCCGCCCGGAAGGCTTCTGGCCTGGGCGTTACCCACTCAGGGAGCACCGGTATTGGCACGCCGGCGACGCCTGTATCGCTCCAGGCTGGCAGCCCTACGGGACCATCCGACGCCGCAGGGCTGCCAGATCGTGAGTGCCAGTGCGAGCGGCCCGCGTGGCGTCCGCGTTACAGTCGACGAGGACCACCAGATCGGTCTTGCTCAATTCAGCGGGCAGCTCCTGCCGGCAGCGGTTCTACTGGAAGTTGGTCCCGGGAGTCCCGGGATTCAGCTTCGGCGTCATGACGGCGGCACAAGTCCCTCGGAGAGACGCCAGGTCACGTGCGTGGAAGGCGAAACCCTGTATGCCATCGTCGACATCCACAACCGTTCGGCCGGGCTGACCCAGGGCGGTCTGCAATCAGAGGCGTCAGCCGCGATGAAGGTTTCGCCTGTCGTGCCCGAATGGACCCGGCACGACGGCCTCGTCGTGTGGGCCGATGGAACCCGGCTCGTAACGGCAACCGGCGGGCGATGAGTGCCCCGAAGCAGGCTGGCTCGGGGGC
>Ga0209253_10001014_pt1 | contig 24602 bp, 16 predicted proteins | sample FrelakmetBRP12BR_FD_187145 | JGI IMG/M metagenome (GOLD analysis project Ga0209253, IMG submission 187145) | Freshwater lake sediment microbial communities from the University of Notre Dame, USA, for methane emissions studies - BRP12 BR (SPAdes)... | ecosystem: Environmental > Aquatic >...
GCGGGTCGAGCCGGCGTTCGGCGGAGAGATGCCGCCCGAAGGACTCGTGGTGCTTGCCGGAGTCAAGCGGTCCGCGTGATCCGAGTCGCCGCCGGATTGCGAGCGTCCGCGCGCCACCCCGCTGCATAATTCCGCCGACCGGACACGAGAGTCCGGTCGACCCGGCGCCGCGCGCCGTGCAAGGGGAACGATGGGCGGGTTCAGCGCAGCACTCCTGGTCATCGCGGCCGCGTGCGTCACGCTGTCCGCGATCCACGCCCACGTCTGGCTGCGCGAGCGCAGCGTGACCGCCAATGGCGCCTTCGCGCTGCTCGCGGTTAGCGTCGCCGCGATGGCGTTCGTCGAACTGAACATGGTGCGCGCGCAGACGCCAGCGGAGTTCGGCCGCTGGCTCTGGTGGTACCACCTTCCGATCTGGAGCGCTCTCGTCGCCGTTGTCGTCTTCGTTCGCCTGCACCTGCGGGCGGGGCGAGCGTGGCTGGGATGGACGGCGATCGGACTGCGCACGGTGTCCCTCGTCATCAATCTGTTTTCCTCTCCCAACATCAACTATCGGGAGCTGACCGGCCTCGAACACGCCACGGTGCTGGGCGAGAGCCTGGCCCAGGGACAGGGCACGACCAATCCTCTGCTCGCGATCGCGCAGTTGTCGCTGGTCATACTGATCGTCTATGTGGGCGATGCCGCATTCGCCGCCTGGCGGCGCGGCATGCGGCGACGCGCTCTGACGGTCGGCGCCAGCCTGGTGGTCTTCATTTCCGCCGGTCTCGGCTTCGCCGTGCTTTCGTACTGGGGTCTCGCGCAGCTTCCCGTCATCAGCACCCTGTTCTTCCTGCCGGTCGTTCTCTTCATGGGCTTCGAACTCAGCCTCGACCTGATCCGCTCGGTGCGGCTGGCGGCGGAGCTGGACGCCAAGACGATCGAGTTGCAGGGATCGGAGCAGAAGCTCGCCTTCGCGGCCGAGGCGGCGCGCGCCGGCCTGTGGAGCGTGGACCGGGCCACCGGCCGCCTGTGGGCGACGCCGCAGGCGCTTTCGATGTTCGGGCTGACGGCCGATCGCGAGCACCATGCCGACGAAGTGCTCGCGCCAGTGCATCCCGATGATCGCGAACGCGTGCGCGAGTTCATGGGCGGCTCGCAAGGCGACCAACGCGGCGCCACGGTGGAGTACCGGGTGGGGCTCCCGTCGGGCGAGACGCGCTGGTACGGCGCGCGCGGGGCGACGCACGAGGCGCCGGGCGGGTCGCCGACGCTGATGGGAGCGACGATCGACATCACCGAGCGCAAACGCGCGGAGGACGAGACCGCGCGGCAGCGCATCGAGCTGGAGCACCTGTCGCGGGTCGCGACAGTGAGCGAACTGTCCGGCGCCCTCGCGCACGAGCTGAACCAGCCGCTCGCGATCATCATGAGCAACGCCGAGGCCGCGCAACTGATGCTGGAGCGTCCGAGCCCCGATCTCGACGAGGTGCGGGCGATCCTGCGAGACATCGTCGACGCCGACGAGCGCGCGGGGCAAGTGATCCGGCGCCTGCGCGGGATGCTGAAGCGCGGCGCGCCCCAGCGGCAGCCGCTGTCGCTGAACGAGATCGTGCAGGCGGTCCTGCAGTTCGTGCGGACCGACCTCGTGCGCCGTGGAGTCACGCTCGACCTGCAGCTCGAGCCGGCATTGAAGGAAGTCCTCGCCGACCAGGTGCCGATCGAGCAGGTGCTCATCAACGTGATCAACAACGCCTGCGACGCGATGGCGCGAAATGTCGCGGGCGACCGGACGCTGAAGATCGCCACGTACGCGGACGCCGTGACCGCGTGCGTGCGGATCGAAGATGTGGGCAGCGGACTGCCGGCGAACCCGGAGCAGGTCTTCGACGCGTTCTACACCACCAAACCCGAAGGCCTCGGCATGGGCCTGGCCATTTCGCGCTCGATCATCGCTTCGCACGGTGGCCGCCTTGCCGCGGAGCCCAATCGCCCGCGCGGCGCGGTGTTCACGATCTGCTTGCCGCTCGCGCCGGAGGCGGCATGAGCCCGCCGGGCCGCCCCAAGGGCGAATTCCCCCTCGGGGGGACGGCGCGCAGCGCCAAGGGGGCTGCGTGAACGCGAGAGGAAAGGTCTTCCTGGTTGACGACGAGCCCGAGCTTCGGCTGGCGCTGACGCGCCTGCTGAAGGCCGAGGGACTCGACGTCGAAGGCTTCGGCTCCGCCCTCGAGTTCCTTGCCGGCGTGACGGAGGAATCCGCTGGGTGCCTGCTGCTCGACCTCGCGATGCCGGGGCTCGACGGACTCGAAGTGCAGCAGCGCATCGCCGCCACCGGCGCGAAGCTCGGCATCGTCTTCCTCACGGGCCACGGCGACATCCCGACGAGCGTGCGGGCGGTCAGGGCGGGCGCGCTCGATTTCCTGACCAAGCCTGTCAGGCGCGACGACCTGCTGCGCGCGGTGCACGCCGCGCTCGATCACGCAAGCGAGCAGCGCGCTGCGGCCGCCGCGAACGCGGACCTGCGCGATCGCTACGCGCAACTGACGCCGCGCGAGCGCGAGGTGTTCGCACACGTGATCGCCGGCAAGCTGAACAAGGTGATCGCAGCGGACCTCGGAACCGGCGAGCAGACGATCAAGGTGCACCGCGCGCGCGTGATGGAGAAGCTTGCGGTCGATTCGGTGGCGGATCTCGTCCGTGTGGCGCAGCAGCTCGGCGTGAAGCCGGTGACGTAGCCGCTTTCACTCTCCTGCCCGCGCGCTGTTGAGCGCCGATGCAGTGATCGGCGGCGAGAGCCGTGTCCGCCCTCTGGCGCCGGATGCGGCATCGCTGCGCCGTCATTGCACCAATGTCCAATGGCGGTGCGGCTTCCCGCCCCGCACACTGGCCGCATGGGACAGTCCAACCGCGTGATCGCGATCCTCGACGACGAGGAGCACTACCGCCGCGCGCTGTCGCGCCTGCTGCAGGCGCACGGCTACGACGTGGCGAGCTTTTCGGCCGGCGAGGAACTGATCGCCGAAATGGCGCAGCGCGCATTCGACTGCGTGCTGCTCGACCTGCACATGCCCGGCATGACCGGCTTCGACGTCCTGGCGCGGTTACGAGGCCAGCCGGCACCGCCGCCCGTCATCGTGATCACGGCGCACGACGATCCCGACTTCGTGAAGAAGGCGTTCGACCTGGACGCCTTCGAGTGTCAGTTGAAGCCGGTGGCCTCTCCGGTCCTGCTCGGAGCGATCGAGCGCGCCTGCGCGCGGTGACTGCGGTATGTTCGCCCCTCCCGCGCGGCCTGGATTCGATCCGCCCGCCGTCGCAGCGACGCCGCCCACTGACGGAGTGTCCGATGTCCGAGCCCGAAGTCCTCCATCCACTGCGCCCGATCCTGAGGAACTGGGTGTGGGAACACGGCCGGGTCGGCACGCGCTATCTCGACTGCCGCACCGGCGAATTGAAGTTCGACGATGGCAAGAAGTCGCGCTTTGCCGACGAACCGATCTTCCACGTGCCGCTGGGCGAGGACGCCGGCGCGGATGCCGGCCCGGCCGTGCACGAAGGCGCGCTGGCGCGCTTCCTGCGGGCAGCCCAGCTCGGCAAGCCGGAGGACGCGGGTTCGGTCGCGGACGTGCAGCGCGCGGTGCAGGAGTGCATCGGGCTCGGCCTCGTCTGCGCCTACCAGGACGAGGCGCGCGCGGCGCTCGCGCGGTACCGGCTCGAGCCGATGTTCGACGACGAGATTCGCGCGGCGGCCGCGAGCGACATCCGGGCGAAGTTTGCCGGCGTGCGCGCGCAGCTGGCGCTCTATGACTTCACCGTCTTCCACAGCCTGCCCGCGCCCCTGCTGTGCAACGAGGCGCCGTTCATCGACTGGCGGGTGCGGGCGAAGCCGGTGCAGCCCTTCGTGTCGCTGCCGCTCGGCCCTTACTGCCTGCTGGTCGGCACGCCGTCCGGCAAGAAGAGCCGCGCGGGTCCCGTGCTGTGGAAGACGGTGGTCGCGATGGGTCCGTTCAAGGACCACAACCGCTACCTCGTCGAGGATGCGCGGTCCTGGATCGTCGCGAGCTCGGACGACGAACTGCTCGCCCTGCAGCCGCGCTTTGCGCCGCCGCCCGCTCCGGCGGCGGATGGGGCGGCGGGCGCTTGACCCTGCCGTCCCTGGTCCGCGACCGACCTCGGTCGCCTGCGCGCCCGCGCCAGCGAGCCTTCCCGCGTCATTGAACCTTCGTTCAATAGGCACCGGCGCGTCACCCTTCTAACCTCCGCGCATCGCACAGGGCCGGACCGCTCGCCGTTCGGCCTGACGAGAGCCCACGAAGGGAAACAACACGATGAAGCTTTTCACCACATTCCTGCTGGCTTGCCTGGCGGTACTGGCGCTTCCAGCCGCCGCGCAGACGGCCGCGAAGAAGCCCAACGTCCTGGTCATCTGGGGCGACGACATCGGCCAGTTCAACATCAGCGCCTACAACAACGGGATGATGGGCTACCGCACGCCCAACATCGACCGCATCGCGAAGGAAGGCGCGCTGTTCACCGACTGGTACGGACAGCAGAGCTGCACGGCGGGCCGCGCCGCGTTCATCACCGGCCAGTCGCCGATCCGCACGGGCCTGACGAAGGTCGGCCTGCCCGGCGCGCCGGAAGGCTTCAAGAAGGAAGACCCGACGATCGCCACGCTGCTGAAGGCGCAGGGTTACGTCACCGGCCAGTTCGGCAAGAACCACCTCGGCGATCGCGACGAGATGCTGCCGACGAACCACGGCTTCGACGAGTTCTTCGGCAACCTCTATCACCTGAACGCGGAAGAGGAGCCGGAGAATCCCGACTACCCGAAGAACCCCGAGTTCAGGAAGAAGTTCGGCCCGCGCGGCGTGATCCACAGCTTTGCCGACGGCCGCATCACCGACACCGGTCCGCTGACGAAGAAGCGTATGGAAACGATCGACGAGGAAGTCACCGTCAAGGCGCTCGACTTCATGGAGCGCGCGAAGAAGGCGGACAAGCCGTTCTTCCTGTGGTGGAACTCGACGCGGATGCACATCTTCACGCACCTGAAGAAGGAGTCCGACGGCAAGACCGGGCTCGGCATCTACGCCGACGGCATGGTCGAGCACGACGGCCACGTCGGCCAGGTGCTCGCGAAGCTGAAGGAACTGGGCCTCGACGAGAACACCATCGTCATGTACTCGACCGACAACGGCGCCGAGACGTTCACCTGGCCCGATGGCGGCACCACGATGTTCCGCGGCGAGAAGAACACGAACTGGGAAGGCGGCTACCGCGTCCCGACGATGATCAAGTGGCCCGGCGTCATCAAGCCCGGCACCGTGATCAACGACATCGGCGCGCACGAGGACATGCTGCTGACGTTCGTCAATGCCGCGGGCGGCAGGAACGTCAAGGAAGACCTGAAGAAGGGCGCCACGATCGGCGGCCGCAGCTTCAAGGTGCACCTCGACGGCTACGACCTCGGTCCGGCGCTGCGCGGCGAGACGAAGGAGTGGCCGCGCAAGGAGTTCATCTACTGGACCGACGACGGCCAGGTCGCGGCGCTGCGCTACGACAACTGGAAGATCACCTTCATGGAGCAGAAGGCCGATGGCCTGCGCGTGTGGCAGGAACCGTTCACGGTGCTGCGTGCCCCGCTGGTCACCAACCTGCGCATGGACCCCTTCGAGCGCGCCGAACACGAGAACGCGATGGGCTACCAGAGGTGGTACATGGAACGGATGTTCCTGATCGCCCCCGCCGGCGCCTACGTGGCCCAGTGGCTGCAGAGCTTCAAGGACTATCCGCCGCGCCAGAAGCCCGGCAGCTTCAATCTCGAACGCGTCATGGAACAGGTGGCGAGACCGCTCCACAATTGACGGGCGGGTGCACTCCGTACCGGGCCGCATCCGCTGCAGCAGGATGCGGCCTCGGTTTTGAGAACGATGGTCCGTGGAGAGTGGTGACGAAATGAAAGGCTCCGGCATGCGAACGCTGGCTTCGGCCGCCCTGGCCATCGGCATGACCATCCTCGCGGCCGCTCCGGCTGCCGCCCAGGACCTGACGGCCGGCGACTGGAAGTACCGCGCCCAGATCTACGGCTGGTTCCCGACGTTGTCGAGCGACACCACGTTCCCCGCGTCGGGCGGCGGCGGCTCGGCCAGCCTGGATGCGGGCGACTACCTCGACTCCCTGCGGTTCGTCTTCATGGGCACGTTCGAGGCGCGCAAGGGCCGGCTCGGACTCCTGACCGACTACATCTACCTCGACTTCGATGCGGAGAAGGGCGGAACGCGCGACCTGACGCTCAGCGGTCCGGGGGGACTGATCAACATCCCGGCCGGGGCCTACGCAGGCGTCAACCTGAGGCTGCGCGGCTGGGCTTGGGGGCTGGTGGGGACATACACAGCGATCGAAACGCCGGATTACGAGATGCAGTTGCTCGGCGGCTTCCGGTACCTGAAGATCGACACCACCGCCGACTGGAATTTCACGGGCAACGTCGGTTCGCTGCCCCAGTTCGCGAGAAGCGGGGCAGCGACCGTCAAGAGCGACGTCTGGGACGCGGTCATCGGCGCCAAGGGCGTGGTGAAGCTGGGCCAGGGCAACTGGTTCGCACCGTATTACGTGGACATCGGCACCGGGCAGTCGGACCTGACCTGGCAGGCCATGGGTGGCGTCGGTTACAGGTTCTCGTGGGGTGAACTCATCGGTGCGTATCGTCATCTCGACTACAAGTTCGGCGAGGACACTGGAATGAAGGCCCTGTCCTTCAGTGGCCCCGCCGTTTCGCTGGGCTTCCGCTGGTAGGCCCGCTGGACGGGAAGAGGCCGCGCCCGGGGCGCGGCTCTCTTTTTTTCACGCCGAATGAGTGACGCCATGACGATCAGCCACACAGCACGGTTCGCGTGCAGTCTCCTGTTCCTGTCCGTGCTGGCGCTTGCCAGTGCAACCGCGCACGCCGCCGATCCTCTCGCGTCGTGGAACGACGGTCCGGCAAAGTCGCGCATCATCGGTTTTGTCCAGGCAGTGACGGACAAGTCGGACAAGGACTACGTGCCGCCGGCCGACCGCATCGCGGTGTTCGACAACGACGGCACGCTCTGGTCGGAGCAGCCGGCGTATTTCCAGCTGCTCTTCGCGATCGATCGGGTCAGGGCGCTCGCGCCGAGGAACCCCCGGTGGAAGACGCAGCAGCCGTTCAAGGCGGCCATCGAAGGCGACATGAAGGCGCTCGCTGCGAGCGGCGAGAAAGGGCTGCTGCAGCTCGTGATGGTCAGCCACGCCGGAATGAGTTCCGACGAGTTCACCCGGATCGCGAAGGACTGGCTCGCCACGGCGCGGCATCCGACGCTCGCCCGGCCGTACACCGACCTCGTGTACCAGCCGATGCTCGAGGTGCTCGACTACCTGCGCGCCAACGGGTTCCGGACCTACATCGTTTCCGGCGGCGGCGTCGAGTTCGTGCGGGCGTTTTCGGAGCAGCGCTACGGCATTCCGCCGGAGCAGGTGATCGGCTCCAGCATCAAGACTCGTTACGAAGTCCGCGACGGACGGCCGACGATCGTCCGCCTGCCGGAGATCGACTTCATCGACGACAAGGCCGGCAAGCCGGTCGGCATCCACAAGTTCATCGGCAAGCGCCCGATCGCGGTGTTCGGCAACTCGGACGGCGATTTCGAGATGCTCGAGTGGGCGACCTCGGGGCCGGGGCCGCGCCTGGGCGTGGTCGTGCACCACGACGACGGCGAGCGCGAGTTCGCCTATGACCGCGGTTCGCACATCGGTCGGCTGGAGCGCGCCCTCGATGAGGGGCAGATGCGCGGCTGGACCATCGCGAGCATGAAGCGGGACTGGAAGACGATCTATCCTCAGTGAAGTTCGTGGCGCCAGGCCTCGATCGAGGCCCGCAAGAGGCGGAGGGGAAGTGGGAAAGAAGGATAGGCGGCGCGGGACCGCAGCGCCGTCGGAAGGACCAGCAAGCGGGGGTCAGCCTCCCGTTGCGCGTGGTCTGTCGCGTCGGGTCGCCTGGAGCGGCCTTGCGCTTGCGTTGGCGCTGCTCGCGGTCATCGGCTGGTGGACGGCCCGACCGGTCCTTGAGCGCACCGCGGCGCCGGAAGGCGCGCAAGCGCGCCCGGTCGTCGCTGAATTCGTGGGCAGCGACGCGTGCGGCGGTTGCCACCAGGCCCAGCACGTGGCCTGGAAGAAGTCCCAGCACGCAGGCGCCATGCAGCACGCATCGGCCGACACGGTGCGCGGCAACTTCGACGACGCCAGCTACACGTTCGACGGCGTCACGTCGACGTTCTTCAAGCGCGACGGCAAGCACTTCGTTCGCACGGATGGACCGGACGGCAAGCTGGCCGACTTCGAGGTCAGGTACACCTTCGGCCTCGCACCGCTGCAGCAGTACCTCGTCGAACTGCCGGGCGGTCGCCTGCAGGCGCTCGCCGTCACGTGGGACGCGCGCCCGGCGGGCGATGGCGGCCAGCGCTGGTTCCGGCAGTATCCGGACGAGAAGCTCGACTTCCGCGACGAACTGCACTGGACGCAACGGTCGCAGAACTGGAACTTCATGTGCGCCGATTGCCACTCGACGAACGTCCGCAAGGGCTACGACGAGGCCAGGGACGCATTCGCCACGCAGTGGTCCGAGATCAGCGTCGGCTGCGAGTCCTGCCACGGACCGGGCTCGGCGCATCTCGCATGGGCGAAGGGCAAGCCGTCGTCCGATCCGGCGAAGGGCCTGACGGTCGCGCTCGACGAGCGGCGCGGTGCCGCGTGGCAGATCGATCCCGCGAGCGGAAACGCGAAGCGCACGCCGGAGCGGCGGAGCGGCCGCGAGGTCGAGGTCTGCAGTCCCTGCCATGCGCGCCGCGCGCAGATTGCCGAAGGCTGGCAGGCCGGCGCCGCGCTGATGGATCACTACCTGCCGGCGCTGCTGTCGCCGGGCCTCTATCACGCCGACGGCCAGCAGCGCGACGAGGTGTTCATCTGGGGTTCGTTCCTGCAGAGCCGGATGCACCGCGCGGGCGTCACGTGCAGCGATTGCCACGACCCGCACACGCAGAAGCTGCGCGCGCCGGGCAACGCGGTGTGCGCGCAGTGCCACCTCGCGTCGAAGTACGACGGCAAGGCGCATCACTTCCATCCCGAAGGCACGCGCGGCGCCGAGTGCGCCAACTGCCACATGCCGGCGACGACCTACATGGTGATCGACCCGCGCCGCGACCACAGCCTGCGGGTGCCGCGGCCCGACCTGTCGGTGAAGCTCGGCACCCCGAACGCCTGCAACGCGTGCCACCGCGAGAGCACGGCGCAGTGGTCGGCCGACTGGGTCGCGCGCTGGTACGGCGCGCAGCGGCGCAGCGAAGCCCACTACGGCGAGGCCATCGATGCCGGCCGCCGCGGCGGCGCGGGCGCCGCGCGCGGACTCGTTGCCATCGTCACGAGCGTCGCGCATCCGCCGATCGTGCGCGCGTCGGCCGTCGAACTGCTGGCGCGCTATCCCGGCCCGTCCGCCGACGCCGCGGTGCGCAGCGCGCTGGGCGACGCCGATCCGCTGGTGCGGCACGCCGCCCTGGTCGCGCTGCAGGCGCAGACGGCGCCGCAACTGGTCGCTTCCATTGCGCCGCTGCTCGGCGATCCCGTGCGGGCGGTTCGCATCGAGGCCGCGCGCCGCGTGGCGCCGCACGTCGCCCTGCTGGACGCCCCGTCCAGGCCGGCCTTCGACCGCGCGATTGCCGAGTACGAAGCCGTGCAGAAGGGCAACCTCGATCGTCCGGAAGCCTGGATGAACCTCGGCAACCTCCACGCGATGCGCGGTGATCCCGCCGAGGCCGAAGCGGCGTACCGGGAAGCGTTGAAGCGGGATGTTCGATTCGTTCCGGCGTACGTGAACCTGGCCGACCTCAGGCGCGAACAGCAGCGCGAGGCGGACGCCGAGTCCGTCCTGCGCGAAGGCCTGCGTGTGGCGCCGAACGCCCCGGCGCTGCACGAAGCCCTCGGCCTGGCGCTGGTGCGACAGGGGAAGAAGGGCGCGGCGCTGGCGGAGTTCGCGGCCGCCTCGAAGGCCGCGCCCACGGAGGCTCGCTATGCCTATCTCCACGCGCTGGCCTTGCACGACGCCGGCCGCCGGGCCGAGGCGATCCGAGTGCTCGCCGACGCGTCAAAGCGCTCCGGCGACCGCGACGTGCTGCTGGCGCTCGCGATGTACCGCAGCGAAGGCGGCGATGAAGCCGGCGCAAGCGAGGCGCTGAAGCGGCTGGCCGCCGTCAACCCAGACGATCCCGCCCTCGCGCAGATGCGAGCGCCGCGTTAGGTTTCTGGACTCCCCTGCGCGCCGACCGCGCTGCGGTGGCGCTAGGCGGTTCCTCTGTGTTCTCGCGGAGCCGCCCGCGCGCCGAGCGCGCTGCGGGGCGCCTCGACTCCGCGCGACGCGCGGCGGGCGACACTGGGTCGAGGGCACTTCTCGCGGGCCGGCAGCTTTCGGAGTGAGTTCTCGCGTTTCGGCGGTCATGCCTTCCGGCCGGTGCTCGTCTCGGCCCGCCGCAGCTTCTGGAATGCGACGCCCGCCGCACGGCGTCGCGCTCCGCGAGGCACCCCACAGCGCGCTCGGCGCGCCGCGCGGTGTGGATGCGGTTTCGTACGCGCCCGGCCAACGGGCGGCGGCATCGCGGCGATTCCAAGGGGCATCCAAGGCCAACGCCAAGGAGGTTGTCGGCTTTGACCACACGCGCGGCGCCTGGGCGGGTGGTGGGGTGCCTCGCGGAGTGACCGTCAGGCGGCGGGCGTACCAGTTGTGCGAGGGCAGCGGGCCAGGTGGGCGCAGCCGCGAGGCACCACCGCCGGCACGGCGAAGGCAACGCTCAGAAATCTGCCGGCCCGCAGGGCGCGCGGCGCGCTGAATGACGCCCGCCGCGACGGGCGCGGAGGGAGGTACCCCGCCGCCCGCCCGGGCGCACGAGACGGCCTCTCGGTGGTCGATCGAGCGCGAGAGCCTCGCTCGCTGGCCCGCGGATCACCCGGTCGTTCGTTACCAGCTAGTGATCCAGACGCGCAGCACTTGCAGCCACATCCCGCTCGTAACTGCCCGCCGCGAGCAGGAAGCAGGCGGATGCGAAGAGGCCCGCGACCGGCACGATCGTCAATGCGGACTTCAGGCCGATCGAGTCCGAGAGGATGCCGACAATGTACGGACCCGGGGCCAGGCCGAGCAGGTTGTTGAACAGGGCGACGGTCGCGATCGCGGTCGCGCGCAGTCCCGGGTGGGTCACATCGACCACGGCGGACACGGCCACGCCGGCGTGGCCGCCGGCGACCAGGGTGCCGGCGAACAGCAGCCCCATCTGCAGCGAACCGGCCGGCAGCGCGAACGCCGTCGCCAGCACGAGGAACGACAGCAGCGTGTAGGCGCCGGCGAAGTGAAGCTTGATGCGGCCCTGCGCGCGCCCCGCACGATCGGCCAGCGCACCGCCCGCGATCATGCCGACGGCGGCCATCAGGATCAGCAGTCCGGCCCGCGCGGCGGCCTGGTCGGCCGCGAGCCCGTACTCGCGCGCGAGGAAGGTCGGCGTCCACGCGCCGATCACGGCGAGTATCAGCACCTGCAGGCCGCTGGCCACGTACGTGAAGCGCGCGCTGCGGGTCGCCAGCACTTCGCGCACGGCCACCCGCAGCGGGACACGCGGAGACGCCGCCGCCCCGACCGCCGAGCGCGGCGTCTCGCGCACGAACAGTGGAAACAGCACCACCAGCAGCAGCGAGGCGCCGCCGACCCACAGGAAGGGGGCCTGCCATCCGTGCCGCGCGCCGATGACGCCGCCGGCCACCACGCCGAGCACCGTGCCGACCACGGCGGCCGACTGGAAGGCGCCGAGGATGGCCGACATGCGCGCGGCGGGGAACACGGACGCCAGCATGGCCGCGCCGACCGCGCCGTAGCCCGCTTCGCCGAGTCCGATGGCAGCCCGCGCCATCAGCATCTGCGACTGGTTCTGGGCCAGGCCACAGAGCGCCGTCGCCACGCACCAGATCGCCGCCATCGCGGTGATGCTCTTCACGTAGCCCCAGCGGTCGGCGAGCAGCGCCACCGGCCAGGCGGCGATGCCGACGATCAGGGGCACGATGCCGACGAGCAGGCCGAGCTGGCTGTCGTCCAGCGCCCATTCCCGCTTCAGGTCCGGCAGCACCGCGTTGATGACGCTGCGCGTCATGTAGTCGGACAGCATCAGCGCGACGGTCAGCGCGAACACGGTCCACGCGTAACGCCTCGAGACTCCCTGCAGCGAGAAGTGGGGTGATGTAACCGTCAAGCGCGGTTCCGGACGCCGGTGCTGGCCGGACGGTGTAGCACCGAACCGCGCGGTGCGGCAACCCGGGGAATCAGGCAGCGACGGCCCGCCTCGGCGAGCCGCGTTCATCGGAGGCGTGCGGTGCTATGCGGTGCCGCCGATGGTCAGGCCTTCGATGCGCAGCGTCGGCTGGCCCACGCCCACCGGAACGCTCTGGCCGTCCTTGCCGCAGGTGCCGATGCCCGGGTCGAGGCCCATGTCGGTGCCGATCATCGTCACGCGCGTGAGCGCGTCCGGCCCGTTGCCGATCAGCGTGGCGCCCTTGACCGGGTGGGTGATCTTCCCATTCTCGATCATGTACGCCTCGGCCATGCTGAACACGAACTTGCCGTTCGTGATGTCGACCTGGCCGCCGCCGAAGTTGGTGGCGTAGATGCCTTTCTTCACCGAGCGCACGATCTCGTCCGGGTCCTTGTCGCCGGCCAGCATGTACGTGTTCGTCATGCGCGGCATCGGCAGGTGCGCGAACGATTCGCGGCGGGCGTTGCCCGTCACCGGCACCTTCATCAGACGCGCGTTCAGCGTGTCCTGGAGGTAGCCGCGCAGCACGCCGTCCTCGATCAGCACCGTGTTCTGCGTCGGGTTGCCTTCGTCGTCGACGTTCAGCGACCCGCGCCGGTTGGTGAGCGTGCCGTCGTCGACGACGGTCACGCCCTTCGACGCCACGCGCTCGCCGACCTTGCCCGCGAACGCGCTCGAACCCTTGCGATTGAAGTCGCCCTCGAGGCCGTGGCCGATCGCCTCGTGCAGCAGGATGCCGGGCCATCCGGGTCCGAGCACGACCGGCATGATCCCCGCCGGGGCCGGCTTCGCAACGAGGTTCACGAGCGCCTGGTCGACCGCCTTGTTCGCGTAGTCGGCCAGCAGCGCGTCGTCGAAGTAGGCGAGGTCGAAACGCCCGCCGCCGCCGGAGTATCCCTGTTCGCGGCGGCCGCCGTCCTCGACGATCACGTTGACCGACAGCCGCACCAGCGGGCGCACGTCGGCCGCGAGCACGCCGTCGCTGCGCGCGACCAGCACGACGTCGTATTCCGCGCCGAGATTGGCCATCACCTGCTTCACCCGGCTGTCGCGCGCACGCGCGAGCCGCTCGACCTTCTCGAGCATCCGGATCTTCGCGGCCGCGTCCAGCGACGCCACCGGATCGTGCGCGCCATAGAGCGCCGGCTGCGCGCGCACCGACATCTTCGGCGCGACCTTGACCTTGCCGGCGCCGTGCCGCGCGATCGAGCGCGCCGACACTGCCGCCTCGTTCAAAGCGTCGAGCGAGATGTCGTCCGAGTACGCGAACGCGGTCCTGTCGCCGATGACCGCGCGCACTCCCACGCCCTGTTCGATGTCGAAGCTGCCGCTCTTGACGATTCCTTCCTCGAGCGAATACGACTCCGATCGCGTGTACTGGAAGTACAGGTCGGCGTAATCGGCACGGTGCTCGAAGATCGACGCCAGCGAGCGCTGCAGCTTCGCTTCGTCCAGCCCGTACGGGTCGAGCAACATCTGCTTGGCGACGGCCAGGCGGTCGAGGGCGGGATCGGAAGGCTTCATCGGTGTCCGGTCGGCAAGGGAGGCAAGGGAGGCGCGATTGTACGGACGCGCGCTCAGCAGAGGGTTCGGTGCTCGAGGGCCGGCAGCGACGCCCGGCACGCAGCAATGAGCTGCGGGTCGATGTCGCCGAACACAACCCCGGGCCCGTCAGGGCGATTGGCCAGCACCGTGCCCCACGGATCGATCAGCATCGAGTGGCCGTAGGTCGCCCGGCCATTCTCGTGCAGGCCTCCCTGCGCGGGGGCGAGCACGTAGGCGAGGTTTTCGACCGCGCGTGCGCGCAGGAGGATTTCCCAGTGCGCCTTGCCGGTCGTCGCCGTGAAGGCGGCCGGCACGAGGATCAGGTCCGGCCGCGGCATCGCGCGGTAAAGCTCGGGAAAGCGCAGGTCGTAACAGACCGACAACCCGACCGTGAGGCGCGGGCCGTCGGCGGGCGCGAAGACGAAGGTCGATACGGCGCTGCCCGGCGCGATGGTCCGCGCTTCGTCGTAGGTCTCGTCGCCCTTCGTGAAGCGAAACAGGTGGATCTTGTCGTAGCGCGCGACGCGGACGCCGCTGGGGCCGTAGACGAGCACCGAGTTCATCACGCGGTCGGGCTCGGGCGCTACCAGCGGCAGCGTTCCGCCGACCAGCCAGATGCCGTGCCTGCGCGCTTGTTCCGCGAGGAAGTCCTGGATCGGACCATGGCCGTCCGCCTCGCGCAGCGCGACCTTGTCGCTGTCGCGCTGGCCCATCAGGCAGAAGTACTCCGGCAACGCGACGAGCTGGGCGCCGGTGCCCGCCGCTTCCTCGATCAGCGCGGCGGCGGTGTCCAGGTTGTCCTCGACGCGCGTGCTCGAAACCATCTGCACGGCGGCGACGCGGGCGGTGAGAGTCATTTGCTGGCCTCGGTGGATCGGGACGGCGTGATGCGCGTCTGGCGCGTGATGGTCGGATCGGTCCACGATCCGGTGACGTCGTACTGCAGCGCGAAGGCGCGCGACAACGGATCGCGCAGCACTAACTGGGCGAGGAACGTGCCGAGCCCGAGCACCGGGTTGACGACGCCGACCGCGAGCGCCGCGGTGCTTGCGTCGATCTCGGGCAGCACGACGATCGACAACTGCTGGGTCTCGTTGCGCAGGTCCAGCGTGCCCGACATCAGGACCGCCGCGCTCGCCCCGTTCATGCGGAAGTTGTCGGTCTTCAGGATGCCGCGGTCGATCGTGGCATCGGCGCGGATCGACGTGAACGCAAAGCCCTCGCTGAACTGGCCGCCGGCGTCCGCTGCGAGGTTGCGCCCGAGCGACTGCAGCGACAGCAGCGCGAGCAGGCGCGCGGCGTTGCCCGGGTCGACCTTCAGGAAGCGGCCGTTGTCGATCGCGATGTTCAGCCGCCCGCCGAGCGTCGGGTAGTCGATGTCCATCGGTGAACCGAGCCACTGGACGTCGCCCTCGATGCGGCCGGTGCCGCGCGACAGCGAGGCGGGGAAACCGATGCGGGTCAGCGCGGCGCCGCCGTCCGTGGCGTCGATGGCGAACTTCAGCTGCGTGCGGCGGTTGCCGCCCGCCGGCGCCGTGCCCCACTCGCCGGTGGAGACGAGCGTCATGTCCGGATTCGTGATGTCGAGGCGCCGCAGCCGCCAGGCGCCGCCCGCGCCGCTGCCGGTGTTCTGTGCGACGAGGTCGAGCCGCCCGAGCTTCATGCCGGACAGCTCGAACTGCTCGACGCTGACTTCCAGCGAGGGGATCTGCTTCGGTGGGGCGCGCAGCGCCGCGACGACTTCCTCTTCCTTCCTGGCGGAGATCACCAGCCGCGACAGGCGCGCCGTGATCTGCCCCGGCGCCTGCGGATCGCTGGCCGGGCGCCAGCCGACGAATCCCGTCGCGCCGTCCGACACGACGTTGGCCGCATAGCTGCCGTCGTCCTGCCGCGTCGCGCCCAAGGTCAGGTTACGCACCTTGTGGCCCTGGACGACGAGTTCGTCGGTGCGGAGCGCGACGAGGTCGATGCGCAGGTCGTCGCCGGCCGTGGCCGGTCGGGCGCCGCGCGCCGGCGGCGTGTCCGGCGCCAGCAGGTTGGACCACGCATCGACATCGAGGCGCGGCAGCGTCACGATGACAAGCAGGCCCCGCTCCGGAAGGTTGGCCGGCTCGTTCACCGCGACCACGCCCCGAGTGAAGCGCAGCTCGCCGGTCGCGTCCGCGCGCCGGCGTTCGATGCGGACGCCGAGCGCGCGCCCGGCCTGCAGCTGCAGATCCTCCTCCCTGGCGCGTGCCGTGCGCTCGATCCGGAGCGGCAGGCTCTCGGCGGCGGACTTGCGGAGCGGCGCGATGCCGTCGACGGCGAGGCCGACGAGGTCGCTGTCGATGCGCAGTTCGGTGCCGTCCTTCACGACGACCGACGCCTGGTAGCGCGCGCTGCCGCTCGACTTGTCGAGCAGGCGCTGCACCGGCGCGAAGGGGACCGCGCCGTGCAGCGCCGCGGGCGTCGCCGAGCCGGCGGCGTTGAACACCAGCGCGCCGTCGGCACGCGTCGAGGCGTCGAGCCGCGCGGCACCGCCGAGCAGGTTGGTCGACAGGTTGTCGATGCGCACGCCGCGCTCGTGGAAGTTCAGCGTGCCGCTGGTCCGCGTGAACGGCGGGAGGCCGGCGAGGGTGAGGTTGTTGTTCTGGAACGCGATGGCGCCGTTGACCTTGGTCTCCACGGCGTGTCCCAGCGGGATCAGCAGTCCGAGGTCGAGCCTGGCGTTGCCCTGCGCTTCGGCGCCGTCGGTGATCCCGCCGATCCAGCCTTTCACCGGACTGGCGTTCGCGTAGCGCAGCAGGTCGGCCAGCGGTCCGGTCACCTGGCCTTTCACGTCGAGCGTGGCGTCCCGCCCCAGGTGCGCGATGCGCGCGGTCGCCTGTTCGATCCGCGCGCCGTAGGCGCGGCCGCGCTGCGCGGTGATCGTCATCGACGCGCGCTCGAAGACGAGGTCCGCGTCGATGTCCGACAGGACCGGCCACACGCTGCCCGGATCTGCCCGCTTGCCCTCGCTGTTCGGCTGGCCGGGGAGGAAGTCCAGGGTGGCGCCCGTCACGCGGCCGCCGAAGCGGAAGTCGCCCTCGGCCGGGTTCGTGAACGGGAAGCGCGCGAGGTCACCCTTGAGCTTGAACGGCGCGTCGCCCAGGCGTCCCGTCACGAGCGCGTGCCGCAGCCACGTGCGCGTGCCGGTGCCGGCCGCGACGGGGATGTAGCGCCAGGCAGCATCGGCGTTCGCGCGCACGACGCGGCCAGACAGATCGATCCAGCCCGGGCCCGAGGCCGCCGCGCGGTACGTCCCGTTCGCCGTCACGTCGACGTCGTCGTTCGACGCCCGCAGTCCGTCGGCGCGCAACTCGAGCGTCTCGCCCTGCTTCCACTGGATGGTCCCGAGCAACTGCTTCAGCGGCAGCCGCGGTTCCTCGAAGACGCCGGGAAACACGAGCGCCGCGTCGGTCGCCGCGAGTTCGAGCGTGCCGGCTCCCTTGTCCATGCGCACGGCGCCGCTGAGGTTCTCGAATCCCGGCACGCCGACCTTCGACGCGGCGTCATCCGCCGCGGGCAGGGCCGCGCTCGACAGGCCGCTGAACCGGGCCTTCAGCGCGATGTCGGAAGCGGCTGACGCATCGCCGCTCCACGCCAGCGAAAGCCCGGACAGCGTTCCGCGCAGCGCGTGCCGGGCCAGCTTGTCGTACAGGTCGCCGGGCAGCGGCAGGTGCGCAAGCACGGCGCCGAGGCTCTCGAGGTCGATGCGCGAGGCCTCCAGCGCCGTGCGCGGCGGCTCGCTGCCCGCGGCGCGCGTGCGCCGCAGCTTGACGTCCATGGCCGGGAAGGTCAGGCCGCCGGCCGTGCGAAACGTCGTTCCCGTGAGCCCGAACTCCTGGCCGCCGCGGCCGGCCGGCCACACGTCGCCCCACTGGCGCTGCGTGATGCGGCCCTGCAGGTACGCGAGCCGCAGCGGCTCGAGTTCCTTCGCGAAGCGAGTCGTCACGTCCTGCAGCGCGACGTCGGCCGTCGTGCGAACGATGTGGCCGTCGTCGAAGGCCGTCCACACGCGCAGCGCCCCGTACGCCTGCTCGACCTGCACCGGCACGGGTACCAGCCGCGACAGCAATGCCAGGTCGACGAAGTCGAGCTGGACAAACGCCTGCCCCTTCCACTGGTTCACGTCGGACAGACGGGCGAACGCGCCGGTCGTCATCGTCCCGCGAATGTCGATCGGGCCGGCGAACTCGGCGGTCGGCAGCGCCCGCAGCGCGATTGTGTGCGCGCCGAGCGACTGCTCCACGATCAGGTTCACGTCGTTCAGGTCGAACTGGATCGGCTCGCTTCCGCGGTCGTCGCGGAACACGACGTGACCGTCGCGGACGACGACCCGGTCTTGCGAGAGCAGCCAGTCGAGCGCGGGCGATCCTTCCGACTCGGCCTTGCCTGGTTCGATGACGAAGCCGGCGACGGTGAACTTGCCATCGGCCAGGCGAACGACGGACACCTCCGGCGCCAGCAGGCGCAGCGCGACGAAACGCGGCTCCATCGACACCAGGCTGAGCCACGACACGGTGGCGTCGACTCGCGGCAGCGCGAGCGGCGGGCCGCCGCGCGGTCCGGTGATCTGGACGTCGTTGAGAGAAAGATGCGGATTGAAGGCGCGCCAGCCCACCTCGATCCGCCCAACGGTGACGGTGCCCTTCAGCGCGCGGCTGGCGATGTCCTCGATCTGCGGCCGCCACTGGTCGATGCGCGGCAGGACGTAGTAGCGGGTGACGAGCAGCAGCGCGCCGAACGCGAAGTAGGCCGCCACCAGCGACCAGAACGCGAAGCGCAGCGTCGTGCGCACCGCGCGCAGCGCGCCAAGGCCGAAGCGGCGGACGATGGTCTGCTCCGCGACCTCGATGCCGTGTTCGAGCTTTTCCTCGACGGCGTGCTCGACCCGGTGCGCGGTGGCACTCAGTTCGGCGGCGAGGGACGGGTGACTCGGGTGGTCGCCGCCCGGCGGCGACGGATCCGGGCGCGGCTGATCGGACACGAGGCTAGGAAGTGGGTGTGGACGGCATCAAGTGGACCTGCGCAGGCGCTCCGTAGAATGCGGACATCGATCCGGTCGCCGATCCGGTCGGGCCAGGCGCGTCCGGTCGGACGGAGACCCTGCTGGGACCGAGGCACTCTATCACAGCGACCTTCACAGCCATCGGCGGATTCGACCGCGAACAAGAGTGAAAGATCCGGACTTCCTGGCAGGGCGCGACTGGCGGGGCGAGCGCGTCGAAACCGGCGACGTGCCGTCGCTGTCGCACTTCGTCGAGCGCACGCTGCAGCGCGAGGCCGGCGCCGACGACGCGCGGCGATCGGAGCTGCTGTCGGCCTGGGCGCGGGAAGGCTGGCCGGCGGCGCGCATGGCGCGCGAGCTCGGGGTCGTCGCGCCGGAAACGCCGGAACGCGTGGCGGCGGACCTGCGGGGGCTGCGCCGGCGCGTGATCGCGTCGCTGATCGTTCGCGATGCAACCGGCGCCTGCGAGCTGCCGCAGGTCGTGTCGACCACCACCGCGCTGGCCGAACTGGCCGTGCAGCGCATCGTCGCGGTCCACGCCCGCGAACTCGCCCAGGTGCACGGCGTGCCGACGAGCGAGGCCGGCGAGCCGCAGGACCTGCTCGTGATCGGCATGGGCAAGCTCGGCGGTGGCGAGCTGAACGTCTCGTCCGACATCGACCTGATCTTCGCGTACGACGAGGACGGCGAAACGCGCCCGCTGCCCGGCGGCGGCGACATCCGGCCGCTCGGCAACCACGAATTCTTCATCCGCCTCGGGCGCCGCGTCATTCCGGCGATCTCGGACGTCACCGCCGACGGTTACGTGTTCCGCGTCGACATGCGGCTGCGCCCGAACGGCGACGCGGGGCCGCTCGCGGTCTCGAGCGCGATGCTCGAGGAGTACCTGATGGTCCAGGGACGCGAGTGGGAGCGCTTCGCCTGGCTGAAGGGTCGGGTCGTGTCGGCGCCGGTGTTCGCGTCGCCCGGGCAATTCGATCGGCAGGCGGCGTCGATCTTCGCGGTCGTGCGGCCCTTCGTGTTCCGCAAGTACCTCGACTTCGGGGCGATCAACGCGCTGCGCGAACTGCACGGACTGATCCGCGCCGAGAGCTCGCGGCGCAACGCCGGCCGCGAGGAACGCGCCGACAACGTCAAGCTCGGCCGCGGCGGGATCCGCGAAATCGAGTTCATCGCGCAGGCGTTCCAGATCATCCGCGCCGGGCGCGATCCCGGCCTGCGTTCGCGCTCGACCCTGGAAACGCTGGTCACGCTCGGTCGCCAGGGCGTGCTGCCGGCCGCGACGTGCGACCGACTCGCGACGTCCTACGTGTTCCTGCGCAACCTCGAGCACGCGCTGCAGTACGTGGACGACGCGCAGACCCACGCGCTGCCGCCCGACCGCGAGGCGCGCGCGCGCGTCGCGCGGCTCCTCGGCGCGGCAAGCGTCGACGCGATGCTCGGCGAATACCGGGCCGTGCAGGACTTCGTCGACGGTGTGTTCGACGCCGTGTTCTCCGAGCCGGCCGAGACCACGCGCCAGGCGCCGATGCCGGCCTCGTGGAACACGCCGGGCGACGGCGACGACGCGCCCCTCGTCGACCACCTCGAGGAGCAGGGTTTCCGCGACCCGCCCGGAACGGCGCAGCGGCTGCGCGGCGTGCTGAACGGGCGCCGCGTGCAGGGCGCGAGCGCGGGCGGGCGCGCGGGCATCGAACGCCTGCTGCAGCGGGCGCTCGTCTCGGCGATCGAGCTTTCGCACGGCCCCGGGGCGGCGCACGACATCGGACCGGACGAGCGCTTCGCGCGCTTCGCGCAGCTCGCGGAGGTCATCGCCGGCCGCAACACCTACGTGACGCTGCTGAACCAGTTCCCGCACGCGTTCGAACGCGTGATGCGCATGCTCGCGGCCAGCCGATGGGCCGCCGATTACCTCGTGCTCCATCCGATCCTGCTCGACGAGCTGCTCGACGAACGGCTGCACGAGCGCGAGCCCGACTGGGCGGCGTGGTCTGCCCTGGTCCGGCGCCAGCTCGACGAAGCCGAGGGCGACCAGGAGCGGCAGATGAACCTGCTGCGGGACGTCCACCACGCCCAGGTGCTGCGGCTGCTGGTGGCCGACCTCGACGGTCGCCTGACGGTCGAGCGGCTCGCCGATCACCTGTCGGCGCTCGCCGACTTCACGCTCGGGCTCACGCTGGAGCGCGTGTGGACGACGATCGCCAAGCGGCACCGCGACGTGCCGCGCTTTGCCGTCATCGGGTACGGCAAGCTCGGCGGGAAGGAACTCGGGTACGTCTCCGACCTCGACCTGATCTTCCTGTTCGACGACGACCACCCGGATGCGCCCGACGTCTACTCGGTGCTCGCGCGCCGCCTGGTCACCTGGCTCACGGCCCAGACCTCGTCCGGCAACCTGTTCGACATCGACCTGCGGCTGCGGCCGAACGGCAACGCCGGATTGATGGTGTCCTCGCTGGACGCGTTCTCGCGCTACCAGCGCAACGAGGACGGCATGGGCGCGTGGGTGTGGGAACACCAGGCGCTGACGCGCGCGCGCCACTGCGCCGGGGACTTCGAACTGGGCCACCGCTTCGAGGCCGAGCGCGTCCACGTGCTGACGCAGGAGCGCGATCTCGCGAAGCTGAAGAGCGAAGTGCTGGCGATGCGCCAGAAGATGCTCGACGGCCACCCGAACGCCAGCGCCTTGTTCGACCTGAAGCACGACCGCGGCGGCATGGTCGACATCGAGTTCATCGTGCAGTACCTGGTGCTGGCGCACTCGCACCGGCACGGCGACCTCGTGCGCAACCTCGGCAACATCGCGCTGCTGCAGATGGCCAGCGGCATGCGGCTGATCGACATGACGCTCGCACGCGAAGTCGCCGACGCGTACCGCACGTTCCGCGCCCTGCAGCACCGCCTGCGCCTGAACGGCGCCGAGCGCGCACGGGTCGAGCCGGCGGAGGTCGAAGCGCAGGCGGCCGCCGTGCGGCGCCTGTGGGCGGAAGTCTTCGGGGTCGATTGATGCGCGACGCGCTGCGCGCGCTGCCGTCGACCGTGTGGGTCCTCGGCTTCATCAGCCTGCTGAACGACGCCGCGTCGGAACTGGTCTATCCGCTGCTGCCGCTGTACCTCGCGACGGTGCTCGGTGCCGGACCGCGCGCGCTCGGGCTCATCGAGGGCGCGGCCGAGGCGACATCGGCGCTGCTGAAGCTCGTCTCCGGCGTCTGGTACGACCGTGTGCGGCGCGCGAAGCTGTTCATGGTCTTCGGCTACGGATTCGCGGCCGTGGCGCGGCCGCTGCTCGCGCTCGCGGCGTCGTGGCCGGCGGTGCTGGCGCTGCGCGTGCTCGACCGGTTCGGCAAGGGCCTGCGCTCGTCGCCGCGCGACGCGCTGCTCGCGCGTTCGGTGCCGGCCTCGCGGCGCGGGGTCGCGTTCGGCCTGCACCGCGCGTTCGACAACGCCGGCGCCGTCGTCGGTCCGTTGCTCGCCGCCGGCCTGCTGGCGCTGAACATTCCGTTGCGCGACATCCTGCTGTGGGCCGCCGTGCCGGGAGCGCTGTGCGTCGCGCTCGCCCTGTCGGTGAAGGAGCCGCGCGACGGCGGCGTGGCCGCGCAGGTCAGGCCGGACTGGACCTGGCGCGGGCTGCCGCCGGGGTTCCGGCGCCTGCTGCTCGCCATCTCGATCTTCACGCTCGGGCAGGCTTCCAACGCGTTCGTGATCCTCCGCGCGCACGACCTCGGCATGCCGACAGCGCAGGTTGCGTTGCTGTGGGCGGTGGTGGCGGCGACGTCGACCGTGCTCGCGGTGCCGCTGTCCGCGCATTCTGACCGCGTCGGGCGCGTGCCGCTGCTCACGGTCGGCTGGGTGCTGCACGTCGTGCTGTTCGTCGTTCTGGGGTGGACCAGCAACGTGGACCTGATGTGGCCGGCCGCCATATTGCTCGGCGTCTACATGGCCGCCACGGAAGGATCGGAACGGGCGCTCATCGCGGACCTGGTGCCGCAGCAGCGCCTGGGAACCGCGTACGGCTGGTACTACCTCGCCAAGGGCCTGCTGCTGCTTCCGGCCTCGGCGGTGTTCGGTTGGCTGTGGGTGGCTTCAGGCGCGACTGCCGCCTTCATGCTGGCGGCGTCGTTCGTCGCGCTGGCGACGCTCGCGCTCGTCGTGTGGGTTCTGCCCGCGGTGCGGCGCGCCCATCGGATGCACTAGGCGTGCTCACGGGTCGATCGCGTCCCCACGCGCATCGCGCGAAATCGTCCGGCCTCACGCCGCGAGCAGCCGCAGCGCCGTGAAGGCCAGCATGCCCACTGCAATCGCCGCGATCATGCTGCGCGTGCCGAGCATGATCGCGCCGGCGGCGATGCCGGCGACGAGCTTCGGGTTGGCGAGGGACAGCGCGAGCGAACCGTTCGCCAGCGCAAGCTCGGGAGCGATCAGTCCCACGAGGGCGCACGCCGGCGCGTAGCGCAGGCCGTGCTGCACCCGTTCAGGCAGCCCGAAGCGTTCGCCGAGCACCAGGAACGCCGAACGGGTCGCGACCGTGACTGCGGTCAGGCCGACGATGACGATCCAGATCAGCAGATCGCTCACTGGACCACCCTCCGCGCTGCGCGCGCCCGGATGAGCGCTTCGGAGCGGCCGTGCGCGCTCATGTTCGCGCTCCGATCCGTTCGAGCAGGACTTCCGCGCTCATCGCGGCTGCGATGCCGATCACCACGGCGGCGACCAGGCCCAGCTTCAGCGGAAGGGCGGCGCCCAGGACGGCGACGACTCCCGCGGTCACCGCGCCGACCAACGCCGGGCGACTGTTGATCATCGGCAGCGTCATCGCGACGAGGGCGAGGATCGATGCGAACTCGAGTCCCCACGCCCCCGGGATTTGGCCGGCCAGGAAGATGCCGAGCACGGACATGGTCTGCCAAGCGATCCAGTTGCCGGCCGCCATGCCCAGGAAGAACCACACCTGCTCCGGCGAATCGCGCTCCTCGTCCGGCGCATTGACGAAGCGCGAGAGGAACAGCGCGAAACCGATGTCGGTGGTCACGTAGCCGAGGAACAGCCGGCGTCCGAGCGAGAACCGCCTGAAGAACGGCCGCAGGCCCGCCGAGAAGATCACGAAGCGCAGGTTCACGACCGTGGCGGTGAGCAGGACGACCCAGATCGGCGCGGCGGCGGCGATCAGCGGCAGCGCGGCCAGTTGCGCCGACCCCGCGTAGACGAGCAGCGTCATGCCGAGCGCCTGTGCGGTCGTCAGGCCGACCTTGACCATCGCCACGCCGGTGACGAGCCCCCACGTCCCGGTGGCGATCGTCGCCGGCGCTACGGCGCGCAGGCCGCGCACGAAGGCGTGCCGTCGCCGCGCGGCGATCGCCGGATCGGCGCCGAAGACGCGCTTCAGGATCACGCGGCCCTCGATCGACGGTGTGCCGGCCGCAGCATCAGGACCGCGGTGCCGACCGTGGCCGCCACGAGCACCGGCAGCGCGTACAGGTTGAGGTCGGTCCAGCCGCTGGTCGACACCAGCGCGCCGGAGGCGGCCGACGACGAGATCATCGTGACGAAGACCGTGAGGTCGTTCACGCCCTGGACCTTGGCCTTCTCGGCCGAGGTATAGGTCGTCGTCAGCAGCGTGGTGGCGCCGACGAACATGAAGTTCCAGCCGATCCCGAGCGCGAACAGCGCGAACCAGAAGTGCCAGTAGG
>Ga0209253_10001015_pt1 | contig 24590 bp, 22 predicted proteins | sample FrelakmetBRP12BR_FD_187145 | JGI IMG/M metagenome (GOLD analysis project Ga0209253, IMG submission 187145) | Freshwater lake sediment microbial communities from the University of Notre Dame, USA, for methane emissions studies - BRP12 BR (SPAdes)... | ecosystem: Environmental > Aquatic >...
ACTTGCCGCGCGGAGTGTAGTGCGTGTGGAGCAGGTGATGCGCGGTGTGGCCGCATGGCCCGTCGGTCAGAAACTCTTTGTAGAGCCTGGCGATCGCCGCCTCGTCGATGCGCACACCTTGATCAGCCTTCTGCACCGAGTGCCTCGCCTTCCGGGGTGACGGTACCAGCCGAGCGGTTCAAGGGCTGGGGGCTCCGAGAAGCTGCTCCGCACGGCCCCGCCTGCATATCCTATGCACCTCCGTGCCTTGAGGACTCAGCCAAATTCCTGACTGGCTGCAGAAATCCTCCCTCGCTTCGGCGCGATCTGGAGCGCCGGCCACCTGCGGGGCCTGTGTGATCGAGGGTGCCCGCCTACTTCACTTCGAAGAACTTCTCCTTCTGGGCGCCGCAGGTCGGGCACTTGTCCGGGGGCCCCTCGCCGATCACGGTGTGGCCGCACACTGGGCAGACCCAGATGCGCCCGGGATCGAGGTCCTTTCCGGACTTCTGGGCCTGGAGCGCCGCGGTGTAGAGCCCGTGGTGGATCTGCTCCACCGCCATCGCGTTCTTGAAGGAGATCACGGCCGCCTTGTTGCCCTCGGCCTCGGCTTCCTTCACGAAGGCGGGGTACATCTCCTTGAACTCGTACCCCTCGCCGTCGATGGCCGCCTGGAGGTTCTCGGCCGTGCCCTTGACCCCTCCCAGGACGCGGAGGTGAGCATGGGCGTGCACGGTCTCGGCCTCCGCGGCCGCCCGGAACAGCCTGGCGATCTGCTTGAAGCCGTCGGCCTCGGCCCTCTTCGCGAACGCGAGGTAGGTGCGGTTGGCCTGACTCTCACCCGCAAACGCCGCCTTGAGGTTTTCACTTGTGGCCATCGTCGATCTCCTCTCTTCTCTCCGGTGGTCTTTGTTCTGCCGGCAGTCCAGAACTCAACTCTGCCATGGAGCGAAACACGAGCAAGGCACGGTGGCGGGCGCACCCATGGGGTCTCGGTCTCTGCACCCAATCATGGGCTTCTCTCCGCCGCCCGACGGGATTTTACATCACACGTGAAAGCTGGCACGAAGACAATCGCGAGGTCGTGAAAGTGGTCACGAACAGCATGAATTTTTCCGCAGCGAAATCAGCCTCTTTCGTGGGCAACCAGTCTGAACCGCGCGCGCTGGTCCTGGCTATTGAGACTCCTTTGACGTTTATGAATCGAGAGAGAAAAGCGGTGATTGACATTCACAGAACGTGGCTCTACTTTGACGTCAAGTTTTTCGTTGCAGGGGGGAGAGTTCACAACTCAAGTCAAGGAGGTCGCCATGGAGAAGGCATTGGCAAGGCTGACGACGTACGAGCTTTTGCAGGCGCATGGTGTGGACCGGAGGTCGTTCCTCAAGTTCTGCTCCATGATGGCGGCGGCCATGGGGCTCGAAGCCACGGCGGTCGGCAAGGTCGTCGAGGCGCTCGAGAAGAAGCCCCGCATCCCGGTGATCTGGCTGCACGGCCTGGAGTGCACCTGCTGTAGCGAGTCGTTCATCCGGTCCTCGCACCCCATCGCCCAGGATGTGGTGCTCAACATGATCTCGCTCGACTACGACGACACGCTGCAGGCGGCGGCGGGCTTCCAGGTCGAGGAGATCCGCAAGCGCATCATGAAGGAGTACCCCGGCGAGTACATCCTGGCGGTGGAGGGGAACGCCCCCACCAAGGACGGCGGGGTCTACTGCACGGTTGGTGGCCAGACGTTCCTCGATATCCTGCGCGAGACCGCCGAGCACGCCAAGGTCGTCGTGGCCTGGGGCTCATGCGCCTCCAACGGCTGCGTCCAGGCGGCTCACCCCAACCCCACGGGTGCCATGCCGGTCCACAAGCTGATCCACGGCAAGCCGGTGATCAACGTTCCGGGGTGCCCTCCCATCGGTGAGGTCATGACGGGCGTGATCACCTACATCCTCACCTTCGGCCGCCTCCCCGAGCTCGACCGCATCGGCCGTCCAAAGATGTTCTACGGCCAGCGCCTGCACGACAAGTGCTACCGCCGCTCGTTCTTCGACGCCGGCCAGTTCGTGGAGGCGTGGGACGACGAGGGCGCGAGGAAGGGGTGGTGCCTCTACAAGATGGGCTGCCGCGGCCCCAGCACCTACAACTCCTGCGCCACCTTCAAGTGGAACAATGGCGTCTCCTGGCCGATCGGCTCCGGGCACGGCTGCATCGGCTGCAGCGAGGCGAACTTCTGGGACAACGGTCCCTTCTACCAGCGTCTCTCGGCTGTACCGCTGCCCGGGGTGGAGTCGACCCCAGACCAGATCGGCAAGGTCGCCGCCATCGCGGCCGGCGTCGGTGTGGCGGCCCACTTCGGTTCGTTCCTGGTCCGTCGGGCGCTGGACAAGAACAAGGCCGGTGGTGAACGCCAGAGCTCTGGCGAGCACGAGTAAGGGGGGAGCCATGAGCACACAGCGTGTAGTCGTTGACCCGATCACCCGAATCGAGGGCCACCTCCGTATCGAGGCGATGCTCGATGAGCGCGGGGTCATCAAAGACGCGATGTCGACCGGCACGATGTGGCGGGGGATCGAGATCATCCTTCAGGGCCGCGACCCCCGCGACGCGTGGGCGTTCACCGAGCGCATCTGCGGTGTCTGCACCACGGTGCACGCCCTCGCCTCGGTTCGTGCGGTCGAGAACGCCCTCGGCATCAAGGTGCCTGACAACGCCGAGATCATCCGCAACATCATGTTCCTGACCCAGTACGTGCAGGACCACGTCATCCACTTCTATCACCTGCACGCGCTTGACTGGGTTGACGTCGTCTCGGCGCTCAAGGCAGATCCGGCCGCCACGGCGGCTCTCGCCCAGAAGGTCTCGCCGAGCTGGCCCCTGTCCTCGACGGGTTACTTCTCGGACGTGGCCTCGACCCTTAAGAAGTTCGTCGAGTCGGGACAGCTCGGCCTATTCCAGAACGCCTACTGGGGCCACCCCGCCTACAAGCTGCCTCCGGAGGCCAACCTGATGGCCGTGGCGCACTACCTGGAGGCGCTCCGCTGGCAGAAGGAGATCATCAAGATCCACACAATCTTCGGAGGCAAGAACCCGCACCCGAACTACGTGGTGGGCGGGATGCCCTGCGCCATCGACCTCAACAGCGACAACGCCATCAACATCGAGCGGCTGAACCTCATCAGGGACCTCATCAACAACGCCATCACGATCATCGAACAGCTCTACCTGCCCGACCTGCTGACGATCGCCTCCTTCTACCTCGACTGGGCGGGGATCGGTGCAGGTCTCGGCAACTACATGTCCTACGGCGACGTGCCGCAGAACGGCATCGGGGACCCGAGCAAGTTCCGCTTCCCGCGCGGGATCATCCTGAACAAGAACCTCGCCGAGGTCCTGCCGGTGGACCCCACCGACGGGCAGCAGATCGCCGAGGAGATCGCCCACTCCTGGTACGACTACCCGGATGGGAAGGCGGCCCTCCACCCGTTCGACGGCGTCACCCAGCCGCACTACACGGGACCCAAGCCGCCCTACGAGAACCTCGACGAGAACGGCAAGTACTCCTGGGTGAAAGCACCACGGTGGAAGGGGAACGCCATGGAGGTGGGACCGCTGGCTCGGGTGCTGATCGGATACGCCAGCGGCCGGCCGGACTTCAAGGAGGTCGTGACCGAGGCGCTGGGGCGGCTCAACGCGCCCCCCGCCGCGCTCTTCTCCACGCTTGGCAGGACCGCCGCCCGCGGTCTCGAGTCCCGCCTCGCCGTGTACTGGCTGAAGGAGGAGTACGAGCACCTGGTGGCCAACCTCCGTGCGGGGATCAACGTCACCGCCGATACGTCCAAGTGGGACCCCGAGACTTGGCCGGCGGAGGCCAAGGGTTGCGGCTTCACTGAGGCACCGCGCGGGTCGCTCGGCCACTGGGTGCACATCAAGAACGGCAAGATCGCGGATTACCAGGTAGTCGTGCCGTCAACATGGAACGCGTCGCCGAAGGACGGGAAGGGTCAGCATGGCGCGTACGAGGCCGCACTGCTGGGCACGCCGATGGCGGACCCCAAGCAGCCGGTCGAGATCCTTCGCACCATCCACTCCTTCGATCCGTGCCTGGCATGCGCAACACACGTACTCGGACCAGACGGGCGCACCCTGGCAACGGTGAAGGTGCGCTAGGAGGCGGGCCATGGCAACCAGGGTCCAACCGATCGATGTGAACGACGTGGCAGCACGCCCGCATCGCTACTATCGGCGCAAGTACGTGTGGCAGTGGCCGGTCCGCATCTTCCACTGGGTCAACGCGGCCTGTGTGTCTGTGCTGTTCCTGACCGGACTCTACATCGCAAGCCCGATCCTCGCCCCGGCCGGAGAGCCCTTCAACCACTTCGTGATGGCCCGTTTCAGGCAGATCCATTTCCTGTTCGCATTCATCTTCCTTGTCAATTTCCTGTGGCGGATCTACTGGTTCTGGATGGGCAACAACTACGCCCGCTCCGGCTTCCCCTTCGTGTGGCGCAAGAGCTGGTGGGGCGATCTCTTCCGCCAGTTGGGGGACTACCTGCGGCTGAAGCCAGGCCACGTTCACCTGGGCCACAACGCGCTCGGCGGGCTCTCGTACACGATCTTCGTGATCGCCCTCGGGTGGGCGCAGATCTTCACCGGCCTCGCCCTCTTCTCGGAGTCAGACCCGGCGGGGTTCTGGGGCCGGACGGTGGGGTGGGTGATCCCGCTCCTGGGCGGTTCGTTCCAGACGAGGATGTGGCACCACCTCTCTGCGTGGGGCTTTATCTGCTTTGCCATCCTCCACATCTATGTCGTGTTCTACGACGGCCAGCAGTACAAGAACGGTCTGATGGATGCCATCGTCTCCGGCGAGAAGTTCTACGCCGAGGGCCACGTCGACCATGACACCTGGCTTTCCTGAGGCCGGGCGACCGGCCCACCTTGCACACCGGGACCGGGGCGACACCGCCCCGGTCCTCGTTCTTGCCGTCGGCAACGTCCTCCTCGGGGACGACGGGGTCGGCCAGAAGCTGCTGGCCGAACTGAGCCCCCTGGCGGAACGCTGGGGCGGCGGCGTGGAGTTTCTGGACGGCGGCACGCAGGGGATGGCGCTGCTCGGCTTTCTGGTGGGGCGGCGTGCGGTCGTCTTCCTGGACGCGGTGGCGCTCGGGGCTGCCCCGGGCACGGTCCATCGCCTGCGCAATCAGGAGGTCCTCGCGGCCACGCCAAGGGCGGGGATGACCGCCCATGAGGCCAGCGCCGGCGAGCTGCTCCGTGCCGCGGCCCTGGTTGGAGAGCTTCCCCCTGAAATCGTGGTCATCGGGGTGGAGCCAGCCAGCCTCGAAACCGGCGTGGGTCTCTCACCTGCCGTGCAGGAAAGCGTTCCGGCCGCAGTGCGTGCCGCCACCGGGATCCTGGACGAGTTGGTCTCGGAGCTGGGGGACTGGAGCACCCTGGCATGACCCTGCTCAGACCTGTCTGAGCGGCGCGCCGCCTACTCACCGACGCAGGCGGCGGAGTGGGCCAAGTGTTCACGCGGCATCTGCTCACCAATGAGATTGGTCACGGCTTGGATGTGTTTGCCGTCTTCTACGCTCGCCTGGGAGAGCGTACTGCCCAATGCCGGGAGCCAGCAGGCCTGCTCGATTCCGTGCAGAATGTGGCGACCACGGACCTTGAGACCCGGGTCCTGATGGCGCGCGGGATAGACATCAGCGAAACGAGGGGGCCGGGGATGGCGAGATGGCTGCCCCTGCGGTAAGCTGCCGCCATGGGTGGCGCCTGCGGGAACGGAGCGGCGAGTGCCGAGGGTCGGCGTGGCGACGGGGGTTCCGATGGCCGAAGTTGCCCGCCCCCGTGATGAGTTCTTCTACCTCTCGCAGCTTCTTTCGCGACGGGTGGTGTCGCAGGACGGCGAGCGAGTCGGGCGTCTCATCGACCTCGGCTGCGCAGCGAATGAGGCGTTCCCGCGCGTCCTGACGTACTACGTGCGCCCGGGTCTCCTGGCGCCGGTCACGCTGGCGGTGCCGGCCCCAGCGTTCACGGACGTGCCCAGCGAGACGCTCAGGCTCGCGGTGCCGACCGACGGACTGCAGACGTCGCCGCGACGGCTCCCGGAGGAGATCCTCCTCCGCAAGGAGATCCTGGACAAGCAGATCGTCGACACCGATGGGGCTCGCGTGGTGCGAGTCAACGACGTCCACATGCTTCGTACCCGTGGCAGCGAGGTTCGGGTCGTGCACGTGGACATCGGTTTCCCCGGAATCGTGCGCCGACTCGGCTGGGAGCGACCGTTGGACAGGATCCTGCGGCCCGTCGGCCTGCGCGCGAGGGGCTTCGCCGAGGAGCGGCTCCTCTCGTGGCGATACGTCGTCCCATTGCGATCCGGCTCGCTGTCCCAGGACCTCCGGCTCAACGTTGCCCAGCACCAACTGGCGCAGCTTCACCCCGCCGAGCTGGCCGAGATCATGGAGGAACTGGACCGGTTCGAAAGACCGGCGATACTCGACGCCCTGGACGTCCCCAAGGCGGCTCAGACGCTGGCCGAGCTCTCGCCCGAGCTCCAGCGGCTTCTCCTCGAAGCGCTCGACGTCCGACGTGCCAGCGTGTTGCTGAGCACGATGGCACCCGACGAGGCCGCCGACGTCCTCGAGGAGCTGCCCGAGCGCTTGAGGAAGCGCCTCGTGAGCGCCCTGCCGGCCGCGGACGCGGCCACCGTCACTGACCTCCTGAGCCATGAGCCGGACTCCGCCGGCTCGGTCATGAACCCGGAGGTCTTCACCGTGGCGCCGGGCACGACGGTCACGCAGGTGTGGGAGCAGCTGCGAACCGGGCCCGATGAGTTCGTCCGGGGGTACTCGGTGGTGGTCGTCGACGAGCAGCGGCGGCTGCGAGGCGTTGTCTCGTTGGCGGACCTGATCCGCGCCGATGGGTCCAGGCCGGCAGAACAAGTCATGGACACCGATCCGGTTTCGGTCCGCCCTGGGGATCCAATGGGCGACGTGGCCGAGCTCTTCGACCGTTTCAACCTCCTGTCGCTGCCGATCGTGGACCCCGACGGCCTTCTAAGGGGTGTCATCACCGTGGACGACGTGGTGTCCTGGCTGCGGGAGGGCGAAGGGCGCGAGGGGGGGCTCACGTGAGGCAGTGGCTCGAGGGCCGGTGGCGAAGACTGGTCGTACTCGGGGCCATCGTGGGGCCGGGGATCATCACCGCCAACTTAGACAACGACGCCGGTGGGATCACGACGTATTCCCTCGCCGGGGCGATCTACGGGTACCGGCTGCTGTGGACCGTGATTCCGGTAGCGCTCGCGCTCTTCGTGGTCCAGGAGATGTCGTCACGGCTCGGTGTGGTCACGGGCAAAGGACTCGCCGACCTGATGCGCGAGCAATTCGGGGTGAAGGCGATCTTCTACCTCATGGTCGCGCTCCTGTTGACCAACTGGGGCAACACGATGGCGGAGTTCGCCGGCCTGGCAGCGGCACTCGAAATCATCCACGTGCCACGGCTGGTCTCCGTGCCGATCGGAGCGGTCTTTGTGTGGTGGCTCGTCACGTGGGGGACGTACCGCGCGGTGGAGAAGGCGTTCCTGATGGCGTCTGCCTTCTATGTTGCGTACGTAATCTCCGGCATCATGGCCAAGCCCGACTGGGGAAACGTCCTCGTCTCCACCGTGACCCCAAGCTTCGACATGAACCTCCCCTTCGTCGTCATGGTGGTCGGAATCGTGGGAACGACCATCGCACCGTGGATGCAGTTCTACCAGCAGGCGGCCGTGGTGGAGAAAGGTATCTCGACCCGCAACCTTCGGGAAGCTCGCCTCGACGTCGCGATCGGTTCGCTGATGGCCGTGCTCGTGGTCTGGTTCATTTTGATCGCGTGCGGCGCAACGCTTCACAAGGCGGGAATCCCGATCCGGAACGCGGCAGACGCAGCCCATGCGCTCGCGCCTCTGGCTGGCAGGTATGCCGCGCTGCTCTTCGGGTTCGGGCTCTTCAACGCCTCGCTGTTTGCTGCCGCAATCCTTCCCCTTTCCACGGCGTACTCCGTTTGCGAGGGCATGGGATGGGAAAGGGGCATCGACAAGAAGCTCCAGGAGGCGCCGTGGTTCTACGGGATCTACACCGCACTGATCGCTCTGGGAGCGGGTGCGATTCTCGTCCCCGGTGTGCCGCTGCTCAAGGTGCTGTACCTTTCGCAGGTCGCAAACGGGATCCTGCTGCCGGCGGTCCTCCTCTTCATGCTGATCCTGGCCAACCGTCGTGACATCATGGGCGAACATGTCAACTCTAAGACGTTTAACGTGGTCGCCTGGGTTCTGGTAGGCTCCCTTATCGTCATGACCCTGTTCCTGACTGTCGCGACCCTGCTCGGGCGTGCCTGACACGCCCCGACTCGGGAGGTGCAATGGCTCGCACTCAGAAGTCGAACCTGGCTTTCGGGGTAATTTTGCTGGTGGTAGGCGGGGTGCTGCTGGTCACCCGCTTCGTGCCGATGGAGACGGCGCCGGCCTGGCTCCTCGGGCTGGGCGTCGGCCTGGCGCTGATCGCGATCGTCAACGGCTCCTACGGTGCCCTGGTGGCGGGCATGGTGTTGCTCGGGCTGGGAGCCGGGATGGTGCTGGGCGATCGGGGCGTGGCCGAGATCCGCGCCGGGACCTGGATACTCCTGGGCTTGGGCGCCGGCTTCCTCGGGATCTACGTCCTGGCGCTGATACTCAAGCTGCGCAGCCACTGGTGGCCCCTCGTGCCTGCCTTCGTTCTGCTCGCGATCGGGGGTGCCCGCTACGTCCGCCACTTCACGCTGCTTCCGCCCGAGGTCGTGATGGCGGTGCGCGTCTGGTGGCCCGCCGCGCTCGTGGTCGTCGGCGTCTGGGTGGTGGTTCGCGCCCTCCGGTCTTAGAAGCAGGCCGGAAGGTGTGAAGGCTTGAAGGCCTGCAAGATCTTCTCTCGAGGAGTCAATCGGTTGGCACACCGCAGTCCCTTCGTCGAGGCTTTTTTCTGCCTTGGCTCAAGCCTGAAGCCTGAAGCCGTGCAGGGGCGCGCGGCAAGCCTCAAGCCTGGGAGGGCGGGAGGGGCGTCAGCGGGCGAGGAGCAGGACGTCGCCGGGCCGGATCGTGCTGTCTTGCAGGCCGTTGCGGCGCTGGAGTTCCTCGGTCGAGGTGCCGAAACGCCGTGCGATGCCGTAGAGCGTGTCGCCCGGCCTCACGACGTAGCGGTCCGGCACGGCCGCCGCGACCTTCTCGACGCCCGGGCGGGGCTTCGCGCCGGCTCGCGCCGGGGGCCCCACCGGGCCCCGAGGCACGACGAGCGTCTGGCCTATGCGCAGCGAACGGGGGTTGCGGATGCCGTTGGCCGCGAGGATCGCGTCCACGGTCGACCCGTAGCGGCGGGCGATCGCGCCCGGGGTGTCGCCCGCTTTTACCACGTGCAGGTAGCGGCGAACACGCTCCGCTTGAGGGATGGAAGCTATCACCTCCGTCACCTGCTCCTCACGGCCGCAGGGCACCGCGAGCTGGTAGCTGCCCACGGCCGATGTGAGACGGCGGGTGAGCGCCGGGTTGAGCTCGGCGAGCTCGTCGCCATCGAGCCTTCCGCGCTCGGCCAGAACATCGAGGTCGAGAGCGCCCTCCACGGGGACGCGCGCGATGCACACCGGCTTCTCCTCGATCGGTGGCAGGCCGTATGCGGCCGGGTCCTTGGTGGCCACCACCACGGCCCAGAGAGCCGGGACGTAGTTGCGGGTCTCGGGCCGCAGGTAGCGCCGCACGGTCCAGAAGTCAGTGTTCCCCTTGGCCTTCCGCACCGCACGCTGGACCTTCCCGGAGCCCGAGTTGTAGGCCGCGAGGGCGAGCTCCCAGTAGCCGAAGTTCGCGTAGAGGTCCGAGAGGTGCCGCACCGCGGCCTGCGTGGCGAGATAGGGGTCGTTGCGCTCGTCCACGAGGCCGTCGCACCGCAGGCCGTACAGCTTCGCAGTGCCGGCCATGAACTGCCACATGCCCTGCGCCCGGGCCCGCGAACGAGCGCGGGTGTTGAAGGCGCTCTCCACCAGGGGCAGGTACGCGAGGTCCTCCGGCAGGTTGGCCTGGCGCAGCTGCTCGCGAATGTACGGGAGGTACGGGGCACCGCGCTGGAGTGCCGCGATGAAGCGCTCGCGGTAGCGGCCGGTGTAGAAGTCGATGAGCGACGTGACCTCCTGGTTGACCACGACCGGGAGATCGAAGTGGGCCGCGCGCGCCTTCTCCTGGACCTCCGCGACTCGCTCCTCCGGCACCGGCTGCGGTTCGGGGGGAGGCTCTTCGCCGACGTCGCCGTCCTCGACCTGCTCGGCCAGGCGCGTGAGCTCATCGAGCACGTCGTCCAGGTAGGACCGGCACTCGCTGGACTGGCTGGCGATTTCGGGGGACTGAAGCAGTGTGTGGAAGATCGCCGCCTCACAGTCGTGGAACTCCTCGACCTCGCCCCGGACGACGGCATCCTGCGCGGCGGCCAGCAGAGCGTCGACCTCGGCGCGCGGATCGTTTGGCCGCGGTGCTTCGATCGTTTTCTTGCCGTTTGCCGGCCTGCCGGGAGCCGAACCCTGGGCGGGTTGCGCAGGCGGGGACGCCGAACGACACGCTGCGAGAGCCGCCGCCAACCCCACAGCAAGGACAACGCGCCGGATCATTCGCCCTGCAGGTTCACGATGAGCGTGAGCGCCAACTGGCGCAGCCGCTCCCCGCGTTTGAGATCGACTTCGACGGGAGAGACCTCTTTGACCGGGTGTCCGTCTTCATCGACGAGCTGGATGTTGACCAGGCAGCGGCGGGCACGGCCAAGGGCGGAACCCACCTTCTCGTCGACGCGCCGCTTGACCTCCTGGCGCGAGTTGACCGAACCCTGAAGAAGGGTCTCGAGGTCCAGCGAGGGCGCCCCGTCCCTGGCCGGTTTTGGCTCGGGCCGAAACGTGCTGGACTTCCGCAGCATCTCGAGCTCCGCAAGGATGTCGAGGGACGAGGAGAGCTTGATGTGGCGCATCTCGGTCTCCGCCGCCTCGGTGACGGGCTCCGGCATCGTGGCGAACTCGACAGGCCCTTCCTCGACCTCCTCGGCGGGAGGCAGTTCGGCGGTGGTCTCCTCGGCGGCGGGCGCGACCACCTCGGCCTCCGCCAGCGCCGCGAAAGATTCCGCCTCGAGCAACGCCGCCGACGGTACCACCGCGGCTCCCGGCAACGTCTTGTCCAGCGGCGCGCTGGCTCGGGGAGCCGACGGCATCGCGGCGAACGCGGGCGTTCCCAACCCCTCTGCGGCGGCGGCGGTCAGCGCTGCGGGGTTGAAGGCGACTGTAGGTTTCGCCGCCGGCACCGGCGCCGGTGCAGGCGCTGCGGCCCCCTCCTGAGTGGCCATGCGCCGCCGCAGGGCGCGAAGCGTTTGCTTGGTGATCGCCTTCAGTGTCTCGAAGACACCCGTGCCGTCCACCGCGACGGACTCGAACCAGTCGAATCTGGACTCGGGGTTGAGCCTGGCGTTGAGCTCCTCGACCGTCAGGATGGACCTGAGGTCGCGCTTGTTGTACTGCATGACGAGGGGGACGTTCTCGATGGAAAGCCCCAGCTCGAGGAGGTTCTCCTCGAGGTTGCGAAGGCTCTCGACGTTGGCTTCGGCCATGGGGCGCTGCGAGTCCGCCACGAAAACCATGCCGTCCACGCCCTTGAGGACCAGCTTGCGGGTCGTGTTGTAGAAGACCTGGCCTGGAACCGTGTAGAGCTGGAGGCGCGTCCTGAACCCGCCCACCTTGCCGACCTCGAGAGGCAAAAGGTCGAAGAAGAGGGTCCGGTCGGTCTCTGTCTCGAGCGAAACCATCTCCCCGCGAGAGCCGGGGGCGGTCTTGGCGTAGATGTAGGAGAGGTTGGTGGTCTTCCCGCAGAGACCAGGACCGTAGTAGACGATCTTGGCCGCCATCTGCATCGTGGCCCAGTTGAAGAACACCATTGAGATACGCCCCCGAACTACGTCAGCACCTCGAACGTAACACACTAAGCCTGGCGGGTCAACGCTAATACGAGCTCCTGAGCCTGTTTCTCACTGATGAGACCTTGCTCCGCGAGGCTTGCGATCGCCAGCGCCCCCGCCGCTCAGTGGGCGGCCGCGACCCTGGCACGGAGCGCGCGACGAGCGCACCTGGATCCCGACGAACTCCATCCCGGCCGCCGTCATGGCGCGCGCGAGCCGCAGCCCGCGCCCGCCCGCACCTACGAGAAACCGTTGGGAATACATTCATTCATGCTAGAGTATGGGTGCGTGCGGACCCCGCCCGGGGGGCCAGGGAAGGGCGATGAAAGAAGGCTTGTCCAAACGCGAACGGGAGATCCTCTGCGAGGTCGTGGAGCTCTACCTCGCCGGCGGGGAGCCTGTCGCGTCGGCGGCGCTTGCACGGGCGTCACGCACCGGCTTGTCCTCGGCTTCCCTGCGCAACGTGATGGCGGAGCTCGAGGACAAGGGCTTCCTCATCCAGCCGCACACGTCGGCGGGGCGCGTGCCGACCGACCTGGGGTTCCGCCTCTACATCGACGGGGTGCTCCAGTGCGCAGAGCTCGCGCAACGGGACGAGCGCCGGCTCAAGGCCATGCTCCTTCCGGCGGGGCCGCTCGAGGAGGTGCTCGCACAGGTGAGCCGGGTGCTCGCCGACGTCACGACCGAGGTCGGGATGGCACTGGCGCCCACCTCGCAGCAGGCGACCCTGCAGTCGGTTCACTTCGTGAGGGTGGCGCCTCAACGCGTGCTGGCCGTGGTGGTGACCGGAGGGGGCCTGGTCGACTCCCGTCTGCTGGCGGTGGAGCGCGACTTCCAGCCGGCCGAGCTCGAGCGCATCTCCAACTACTGCACGCTCTCCTTCGTCGGTCTGCCACTGCACGAGATCCGCAGGCGCCTGCTCGGGTTGATGGCCGAGGAGCGTGCGCAGGCCGACCAGTTGCTGACCGATGTCGTAGCCCTCGGCCAGCAGGCGGTGGAGGCCGAGGTGAAGTCTGGCGGCGAGGTGTTCGTCGAGGGCACCGGTCGGCTCCTCGAGAGGGCAGGTCCCGGCCAACTGGAGGCGGTGCGCAGGTTGCTGGCTGCCTTCGCGGACAAGGCGATGCTGCTGACCCTGCTCAACGACTTCCTCTCGGCGTCTGGGCCCAGGGTGCTGCTGGGTTCGGAGTTTTCTCTGGTCGGCGGCGACGACCTCGGCCTGATCGTGACCTCGTTCCACCGCAGCAGCGGAGAGCAGGGCCTGATTGGGGTCGTCGGCCTCAAGCGCATGGACTACACGCGCATCATTCCCATCGTGGACTATATTGGAAACTACCTCACGAGGACCGGCACTGAACCGGGGGGAGCGGGATGAGCGACGAGGAACAACCGGTGGCTCCGCAGGAGGAACCGCAGGGCGGCGCCGAGAGAGAGCCCGAGTCGACCGAAGTCGAGGTCGCGGGCGAGGGAGGCGCCGCAATCGGCGATAAGGCCTTCCAGGAGGAGTTGCAGAACCTCCAGCAGGAGATCACGCGCTTCAGGGAGCTCTACCTTCGCAAGCTGGCTGACTTCGACAACTACCGTAAGCGCCAGGAACGCGAGATGGTGGAGTTCCGGCGCTACTCCAACGCGGAGCTGATGCGCGACTGTCTGCCCATCCTCGACAACCTGGAGCGGGCCCTGTCGGCGCCCGGGGGTGACGGCAAGGGCTTGCGCGAGGGTGTCGAGCTGGTGCTGAGACAGTTCAGGGAGATCCTCGGCCGGCATGGCCTGTCCGAGGTGGACCCCATCGACCATCCGTTCGATCCGACTTTGCACGAGGCCATTCAGCGTTACGAGGTCTCCGGGGTCGAGGAGGCCGCGGTTGTGCAGGTTTTGCAGAAGGGATACCGACTGGGCGAGCGGCTGATCCGCCCGGCACTCGTCATCGTCGCGGTACCGAGCGGTTCGGTCGCGCAGACGGCGCCTGAGCGCGCCTCCGAGGGGAACAATGGGCAAAATCATCGGAATTGACCTGGGCACCACCAACTCCTGCGCCGCGGTGGTTGAGGGCGCCCGGCCGGTGGTCGTTCCCAACCGGGAGGGCGCGCGAACCACCCCGTCGGTTGTGGGACGTGCGGCCGACGGCGAGCTGCTGGTCGGCCAAATCGCCAGGCGCCAGTCGCTCACCAACCCGAGGAACACCGTCTATGCCGTGAAGCGGCTGATCGGGCGCAAGTACAACACTCCCGAGGTCGAGCGGGCGCGGGCCATCGTCCCCTACACCATCGTCGAGGCGCCCAACGGCGACGCCTACGTGCAGATCGGCGACAAGATCCACTCCCCCCAGGAGATTTCGTCCTACATCCTCCGCGAGATCAAGGAGTTCTGCGAGAGCAGCCTAGGCGAGGAGGTGAACCAGGCGATCATCACGGTGCCCGCCTACTTCGACGACTCGCAGCGGCAGGCCACCAAGGACTCCGGGACGCTGGCGGGGCTCGAGGTGCTGCGGATCATCAACGAGCCCACCGCTTCCTCGCTGGCGTACGGTTTCGGGCGCGGCGGCAACGAGACGATTGCGGTGTTCGACCTGGGTGGCGGCACGTTCGATATCTCTATCCTGGAGATCGGCGAGGGCCTCTACGAGGTGAAGTCCACCGCCGGCGACACCTTCCTGGGCGGGGAGGACTTCGACGCCCGCATCATCGAGTTCCTGCTCGAGCACTTCTACAAGGAGGCCAAGGTCGACCTGCGTGGGGACTGCATGGCCATGCAGCGCCTCAAGGAAGCTGCGGAGGCCGCCAAGTGCGAGCTCTCCACCGCACAGCTCGCCAACATCAGCCTACCGTTCATCGCCACCGACGGCGCCCAGGCGCTGCACCTCAACTACGCGCTCACGCGCGAGCAGCTGGAGAGCCTGGTGGCGGACCTGGTGCGCTCCACCCTGGAGCCGTGCCGCAACGCCCTCGAGGCCGCGGGGCTCAAGCCATCAGGCGTGCAGCAGGTCATCCTCACCGGCGGCCAGACCCGCATGCCGCTGGTCGCCCGCACCGTGGCGGAGTTCTTCGGCCGGCCCCCCAGCCGAGAGATCAACCCCGACGAGGTCGTGGCGGTGGGCGCGGCGATCCAGGGCGGGATCGTACAGGGCGAGATCAAGGACCTCGTGCTGCTCGACGTGACGGCGCTCTCCCTCGGCATCGAGACGCGTGGCGGCCTCTTCACCAAGCTGATCGAGCGCAACTCGACGATTCCGACTCGCAAGTCGCAGATCTTCACCACGGTCACGGACAACCAGCACTCGGTGGAGATCCAGGTGCTCCAGGGCGAGCGCGAGCTCTCGACCGAGAACAAGGCGCTGGGGAGGTTCGAGCTGGTCGGCATCCCGCCGGCGCCCCGCGGCGTGCCCCAGATCGAGGTCACCTTCGCCATCGATTCCAACGGCATCGTTCAGGTGACGGCGCGCGACCTCGCCACCGGTCGCGAGCAATCCATCCAGGTCAACCCCGCGGGCGGCCTCTCCAAGGAGGAGATCGACCGCATGATCGCGGAGGCCGACCGGATGCGGAAGGATGACGTCCGGCGCCGCGGGCTACGGCTGCTGCGCAACCGCCTCGAAGGTCTTCTGTACACCAACGAGCGGGTGTTCAAGGAGTTCGGCTCGCTCCTCGAGGCCGGGATCGGCGAGAAGGTCAAGGAGGCACTGGAGAGGGGGCGCCGGGTCCTCGACGCGGAGGACGCCGGCATACTCCAGGAGGCCATCGACGCTGTAGAGAATGCGGCTCGCCACCTCACCGAGGTGATGCTGATGGATCCCTCCCGCTTCCTCTCCGGCATGGGCGGGGGCAGCGCCTTGGGAGGGGACAGTAGCTCGTGAGCGGTAAGCGCGATTACTATGAGGTGCTCGGCGTCGACCGCGGTGCATCACAACAACAGATCAAGGCTGCCTACCGCAAGCTGGCGGTGAAGTTCCACCCGGATCGCAACCCGGGTGACAAGCAGGCCGAGGAGAACTTCAAGGAGGCCTCCGAAGCCTACGCCGTGCTCTTCGATCCCGAGAAGCGGGCGCAGTACGATCGCTTCGGCCACTCGGGCGTGGGCGACCAGCCTTTCGCCGGCTTCGATGCCTCGATCTTCGGTGACTTCGCGGACATCCTCGGCAACCTCTTCGGTTTCGAAGGCTTCTTCGGCGGCGGGCGGCGGCGCACTGGCCCGGAGCGCGGGTCAGACCTACGCACGACGGTCGTCGTCTCGTTCACCGAGATGGCGAGCGGCGTGGAGCGCGCGCTCACGGTTCCGCGCGAGGAGAACTGCGATGCCTGCCACGGCTCGGGTCTCGCCCCCGGGGCCAAGCCGGAGACATGCCGGAGCTGTGGCGGCCGCGGGCAGGTCCGCGTCAGCCAGGGGTTCTTCACGGTGGTGCGCGGCTGCCCGCAGTGCGGCGGGAGCGGCCAAACAGTGTCCAACCCGTGCCCTTCCTGCGGCGGAGCGGGGCGGGTCGAGAAGAAGCGCCAGCTCAAGGTGGCGGTTCCTGCGGGCATCGAGGACGGCACCCGACTGCGGATCATCGGAGAGGGCGAGGCGGGTCTGCGCGGCGGTCCCTCAGGTGACCTCTATGTCGTCGTGAGAGTCGAGCCCCATGACCTCTTCGTCAGGGAAGGGGCGAACCTCCGTCTGGAGCAGGAGATCTCCGCCTTCGTGGCGGCGCTGGGGGTCGAGCTCAAGGTGCCGACCCTGGACGGGACCGAGACTCTCAAGGTGCCCGCGGGTGCACAGCCGGGTGACACCGTGGTGCTGCGGGGGCACGGGCTGCCGCGTCTGCGGCGGTCCGGCAAGGGTGACCTGGTGGTGCACCTCAAGGTGATGGTGCCCCGCAAGCTGACGTCCAAGCAGCGCGAGCTCCTCCAGTCCCTCGTGGAGGATGAAGACAAGCACCCGGGCGTCTTCCGCAAGGTGCGGGACCTCATCGAGGGCAGCGGTTGAGCACTCCGTACCTCACGGTCACGTGCCGATTGCCGGCCAGCGCCGAGGAGCAGCTGGCCAGCGCGCTGGAGCGGTGGCCGGTCCTCGGGTGCCAGGTCGAAAGCGCGGGGCGAGAGGTGGACGTCACGGTCTTCATCGAGGCCCGCCAGGTCGGCGCCGTGCCCGGCGTGTGCGAGGGCCTCATGGCGCTGGGTGCCAAGGAGCTCGGCACCGGCCACTTCGCGGAGCAGGACTGGTTGGCCGAGTATCGGCGGCACGCGCAGCCGAGGGCCATCGGGAACCTGTTCTGGATTGACCCGCACCCCAACGCCCCGACGCCCCCCGCGGAGGAGCGCGTTCACCTGACCGTCGAGCCGCGCCAGGCGTTCGGCAGCGGCTCCCACGAGTCCACGCAGCTCGTGCTCCTGCTGCTCGAGGACCTGCCGGTGGCGGGCCAGCGCGTCCTGGACGTCGGCACCGGCTCTGGCATCCTGGCCCTGGCGGCTCGCGCGCTGGGAGCCTCGCACGTGATCGGCTTTGACATCGACCTGGAGGCCGTCTGCATCGCGCACCAGACCGTGGCGAGCCAGCCGCAGCAGCTGCCGGTTTCGCTCTTCGCCGGCTCCACGCCGGCGCTCCGCCCGCGAGCGCTGTTCGACCTCGTTCTCGCCAACGTGATCCCGCTGGAGGCCGGGCCGCTGCTCGCCGACCTGAAGAGGCTGCTGGCGCCTGATGGCTACCTGGTCCTCTCCGGCCTGATGGCCGACCAGCGCGCCGCCGTGGAGGCCGAGCTCGCCGACTGCGGGTTTGCGGTGAGGCGGACCCGCGAGCTGCAGGAGTGGGCGGCGCTCGCCTGCACCGCGCGATGAGCGTTACGCGCCTCCCGATCCCCGGCCACGCCATCTCCCTCGGGTTGCTCCGCGTCCCCGCCAGGGAGGCCCACCACGCCCGTGTGGCTCGCGTCGGCCCGGGCGAGGCCGTCGAGGTGCTCGACCTCGACGGCACCGTCGGGATCGGCCGGCTCTCGCGCTGGGAGGGGAGCGCCTGCTGGGTCGAGGTGGACCGGGTGGAGCGTGACCGCGGCGAGCCCCCGGCGCCGCTCGTGCTCGGTCTCTGCGTGCTCCACACCCAGGCGTTCGACTGGGCGGTGGAGAAGGCCACCGAGCTGGGGGTCAGCGCGGTCGTACCGGTGATCTCGGGCCTGGTGCAGGGGGTCAGGCACGCCGCCCGCGTGGAGCGCTGGCGGCGCATCGCCGCCGCGGCCGTGGCGCAGTGCGGGCGGAGCCGTGCGCCGGCTGTCTCCGAGCCGCGGACACTGGCGGACTTCCTCGCCCGGTCACGGGGCATGCGGCTGCTCGCCGACCCGGGTGCTGCGCCGCCGGAATGGCTCGAGGTCGGCGGCGACGGCATCACCGTGCTGGTCGGCCCCGAAGGCGGTTTCACGGACGAGGAACGCGCCGCAATCCTCGCGTCCGGCTTCGCCGGGCTGCTGCTTGGTCCGCGCATCCTCCGCGCCGAAACCGCCGCCGTCGCCGCGCTGGCCCTTGCGCAGAGCCTTGCAGGCTGGCTGAGATAGTTTGTTTTCACTGCGTGGCTTTCTTTTGCCCCGCGGGCCGGGAGCAGTCGCTCGGGCTGGGCATCGAGCCCAGCCCTCCGACCCGCCTTCGCGTGCGATCCTGCCTGTGGCAGGACGGGGCCCCTCGCTGTTCGTAAGAGACAACGCCAGCGATACCCCACCGCGAGACGCCCGCTCGGGACCCGCACGCTCCGGCGTGATGGCTCCCCTGGCCCGCGGGGCGGATCTCACCCCCACCCCCCGTTGGCAATGGACTTGCTTGACACCTCTCGCGAACGCCGAGGGGCCCCGGCGCGGATCGCGCCCTCCGGTCGCGGGCGCAGGAGTCTGCAGGCGCAGGGTGCGGGGGCGCCCAAGCCTGCAGATGGTCACCGCGGCACCGGCAAAACAAAGCCCTTACTCAGTGAGAGAGAAAACGGCCACCGCTCCGGGCCCGCGGGGCAAGAAAAAACCCAAACGGAGTGAAGAGAAAGATAGACGCTGACCACGCCCCGGGGCACACAAAGCTGCCGGCGCAACCGCAGCCTCCTGGGGGTAGGAGAAGGGGTCAACCCTTTCGCAGCACGAGCAGGCGGGGCTCCGTCATCTCCTCGACCGCCCAGCGAGGCCGTGAAGCTACCTGTACGCCTCGCGCCGGTGGGCGACGCGAACGACGGAGATGAGGAGTTCTGTGCCGTCAAAGGCGTAGATGACACGGTAGGTGCCGACACGAAGGCGCCGGAGGCCCTTCCACTCCGCGCTCAGCAGCTCGCCCTTGAGGGGTGCCTTGGTTAGCCCCTCCACGGCGCGCACGACTCGCTGCTGCGCCTGCTTGGGCAAAGCCTCGAGTTCCTTGAAGGCGCGCCGCTCCCACCTAATCGAGATCGAGGGCACGCTTCACCTTGGCATGTGTGATCCACTCGGCTTTGGGTTCGCGAATGCGCGCCAGGGCAATCTCCAGGTCCTCGCGATCGGCCAGGTAGTTCTCGAGCGCCTCCACGATGAACGAGGACTTCGAACGCTTGCTTGCCTTCGCGGCCCGTTCGAGCTTCTTCGCAAGCTCGTCCGGCAATCTGACGCTCTGCGCGACCATTCCAGCCTCCCGTACTATTGTAATGCTTGTGATACAAGGGTGCAAGGGTCCCGGTTTCGTCTGGTGAGATCCCCGAGGCCGGAAGCCAACCCAACCGTCACCACAAGCCGGGGGCCGAGTATTCAATCCGCACTGCGGGTGCCAGGCCCCGTTCGTCCAAACGCTGCGGGCACCACGATCCGCGACGAGTACTCTTGAGATCCCGCCCGGAGGGTGGCGGCGCAATACCGCTGGAGCGAGCGGGTCACAGGGCGCGCGAGTCGCGGCGGGGTGTCGGTGATCCCGCGAAGCGGGAGACACCGGGGGGCCCCGGCGCGGATCGTGTTTGTCCCGCCGCAGGCGGGATCGCGAGCGAAGGCGTCGGGAGCGAAGCGGACAAGCAGCGCCACCCTCCGGGCAAGAAAAACCTGCGGCGAAGCCGCGCGTTGAAGGGGATCGCGAAGGGGCTAACCCCTTCGTAGCACGAGCAGGCGAGGCTCGGTCATCTCCTCGACCGCCCAGCGCGGTCCCTCGCGGCCGACCCCTGACTGCTTGACACCGCCGTACGGCATCGGGTCGGCGCGCCATGAGGGGATGTCGCCCTGGATGACCGCGCCGACCTCGAGTGTCGCGAACGCCTTCTGGATCTTCTCCACGTCCCGCGTGAACACCCCGGCCTGCAGGCCGTAGCGGGAGTCGTTGGCCCGCCCGAGCGCCTCGTCGAACGTGCGGTAGCTGCCAAGGACCGCGACCGGGGCGAACGCCTCGTCCGCCCAGATTCTGGCGTCCTCGGGGACGCGGTCGAGCAGCGTGGGAAAGACCAGGGAGCCGTCGCGCCGCCCCTCGGCGAGGGGCCGGGAGCCGAAAGCCCTCGCCTCGCCGATCCAGGCCTGGATGCGATCGGCGTCGCCCGGCGTGATCATCGGCCCGCACATCACCGCCTCCGACGAGGGGTCCCCGGTCGGGTAGGCGACGGTCGCGGCTGCGAGCGCCTCGGTGAGCCGGTCCGCGATCGCCTCGTGCACCAACACCCGCTGCACCGAGATGCACGACTGCCCGGCGTACGAGTAGGCGCCCGTGGCGATCCGCTTCGCCACGACTTCCAGGTCGCCCGCGTCCGGCTCTACGATCACCGCCGCGTTGCCGCCGAGCTCGAGGGAGACCTTGCGGTCCCACAGGCGCTGCTTCAGCCCCCAGCCGACCTGGGCCGAACCCGTGAAGCTGAGGAGCATGACGCGGGAATCCTCCAAGAGAGCTCCCGCCTCCGCACCCCCGCACGGCACCACGTTGACCCCGCCTGGGGGCAACCCGGCACGGTGGAGGACCTCCGCGAGCAGCAGCGCCGGCGAAGGGGTCTGCGAGGCCGGCTTGAGCACGATCGGGCAGCCCGCGGCCACGGCCGGGGCGAGCTTGTGCGCCACCAGGTTGAGGGGGAAGTTGAACGGCGTGATCCCCACAACGACCCCCACGGGGAAGCGGCGCAGCAGCCCCAGGCGGCCGGCACCCGACGGGAACCCCTCCAGGTCGAGGAGCTCAGCGTGGGGCGAGCGCGCGACCCGCGCCGCCTCGCCCAGCGTCTCGCAGCAGCGCTCGGCCTCGGCTCGGGCGAGGGTCAGAGGCTTGCCGGCCTCCTCGACAAGCACCTGCGCCAGCTCCTCGCGTCGCCCCGCGACCTCGGCCGCGGCCCGCTCCAGGATCGCGGCCCTCTGGTGCGGCGACAGGGCGGCCATAGCCCCCCGTGCTTCTGCCGCGGCGTCGAGCGCTGCGCGCAGCTGCCCGGCTCCGGCGCGCCCCACGCGCGCGACCTCGCGGCCGTCGTACGGGGAGCGCACCGTGATGGTCCCCGAGCCTTCGTGCCACCGACCGGCGATGAAGAGCCCGTGTTCTCGCATGTCGTCCTCCCGGGGGCAACCATGCTAACGCACCGACACAGGCGGCAGCCAAATGGCAACGCGCGAGGGAAAGAGGGTCTGCTGGCGGTGTGCCGGAAACCGGCGTGACTCAGCAAGAAAACAGGGGCCGCCTCCCCCCCGGTCAGCGGCCCCTCTCCCGCCGAAGGCGGGATGGAGGTTGCCCTCCAACTCCCCAAACGTCCCCGCCCCCACGGTTTCTTCCCGCCGCCCCGCGGCAGCACCTGGCAGGCTCGATCTCTCTCCAGCGTAAAGAGAAACCCCCGGCCGAAGCCGGGGATCGGGGACCGAACCCAAGGTTGGCGAAGCGGGACGAGCCTAAAAGCCGAGCTGCGCCTGGAAGACGACCTGGTGGTACTTCTCGCTGAGAACGTTGTTCACCTTGCGCCCCTGTTCGTCTACGTCGTAGTAGTCGAGAGAGAGCTTGACGTTGTTGCCCTTGATCAGGTAGTTGAAGCCTCCCGTCCAGGTCTTGACCTGGTTTCCAGTGGCGTCTTTGTTGCGGTCGATGAAATCGTAGCGCACGGCGACCTGGTACTTCGTGGCGATCGTGTAGTTGACCGTCGCGTAGTAGCCGTCGCCCTTGACCGTCGGCTTGCCGGTCTGGCCGGTGGTGGCGGAGAGGTACTCCGCCTCGAAGCCGAGAGGCAATCCGGCGATGTTGCCGTACTTCAAGAAACCGTTGAGGATGTCGCGCTGGATCTTGTTCACGCTGCCACCGACTGTCGCACCACCTGATGCGCCCACGAGGAGGCCGGTCATCGCTTTGATGTCGACCCGGGCGGCGCCGAAGAGGGCCTTGTCGTAGTTCACCACGTTGGACGGGGTGCCGTTGGTGAGGGAGGCGTAGGCGCCGACGTGCTTGCCGAACTCGCCCTTGTAGAAGAAGCCGGTTTCGCGGCGGTCGGAAAACGTGCGCGTGATGCGCGCCCTCTCCACGAAGTCGAGCATGGAGGAGCCGCGCAAGCCCTCCTCGGTGATCGGGACCTTCTTCTGCCCGAGGGAGAACTCCTGGCCCTTCACGCCCAGGAACGTGACCGCCAGATCCTGCAGGATCTTGTCGTCGGTGACAGGGACGCCGGCGGCCGTGAGGAGCTGACTCTTGGCTGGATCCACCATCACCTCGAAACCCCAGCTCGGCGTGATCTTGCCCGAGAGCTTGATCTCCGCCCGGCGGAGCAGGAAGGTGCTGTAGCCCGTCACGTTGCGGAGGTAGCTCGTGGATGTGCCTGTCGGCGAGCTGTCGTACACGTACCAGGGCTGGAGCAGCAGGCCGAACTTGAGCTCCCCGTCGCCCACCTTCAGCGTGGTCGGTGCCGCGGGAGGGGGCGGTGCCTGCGGCTTCGGGGTGGGGCGGTCGTAGGCCGGCAGGTTGTGCTTGAAGAGGAACAGATCGACGGCCGTGTCGTTCTCCGCGACCACGGTCTCGCCGCTGGGGCCGCGCCCGATCAGCGTGATCGAGGTCCCCATCTCGCCCGTCTTCTGGAAGGCCTGGTAGCGCTCGAACGTGTTGAATACGTAGATGCGGCCGTCTTTGGTGACTTCCTGGTAGTAGAGGCCGACCACCTGGGCGGTGGCGAGCCCAGAAAGCATCAGGGCGACAAAGACTGCGGCCACCGCAAGCCCGTTTGCGAAGTTCCTCTGCATTCTTCTTCTCTCCTCCTCGGGGCCTCGCCCCCATCGCGGACGGTTGTAGACGCCTATTGTGACCCTGCCGCGGGGGCCGCGTGAAGACCCGGTGAATTCGCGCCGACCGCGACCCACTACGTAGCCTCCGGGGGAGCCGACCGCTCGAGAAGGCTCACGTCCTCGTGCCCGATCGTGCCCCTGCGGGTTAGCGCGATCCCGACGAGGACCGCTGCGGCCCCGACCGCCTGGGCGATGGTCCACCGCTCCCCGAGCGTGACCCACGCGAGTGCCGCGGCGACCACCGGCGTGAGGTTCGAGTACACCGCGGTCCGGGTTCCGCCGAGCTCGCCCAGCCCGGTGTTCCAGATCAGGTAGCCGAGGCCGATGGCGAGGATCCCGGAGAAGGCGACCCCGAGCCAGCCCGTGGCCCCGATTCCTCGCCAGTCCTGAGTGACGAAGGAGGGCACCGCCATCAGCAGGAGCACGGGGGTGCCCGAGAGGAACGTCACCATGGTTGCGGAGAGCGATGAAGTGCGTTTCATCACGTCGCTGGCGAGCACGGTGTAGAGCGCCCAGGTGGCGGCGCCCGCGAGTACGAGGAGGTCGCCCGCAAGGTTGCCGACGGCGAACCCGCCCGGCCTCTGCACCGAGAGGACCAGTGCGAGGCCGGTCACGACCAGCGCCACCCCCAGCCACGCGTATCCCTTGAGCCTGTCCCTGCCGAGTGCGGTCGCAAGGAGTGCCACGATCATCGGAGAGGAGGCCATGATCAGCGAGGCGTTGGCCGCCGTCGTGCGCGCAATGCCCTCGATGAACAGGAGCTGGTAGATCGCGTTGCCGAGCACGCCAAGCAGGGCCAGGCGCCAAAGCCCCTCGCGGGGTATGCGCAGCGATGTCCCCCGGTGGCGGAGCAGCAGGGCAATGGTCGCGGTCGCGAGGGCGAAGCGGAGACCGTTGAAGGTCATCGGCTGGAACTCGCGTAGCGCCGCCTTGATGACCGCGTAGTTCACACCCCACAGGACCGGGATCCCGAGCATGGCCAGGTCAACGGTGGTCAAGCCGAAACGTCTCGGTTGTGCCGGCACCGTTCTCAACCCCCGGGCGCGCGGGTCTCGAGCCTGGTGTGCACCGTGGCGAGAAAGCGCCGGACCTCGTCGCGGACGTGCCGAGCGTCTGTGTAGGCGAACGCCTCGACCCCCGGCAGGCCGAGCAGCAGTCGCGAGACCGAAGTGCCGCGGCGGTACGTGAGCAGGACCGGCTTGCCGCCGGCGAGCGCCGCCGCCACCTCGACCCCGACGCCGTGGGATGGGGTGGAAACCTCGGCCACCAGCGCGTCGCAGCCCGCCACCCATTCGAGGTCGCGCCGAGCGACGTCCGCGTCGGCGAGCTCCCCCTCGACTTCGCGGCCAAGCGGATCGGCGACGTGCCGGGTCGGCACGTCGTGGCCGTCACCCTCGAGACACCCGAGCAGCGTCTTGATGGCCTCGAGATCGCGCCCCGCGTTGGTCATTGCGGCGGCCAGGTAGATG
>Ga0209253_10001016_pt1 | contig 24583 bp, 18 predicted proteins | sample FrelakmetBRP12BR_FD_187145 | JGI IMG/M metagenome (GOLD analysis project Ga0209253, IMG submission 187145) | Freshwater lake sediment microbial communities from the University of Notre Dame, USA, for methane emissions studies - BRP12 BR (SPAdes)... | ecosystem: Environmental > Aquatic >...
TTGCCAACAACACGCTTTCCACTAGAATTCCTGCCCCTTTTCCTGCATTTCCTTCAAGAATTTCTCGCGATTGGCAGAACGGGCTGTTTTTCCGCTTGATGTCTTAACCAGCCAGTGTTTCCCTACTATATGCACATAACGGAGTGCCACCGCCGAGCCGCGCGTCACTGTGGTGCGTATCCCATCGGAGATCTTCTGTTGTTGAGCCAGATCACTGCTGTCAACCTCTGCCACCATGACTACATCTTCCGTTCCGGTGGTTTCGTTGAAGATCCCAAAGGCTGAGGCACGCCCGGCGTGCACACCAGGCACTTCATAGGCGAGTAATTCCAGATCCTGCGGATATATGTTCTTGCCACCGACAATGATCAGGTCTTTCTTTCTGCCTGTAATATACAATTCGTCGTCAACCATATAACCATAATCACCCGTCAGATACCAGCCGTTGATGAAGGCTTTTTCCGTTGCATCCGGACGGTGATAATAACCACTCAACATGCAGTTACTTTTCAAGGCAATCTCACCGACATGGCGATCTGGCATAGGATCACCCTTGTTATTCAAGATGCTGACTGAAGTATTTGGGATGGATTTTCCAGCTCCGAGCATACGGATGGCTGATCGCTCCCCTTCACATGGACGCGCCACTCTGTCCACTTGGAGACTCTCTCGATCAATATCCTCGAAAACAACCGGTGCATCTATCCCACCCTGGGTCACCGCAAAAACATTCTCCGCCATGGCATAGCAGGTGGTTAAGGCATCATAGCGCAAGCCCAATTCTCGGAATCGCTCATAGAACGCTTGATGGGCTTCCCAGCGCATCGGTTCAGAACAGTTCGATATTGAACGCCAGGAGCTCAGGTTCACCCCCTCCAAATCACGCTGGCGGATTTTCTGCGCGCAGAAATTATAGGCAAAATTTGGAAGCCAGGAGAGTGTCCCTTTGTATCGAGAAACGGCTTGCAGAAGGCGATATGGGGCGCGGATCCATTCGAAGGGGGACATAATAACAAGCGGGTAACCCAGCAGGATTGGCATCAGCCAGCAGGCGATTAGTCCCATATCATGATAAAGGGGCAGCCAGGAAATGAACACATCCGAATCATTGAGCCGGATGGCTTTACGGTAGTCAGTCAATTGGTTGATTACGGCTTGATGTGAGAGCGCCACGCCCTTCTGCAAGCCGGTCGTTCCAGAAGAATGTTGGAGCAAAACGATATCTTCCGGCTTGCACCGCAGTCCACCAAAGGATGGAAAATCGGGTAAACATGGACCATCCACTTGGTCGCTGACCATCACGGTCTTGACCGAATCATGACCGGGTTTGAGGGCGGATCGCACTTCCGTTTCAAAATCCCGATAGGTGATTATGGAGGTCGGTTGCGTGACTGACACCAGAGCAGCAAGATCAGACCGATAGCGCTCCGGAAGCAGTTTCTCCGTCAGGAATGGCATGATAGACGGAATCGCACCGTATAAAATGGCTCCAAAATAGGCATACAGCATGTCGATGCCATGCTGAAGGATCAGGAGAACCACATCACCGGGTTGGATGCCGTTCCTGGTAAAGGTCTCAACATACCCGGCTGCGCCATCAACAAGTTCACGATATGTCACCGGACAATCCGGTTGACCACCTTGCAAGATGGTAACGCTAACCTTGTTGGGTTTTGTCTCGTAATGTACCTTGAGAAGATCGGAAAAAGTCGGCATATTACTGGCGGGATTGGATAAGGGCGATTAATCCATTTAGACTATCGAAAGTCGAGGCATTGAGTTCGGAATCATCTATATGGACTCCGAAGTTATCTTCGACGAATAATGCCAGATCCACGAGATGAAATGAATCAATTAAGCCACTGGTAAGCAGTGCTTCATCTGATTGGATAGCTCGGTTCGGTTGTTTCAGAACATCTTTTGCCAGATACGTGGCAAGCATGTCTCTCATTTCACTTACTTCCATACAACACTCCGGGTTGAATTTATATTCTTGCAAGATTCAATCATATCATGGGAACGGCAGCCAGGCAGCATTGGCAACCACCAGGTAATCAAGATCGGTAATGTTTATCGCACTGCTCAGGTCCATGACCTGCTTTAAGGATCGCTTGACCAGACTGCCAGTTATCTTAAAACCATTTTGATCGGGTATAGTTCCTATCCAAAATAAGGATGTATCATCCGGAGACCACAAAACGCGCGGGTTCAATATATTTGTTTGAGGATATTCAATGACATCCAATGTGCGTGGGTTAACAACGAAGTTGCGATTCCCCATAACCTTCCCGGAATAATCGCTTCGTAACGCCACCACCACTGCCAGTGCATCCCCTTCAGAAGACCAGGCATATTCAACCAGGTTATTCCCCGGTAAAGGGATCTGCCGTGGGGCAGTTCCATCCGCTGAAGCGAATACGAGCATGTTTTGTTGCGCTGTTGAAGCAGCTCCAGAGGCCAAAATATTACCGTTCGGTGAGAGATCTGGATTTAGTAGACCGGTCAGTTCCTGATCCATTTTTTCATCAACACTGTAAACCCACTCGCCATTTATCTTGCAGACTCCCATAAAACTACAGGAGCCGCTCTTCCAGTAGATGTAGCTGGTATTCGAACTTGGGGATATCTCCACCGGCGATTCACCCAAGTCATGCAACTCATTTATCTCCTGCCCGTCTACAGATAAAATGGAAATTCCGGTTGCATTAGTTTTGGTAAGGATGGCTGCAATCTGCCGATTCGACAGCCAGATTGCCTCGCTGAAATTGTAAGGATAGAGCGAATCAGTCAATTGCAGTGCCTGCGTCCCATCGGTGTTGGTTCGATAGAGGGTTGATTCATCACTGACCAGTAAGTATTTCCCATCCGGCGAAGCAGCTTGGAATTGAACACCGGCCCCAAAGATCTGCCTTAGCTGTCGATTTGCCAGGTCAAATGAATATACTCCCAAGGATTGGAATCCTCCATCCTGTCGCTTGGACAGGCCAAAGATTATCTGCTCCGAATCAATTTTTGGAATGCCACTCACATTCAGTGTAGGGGCAGAGATCGGGTTCAGGGTGGAAGGAGGAACCATTTCAAGTGTGGCGGTCAGGTTCGCGATCGGATTAGCTGTTCTGACAGGTGCTGCTTGCAGTCCGCGCCAGATACTATCTAGCGCCTCCAGTCCTGTGAAACTGCGCGTACTCCAGGCTTCGGTCGAGATATGGAATCCATCCTTGCGAATCATATCCATACCATGTGCCGGCAGGGCTTGAACAGCCGCCCAGAAATTCCAGAGCGGCAAATCATATTCATAAGCCAGCCTGGCAGTTGTCAGATTAAGGCTGTTATCGCCTTCAACGTTATCGGCTTTAGTTGCCAGGATTGGCACCGCCCCATGCGATATGATGGTATCCAAGATCCGGTGCATCAAAATTTCATACTGGACGGTCGTGCGACCATCCCACCATACCTCCAGGCTGACAATTACAATGATTGGCTTGGTTACGCGCAACTCACATTCCAACGGATTTTCTCCCGCCAGACAGACAGTTGGATCAGCCCAAAGCGGAGAGAGCACCGCGGCAGCGTTGAATCCCCCCTTCACAGCCTGGCCATCCGTGGTGAAATGGCCGGCAAAGTTATCAATCGTCTGTTGCAGGAAAACATAATCATTCCCCAGCGAATACCGTTCGGGAATATCAAAATAACCCATGAATGCTGCTTTAACACTTTGGCAATCCCCGACCTTGGAGAAGGCATGCGGATCAAGACCCATGCTCTGGCCAGCGCGATAGATCTCAATAGCCCGTTCAGTCACGGAAGGAATAACAGGCCATTCCTGCCAGCGCTCCGGCGGCAGACGTGTGTCAGCCGTTGCAGTAGGATTACTAACCCGGGTGGGAGCTAGGATGGTTACCGGTGGTAGTGCGATCGGAGCCGTGGCACTTGGAATGTCTGTCACAGTAGAACGTGCTGGTACGGCAGTTCCAATGCCCTCTGGGAGGGACCCACATGCACAAAGGAACGCAACCAGTAGAATAAGTGAATTTTTACGCCTCAATTTTCATCACCCCTCGGGTAGGTTACAGCTCGATATACTGCGTCAAGCACCTGTAAGGCGGTTAGATTACGCCACGGCCAGGCATATAGGAATTTGGTCAGATTGCTGAAATCACTATACGCATAGGTCAAATGCTCCCGATCGGCCTGCAATCCTTGTTCTGGTAGAGGCTGGACGGCCAACCAGAAGTTCCACAATGGCAGGTTGTAATCATAAGCAATCCGGGTAATGATCTGATTTATTTGATGGTCACCTTCCAGGTTATCGGCTTTGGTCGCCAGGATGGGAACAACCCTTGATTCAAGCAGGCTTTCGACGATCAGCCGATATTCCGTCTCGAAGATACCTGGCTGCCATACCTGGTTGGTGCCCAGCGAGATGAGTGCAAAAGCAGGCCGGGTTGTACGGATTTCGCATGCGAGCCGGGACTCGCCTGGTTCGCATCCCGGTGTACCGACCGGTACAAGGCCCAGAATGATGCTCGTATTGTAGCCGCGCCCTGCCGCCAGGCCAACCCGCCCGAATGAACCCGAAAATTGATTGATCACTGGCAGCAGGTCTGTGTGACTGCCGAGATGGTAATTAGCCGGCTCTAGGTCATATTGGGTTAAGAACCAGACAGTTGAGATTTCACCATCTCCAATTTTAATGAAAACGGCCGGATTATTGCCTATTTCGATCCCTTGTTTATAGACCGTTTTCATCGTCGGCATGACAGTCGGTATGATTGGCCATTCTTGCCAATATTCCGGTGACAAGTGTGGTTCGAGGGTTGCCTTGGGAGTCCTAGTTACCATCACGGCTTCTGAAGTAGCGTGGATATTGGGAGGCGGATCCGCAATTCTGGTGGCGGTATTGGTGGGAATTATCGTTCCGCCTTCCTCCGCTCGTAATCCACAGGCGCTCATGCAGATAAGGAATGTGAAAAGGATTGGGATTGCTCTCATAGTGAGTTATGGTTTTTCATTGGCGGTGCGATAGACCGCGTCAATCGATTGCAGGGCTGATAAATTCCGCCATGGCCATCCTGCGGCCATATCAGCCGGATCATCAAAGAAATCGCGCGCCTGGGTGAGGTGGAATCCATCTTCCGTTAATCCATGCGATGGCAGGTTGATCGTTGCAGCCCAGAGATTCCATAATGGCACCTGGTAATCATAAGCCACCCGGGCAACGGTGGAATTGATGCCCTTGTCATTTCCGGGAACTTCGGCACGGGTGGCAAGGATGGGGACTACATTTTGCGAAAGGATATACTCTACGATCTTACTCAAATACATGTTGTATTTCACAAGGTCCCCTGTCCAGGATTCTTCCATGCTGATGGTAACAATACTAGGATTATACAGACGTATTTCACATTTTAACGGAGTCTCGCCCTCATTACACACGGCGGGCCTTGGCTTCAGAGGCCAAAACGGATTTTGAACGGCTGCCACATTCATTCCACCGTATACAGCTAGGCTTTCGCGCGACCAGGACCCAGCAAAGTGATCGATCGTCGCCTGGAGGTATGCATATTGATCACCCAGGCGATAGAGTTTCGGATTATCGAATGAGGCCAGGAAATATGTTGTAATATTCTGGCAATCGCCGATCTTTGAAAAATGGGCCGGGTCGCGCCCGGCTTTCAACCCGGCACGATAGACCTCAACCATGCGTTCCGAAATCACCGGCACAATCGGCATGCTTTTCCAGTCAGCTGGTGCCAGCGTGGATGTGGGAACCTCGGAAGAGTTCAGGTCTTCAGTTGTCGGAAGCAGCGTTTCGGTGGCTTTCATTGGACTGGGAGTTCCAGTCGGTCTTTCCCGCGTACTTGCCTGAGTCGCAGGGATAGTAGGAAGTTGCTGCCTGTTAGGAGAGCTGCATCCGGTCAGAGGAATGAGCAAGATAAGAAATAAAAAGAGACGCCAGTTCTTCATGGGCAAGTCTGCTGGTTGATTGTTTGTGCAATCCGACCGGCCAATAGAGTTTCACCAGCCGGCGTCAGGTGAATAGCGCTGTTGGTAAATTGATCCGATGGTATAAAGTCCCACAGATCAATATATTTCCAACCTTTTTCGGTAGTTTTATTATTCATCATCTGCCGCCACTGATCATAAGCCCAGCGCGGGTAAAAAAAGTTGTAGCGGATGTTACTGTTGTTTCCGCCGCTGATAAGCATTGGCTCATTTACCAGCAGTACCGGTGTCTTGCCGGCTGCCTGGAAACCGGCTTCCAGTACACCAAAAGCAAGTTGTGATTCATCAAGCATGGGCGGCTTGATTCCGTGAAAGGTAGCATCTGTACCAAAATCCGTCTGGGCGCGCTCATAATCCATCGTGTATGTCTGGTCAATCCCGGTGGCCGACCATAGTATGCCATACATTTGGAGCCGAAACAGATCAGCCAGGGCGCGCCGCTGACCGATCAGGCTACGGTTCCAGAAGGTTGGCCGGACGAGCGCGGAATCTGTCATTTCGAAAGGCAGTTTATAGCGTGTGATCAGAAGATCCATCATCCCGGCATTGTTGGCCACAATCGGCGAGGTCAATTGCTTGTCGAGTGGGAATGCCTCAAGTGTCACGGGCCAGATTATCAGGTCCGGCAGGTAATTAATGGCATAATCCAATACCATCAGATCTTTGGTCAGGGAAATGGTTGGGTAGCCAAGATTGTAAACTCTTAACCATTTTCCACAAATATTCATCCCCGCTGCATCCAATTGACCGGCCAATGTCTCTTCGGGCTTCAAAAGTGTACCCCAGGTAGATGAATCACCGATAACAAATACACGATACTCGCCAATCGGTTTGCTTCCATCTGCAAGCAAATGCGAGGCAAACATCGCTTCCAGGTTGAAAATGCTCAAATTATATGACTGTGATGGATTTTCACCAAATGGGAAACGCGTCCGGCCTGGAAAGAGCTTGTTATACAACGAAACCTTCCCCAACGCATCGGCAGGTACTGCAACGATGGCAAGATTAAGTACCAGGAACAGAGCCAGACCTTTCAAGAGTACGTTGCGAAAGAAAATACCACTCACAAAAACTCCTGTTTTCTCACATCAACTAAATGAAAACAACAACTGTAAAAAACGACCGGATATGGCCGGGGATGGTAATGCAAAGAAGACCCAACCGAGTGCCACATAGTGGAATGTCAGCAAAACCCCACCTACGTTCAAGCTTTTCTGCCAGCCTTTAGAAAGCAATGAAAACCGCGCCTTCGTCCACTCCGCCCAGCGGTTATGGATGAACATTCCCAATCCATGCCACAAACCCCAGAGGATAAAATTCCAGGTCACGCCATGCCAGAGTCCGATCAGAACCATGGTGGCTATCTGCGTGATTAAAATGATCAGCGGCACGGGAAGCGGTCTTTTTCCTGATCGCAGCGCCCGCGTTACCGGGTAGAAGAAATACGCCCTGAACCACTGTGTCAGGGTCATATGCCAACTGTTCCAGAATTGGGTCAGGTTCGGTTTCAGGTAGGGAGCTTTGAAGTTCTCTGGAAGTTTGATCCCAAGCAACCCTCCCATCCCGATGGCAATATCGGTGTAACCACTGAAGTCAAAGAAGATTTGGAAGGCATATGCATATAACAGCACCCATGCCCAACCTGACGTGCGTACTTGAATCGCATTGCTTGCATTAAGAGCTACCATCGCCAGTGAATCAGCTATGACGAACTTCTTGAACAAACCAAGCAGCAGGCGTTTTCCAGCTTCACCTACATCTGCAGTTGTTAATGCCAGGGGACGGCGCAAGTCACCAACGAATCGCTCAATCCGGTCGATTGGTCCCGCAGCCAGTGCTGGAAAAAAGAGAATGTAGACCATGTACTCAGTCAGGTTAACCGGCGGCAGGCGTCCAGTCTTCCGGTCCCGCAAGGTATGCAGCAGTCGGAATGCAATGTAGGAAAATCCCAACCAGCGGATGTCCAGCGGAGATGCAGTGGCAACCGATTGGCTATTCCAAGACCGCATGATCTTGCTCGCCCATACTGATAATGCCGGAACCTTGAGGACAACAAAAAGCACAATTATAAAAATAAACAAGCCAATCAGGATCAGCTTATTGGGCTTTGAGAAACGCCAAAACAGGAAAGCCACCAAGGCAATAGCGGTAATCAAAAAGATTATCTGTAAGGGTTGAGGTGGGCGGGAAGCAGTCAATGGGAGTGAGAAACTGAGGAAGCGCGTCAATCCAAGCCCCAAAACAATCCCGCACAAGATCGCCACTGCCAGCCAGTTGGTATGCCAGGTGCGTTGTTCGGGAGGTGAGGTTAATATCCACCCTAGTAGCGCCAATCCCAATGTTGCGGTTGGCAACCAAAAATCCAAACCACGCACCGGCAGTGGCGGTTGGAGAGCATACACAGCCAATGCGCTGGTCGCCAAAAGGATGGGCAGGCGTCCCCGTTCGCGCAAACCCAACCCTATTACAACTGCTATTGCCATAATAATGAGAATGTATGCCAGGGTCATTAAAAGCCCTGATAGATCCATGTGGGAGCGCTGCTGGCTGTCAGGATGACCAAAGCCACCAGAATCAAGCAGAAGAGCGCTGCCCAGAGGTTCTCACGAGTGAATGGACGAAATTTCATTTATACCCGCACACCAGGTATTCCCCACCCTGTTGCACTACCTGAAATGTACGCGCTGATAGATCCAGCGCCTGGTCTTCTCCATCATATGTAGCAAGTATTTTGCCCTGGCAATTGACCAATGAAACGCTTCCATCTGTGCCGGCAATTTGGCAGGTCAGTCCATCCAAACGGGTTTTAACCGCCTGCAATGAATCCAGTTCAAGTAATGCGTTCGACTCCCATTCTGCACAGGAAAGAGCCGAAAGTCTGGTGGAGTCCTTGTTGACCAGCGCAGCCAAATAATTTTCGACGGCCTTGGAAGCGGGATCAGATGTGTTGGAGCCACAGGAAGAAAGCAACAGAACGGCGCTGCTCATTAGTATGACCGCTAAGACAAACTTGCGCATTATTTTCTCCTCATTCCGGGGTAACAACGGACGAGATTATACTGCGTCTTTCCAAAAGAGAAAACTTTTAAAAAAACCCCCGAACTTGACAGAGTTCCGGCTTGAATATATAATCCCGCCTGCCTTCCTCGCTAGCTCAACGGCAGAGCGGGCGGCTGTTAACCGCTAGGTTCGAGGTTCAAATCCTCGGCGAGGAGCTAATATTCTTTCTGAACTGCGCACTGTTTTCAGGTGCGCATCTTGTTTTGTTTTGGCGGTATAATACATTAACTAGACGAAAAGAGGGCGTATTAATATAATTCTAGCCTTTTCGAATGGTTCTGAATACCCGGGGAACAAGCCTCACAACTATTACTCATCGAAGACGACTCAGGCGTAAGTCCCTTAGCCCCTTGGTGAAAGAGTTACTCGGATTAAAATTACGATTGATTGATCTAATCAGGAGGTCATTTATGAAAAGGAAAACCTTCATTACTCTTGCGGTAATCCTTACGTTGAGTCTGTTTCTTCTCCCGATCGGGTCGCAAGCCGCTGGAACCACCTATTACGTTGACAATACGAATTCAGGTTGTAACGATCTTGGGACTGGTACGACGCCTTCTCAGCCGTTCTGCACAATTGACGCGGGGGCCTACCTGGCCACTCCAGGGGATACTATACGGGTACTGGCAGGCACCTACGCAGAGAAGGTAAAACCGTATACAAACGGTATTGCCGGAAGTCCGATCACTTTCTCTGCTGCGCCGGGTGTTACGGTGACCGGGGATGGTACTGCAAGCGGAAGCGCCTTCCGGTTGTCGGCGTGGAGCTACATCACCGTCGATGGTTTCAATGTGACAGGTACTTCAGATCACGGTATCTATGTATCAAATTCGGACAATATCATAATCTCAAACAATCATGTGAGTTATATCCGTAATCCGAATCCAGATGATCTATACCCGCAGCGTTGTGGTATTTACGTAAGTCGCACGACGGATTCATTCATCACAGGTAACAAAACAGATCATAATAGTTCAGATGGTATCCGATTATCCAGGAGTTCAAACAACACAATTAGTAACAACATTTCATTCGCCAATGCCATGATGGACTATCGCGGTGCCGAAGGGATTTACATTGTGAACAACAGCACTTTCAATACGATCATCCATAACTTCGTCTATGCCAATGAAGACAGCGGGCTGAATTTCGACGCGGGTAGCGACGGGGGTTCAGTCTCTAACTTGATTATAGGAAATGTCATCTATGGGAACGGCGACCATGGTATTTATTCAAATGACTCACCTTTTAATATAATCATCGGAAACACCATCCAGGGGAACGTGACCGCCGGGATCTTCTTGGGAGGTTCCATCGATCCAGGACCGGGCTCCAATAGTGCGACGATCATAAACAACATCCTGGTTGATAATGGATACCATATGTTGGTTGGAGGTGGAACTTTCGATGGCAAACGAGGTAATATCTATGTCGATCAACTATCGACACCCAATACAACCCTCGACTACAACCTCTATTATCTGACCAATCCAGGTAATCAGATCGGCTGGGGGTCAGATATTTATTACACTTCTATAGCAGACTTCCATGGCATGTTTCCAGGACAGGAGATAAATGGATTGGAGGGCGATCCGTTTTTTACCACACCAGCCCCAATCGCAATGCGGCCCCCTGGAGCACCTTACAACATGCCGGTGAATTTTGGAAATTATTACATCAAGATAGGATCACCAGCGATCGACAGCGCCAATAGCGATGCTCCGAGTGAACCAATCCTCGACATTTTAGGACGTGCCAGGGTGGATGATTTACTGGTATTGGACAGCGGGTCTGGCGCAAGAACATTCGATGATCGTGGTGCATATGAATTCTACAGATTCACAAGTACATTGATGCTCCCGCTGATCATGCGCTGAATCGCGACTTAAGCAGGCACACCAAACAAGAATCAAAAAGCGGCACACCGCTTGGAGTGCCGCTTTCTTAATTGAGAATCTATTCTTTCTTGTCAGAGTCTTTTTCAGTTCTTTTCTCTATACTCTTCTCGACATTGGTAACTGGTTCTTCCCGGCTGCTGTTCTTCTCTTGTTTCTCTTCCACTGTTTTGACTTGTCCGGAAGGCGAATGATGGTCAGTTGCATAGAATCCAGAGCCTTTAAATACGATTCCCACCGGTTGGAAAACCTTTTTTAACCTCTTCTTACCGCATTCCGGGCAGCGAACGAGAGGCTGATCGCTGAAAGATTGTTGCTTATCGAACTGCACACCGCAGTTCTCACATTGATAGGTATAAACTGGCATTTCTTGCTGCTTCCTTATTATTTCTTTATAACATCCGTACCGGCGGGCATTATAGCGCACTCAGGAGAGACCGGCAAGGGAGGATGAATAAACATTTACAAAGCTATTATAAACCGATTGTCTGACAGTCCCATTCCATAGCCCGCTCGACTATAATCAGGGCATGAGCTCTCTTTTTCCTCCGCCGGACTGGGTGGCGGATCCCACCGCTCTATTGCGACTGGTACCTATCCTGGCATCTCAACCCAGCCTGGCGGTGGATACTGAATCTAATTCCTTGCACGCTTACCGGGAGCAGCTTTGCCTGATCCAGTTTTCCATCCCACAGGCAGATTATATAATCGACCCGCTGGTTCTACGGGATCTATCTCCCCTCGCCGCCATTTTCCGTAACCCAAAGATCGAGAAGGTTTTTCATGCCGCCGAATACGACCTGATCTGCCTGAAGCGCGACTTCGGTATCCTCCTCACCAATATTTTTGACACGATGCAGGCTGCCCGTATCCTCGGGTACAAACAGGTCGGTTTGGATGCCATGCTGGCGGGAAAACTTGGGATTGCCTTAAATAAACGCTACCAGAAAGCCGATTGGGCGAAGCGACCACTGTCACAAGAAATGCTCGACTATGCCCGCCTTGATACTCATCACCTCCTGGACCTGCGTGCGTGTCTGCAAACAGAATTGCAGGCATGCGGCCGCTGGGAGCTGGCCTGCGAGGAGTTCACCCGTCTGGCATTGGGAAATGGAGTCGCCAAACCCGAAGTGCCCTCTTGGCAGCGTGTCAAGGGCACTCAGCATTTCTCCAAACAACAGCTGGCTATTTTGCAGGGACTCTGCATATGGCGGGATATCCAGGCTGAAAAAATGGGGCGTCCTGTTTTCAAGGTTATCGATGATAGTCGTCTGGTCTCCATAGCCAAGGCGGCACCTAAGACTCAAGCGGACCTGTCCGCCCTTAATTTAACCCAAAGACAGATATACGTTTTTGGCGAGGCTATTCTCCGGGCCGTCAACCTGGGCCGAAAGACTTACCCTCTCTTTCGACCGCTCTCCAATCGGCCCAACCCGGCTCTCCTAAACCGGTTGAATGCACTCTCCGGCTGGCGCAAGGGTGTCGCCCAGAAAATGGGGATCGAATCCGACCTGGTCTTACCAAAAGCCTGGATGTATTCTATTGCTGTGCAAAACCCTGCGACACTACCTGAACTTTCAGATCTCATGCCGCTTTCTCCATGGCGGCTTGCCACCTTTGGCACTGAAATCTTAAATATTATCCACCCAAAATCCGATCTTTAGGAAGGCGGCAGATAATGCGCATCACTTTTAACGGGGCTGCCCGGAATGTAACAGGGTCGCAATATCTGTTCGAAGTTAATGGTTCACGACTGTTGTTGGAATGCGGCATGTTCCAGGGTCATCGAGTAGATACGTATGACCGCAACCGCGTTTTCCACTTTGATCCAAAATCGATCCATGCTGTCCTGCTGTCCCATGCTCATATTGACCACAGCGGGAATTTGCCGCATTTAATTAAACAGGGATTTAATGGCCCCATTTATACCACCTCTGCTACAGCTGATCTCGTCGATATTATGCTGCGCGATTCCGGTCACATCCAGGAAGCGGATGCACAATTTATTAATAAAAGATATTTGGAGCAAGGGAAACCTCTCATCCAACCGCTTTATACCCTGGCGGACGCTGAACAGGTTGCACAATATTTTGATCCCAGGGACTACTCTCAACCATTCGAGCCGATCCCGGGAGTGAAGGCGGAATTCATCGAGGCAGGCCACATCCTTGGGTCCGCTGCAATCCGGCTCGAAGTACAGGAAAAAGGCCGCCGAGTTTGTCTCTGGTTCTCCGGGGATATCGGGCGATTCGGATTACCCCTCCTGCGGGATCCGATCATGCCATTTGACGCCGATTATCTCATGATGGAATGCACCTATGGTGACAAGCCCCATGATGATCCTCTACAAGCCCACCAGGAATTCCACCAGGTTTTGCTACGTACTGTGGCGCGCGGCGGTAAAGTCATCATTCCAGCGTTTGCGGTCGGACGCACCCAGGAATTGGTCTACAGCCTCAACCAACTGGTCACTTCCGGAAAGTTGAACCGGATCCCGGTTTACGTGGATAGCCCTTTGGCGCTCCAGGCAACGCAGGTTTTTAATCGTCATCCGGAATGCTTTGACAGCCAGACACTGGATTTCATTCGTTCGGGCAGGCATCCAGCATTGGCTTTCGATGGCCTGAAATATATCCAGTCGGTGGAAGAATCGAAATCCCTTAACAATATGCAGGGGCCTATGATCATCATCTCCGCTTCCGGTATGGCTGAAGCTGGTCGTATATTGCATCATTTGAAAAACAATATTGAAGACGCCCGCAACACCATACTCATCGTCGGTTGGCAGGCTCCCTACACGCTTGGACGCCGTCTGGCGGATCGGGATCCGGTGGTAAAAATCTTCGGTGAAGAATACCATCGCCGTGCCGATGTTGTTACCATCGGTGGACTCTCATCGCATGCCGGGCAGGATCTGCTGACCCAATATGCCCTGGCTGTTAAGGGACAAGTAAAACAGGTTATCCTTGTTCATGGAGAACCCGATGCATCCTTTGCATTACAACAACGCCTGCGTCTCAAAGGCCTGGATCGCTATATATACCCCGACCTCTTTTCCAGTCTGGACATTTGACGGGGAGAGCAATCATGGGTCGGAATTTTTATATTGAAGGTTATAGCCAAATACTCTTAGCATTGACTAAGTTGGCAACTCAAAGTAGTTAATTCTGATTATAATTACGGAATTATTCAAGAAAGAGAGACTGAAATGAAAATAGTAACTGATTGCGCTGCTGATCTGCCCAAAGAAGAACTGGAAGCATTAGGCATTATTCAGGCACCCTTATATATTCAATTTCCGGAAGGCGAAGTGAATTCCGCTGACATCTCTGCGGACGAGTTTTATGATCGTCTGGAAGCCATGCGTCCCAATATTCCATCCACCGCCCTTCCATCAAGTGGGGTTTTCAGCGAGATTTATCGCAAAGTAGCCGATGCCAGCAGGAATATTTTATCCATTCATATCTCGTCCGGGCTAAGTGGCACCATTAACTCAGCTCGCATGGGCGCAGAACACATTAATGAAGCGGTTGTAAATGTGGTCGATTCAATGACTCTCTCTGGCGGCCAGCGTTTCCAGGTTCTGGCTGCCGCCAAAGCCGCCAAATCCGGCTGGAGCTTGGATGCAATTCTGCAACGTCTGGAAATGATCCGTGCGAAAACTGAGGTGGTCTATACCCTTGATACGTTGGAATATCTGGCACGGGGTGGTCGTATCGGGCGCGTTCAAGCATTGATGGGATCAATATTAAAGATCAAACCCATCATCCAGGTGGACCACAAGGATGGCAAATACACTACCGTAGGGAAAGGTCGCACCATCACACAGAACCTTGGCACCATCGTTGACCATATAGCCAATATGTATGGCTCCATTCCATTATGGGCCACTGTCTTGCATGGTCGCTTTTCTCAAGGCGCTGATGAACTTTCAAAATCCATGACGGAGCGCTTAAATATAAAGAAAATGGAAGTTTTGCGGATTTCGCCGGTCCTGGGCGTTCACACCGGACCAGGTATCGTCGGTACCGCTGTAATGCCAATGGAACTGATCGAAGATCTGGATTGATGAAATTCTGGCGCGGAGAGAAACCCGGGCAAATTTTTTATTTCGTCATCAGCGTACGCACCAGAGTGACCAGTGCGCCGCCCAACCCACACAATAACATAATCGCCCCGGGAATGCCCAGCACCAGTGTCCAGGTCTGGGCTTTTTTTGTCTGGGTGGATATTTTCGCTTCGAGATCCTGGCCGAGGATCGGGCTGACTACGAATGGTTGCCCTTGAGTTCGCATTACAATCAAACCACTCTGCGATTGTATAGGCTTTCCCACAACGGTAATGACCTGGCCGGCGCGCAACTCCCACATTCTGAAACGTAGTTGGCCGCGCAGCACACTTGCCGAGATACCCAGAAGTATACAGGCTGCCTGGATTTGGTTTTCGTCTGGAACAATCCCATCGCCAAGCAGTTGCTTATCCAATCCTTCCGGGCTGACCCAGACGGTTCCAGTTCCATCCTGCAGTTGAAATGGAATGCCCCGGGCCTTATCTGTCAAGCCCCTCCATCCAGAACTATCTTCATCACGTTCATAGATCTCCACCTTCAAACGTAGATAGACAAGTGCATTTTCAGCCGAGCCATCCATCGCATTGTTTTGCGCGGCTATCCGCCCCTGCAAACGCACCAGACCGGTAACCGCTTTCAAAGCAACTACGGTAGTTCTTGGGGCATTACTCACTGCCGAACCAACTTGAGCGCGTTTGCGGGAGGTAAAGAACAGGATCGCTGCAATTCCGAGAGGCAGGAGGCCACAGAAAAATGCCCCTCCTAGCCAGGCAATAATCGCTACCACATTTTCTGTCATTCCGGTTTATCCTCCTCATATAGTTTGAATACAAGCAGTAGGACACCTAGGCTTTCATCAACCCAATGGTAACCTTTTCTCCATCGAACTCGTCTTGAACAGATGTGGATCCAGTGCCTGGTTCGGAATAATTCAGTTCCACAGTCAATGTTTCTCCCATGACATAATCCCGGTTGGCATCAATAGCCTCTTTTAACGCCGGGGTTGCCACAACGTTAACCTTTATCCGGTCTGCCACATCCAGGTTAGCAGTTTTTCGCAAATCCTGCAACCGGCGCACAAACTCACGTGCCAGGCCTTCTCGTACCAGTTCCGGAGTCAAATCTGTAACCAGGGCCGCCAAATATGCCCCCTCAGCTGCCACGGCAAAACCGGCTTTGGCATCTGCGCGCACTTCCACTTCCTCGGGCAGGATGTTGTATTCCTGACCCTCCAGCATGACCTTCACCGGTTGACCATTGAGGAGTACTGGAGCAAAAACATTGGGGTCCAATCCAGTGAGAGCCTTGGCCAACCCGGGAAATTTATTCCCGTATTTTTGCCCCAACTGTTTCGGCAGCGGCTTGATAACAAACGAGACAGCCTCCCCGCTGGTATCCAACAGGCGCACTTTTTTAACATTCAATTCATCGGCAATTAGGTCGGCATATTGCTCCACGGCAAGGCGATCTTCAGGACGGCCCAAGGCAAAAGCCGCCTCAGTTAGCGGCTGGCGGACTTTCCGGTTGGCCTTCTGGCGGGCGTTATGACCTAACGAGACCATCTTCATAACAACGGCCATAGCGCGATTAAGCGGCTCATCGATATGGGATTCATTCGGTTTGGGCCAGGACACAAGATGAACTGACTCTGGCGCTCTTGTATTTACAGTGCAGACCAGGTTGCGGTACATCTCTTCGGCCAGGAAAGGCATGGCAGGTGCCAGCAGCTTGGACAGGGTGACCAGGGTTGTGTAAAGCGTTGAGTATGCTGCCTGCTTGTCGATGTCAGATTCAGACTTCCAGAATCTCCGCCGGGAGCGACGCAAGTACCAGGTTGAGAGTGCTTCCACAAAATTTTCAATGGGGCGCGTTGCCCCGGGTACATCATAGGTTTCGTATGCTGCTGTCACGTCTCGAACCAATGCATTGAGTGAAGATAAAAGCCAACGATCCAATGGCGAAACCATCGACGTCAGATCATCCGCGCTCGTTGCCCAGGCCTGTATGGGTGGCTTCCACTGATCAAGGTTTGCATATGTCACAAAGAAAGAGTAGATATTCCAAAGCGTCAGAGTAAAGTTCTTAACCACTTCCGTCACCATGTTCGGCGAAAACCTGCGCTCGGCATTGGGTGGTGCAGAAGTATAGAAATACCAGCGGAAAGCATCCGCACCAGATTCATTGAGTACTTCCCACGGATCAATATCGTTTCCGCGGCTTTTGGACATCTTCTGCCCATTCGCATCGACGACGAGGCCAAGACAGACTACATTCTTGAAACACTCCTGGTCAAAAAGCAGGGTGCTGATGGCATGCAGGGTATAGAACCAACCGCGCGTCTGGTCGACTGCTTCACTAATGAAATCGGCCGGAAACTGCTTTTTGAATAATTCCTGGTTTTCGAATGGGTAGTGCCATTGTGCCACTGGCATTGAGCCCGAATCGAACCAGACGTCAATCAAATCGGGAATGCGGTTCATCCTGCCCCCGCACTTTACACATGCCCATGTGATATTGTCCACATACGGGCGATGCAGGTCCAGGTTGGAGAGATCCAATCCGGCTTTCTCGGAGAGTTCTTTGACTGATCCGATGCATTCGAGGTTATGGCAATCCGCACACTCCCAGACTGGCAGTGGCGTGCCCCAGTAACGCTCACGTGAGAGCGACCAGTCGATGTTGTTCGAGAGCCAGTTTCCAAAGCGACCTTCCCGGATGTGCTCCGGCACCCAATTGATCCTGTTGTTTAACTCCACCAGACGGTCCTTGAATTGACTGGTGCGAATGTACCAGGAATCACGTGCGTAATACAACAACGGCGTACCACAGCGCCAGCAGAATGGATACGTGTGCGTGTACAATTCGGATCTGAATAAAAGACCACGTGCTTGCAGGTCATTTATGATGGATGGATCGGCATCCTTGACGAAGACACCTCGCCAGGGCGTGATCTGGGGCAGGAAGGAGCCGTCCGGGGCAACCGTTAGAAGCACGGGCAGGTCAAATTTCTTTGCGGCTTCCATATCATCCGCACCGAAAGCCGGGGCGATGTGTACCAGACCGGTACCTTCCTCGATGGTTACGAAATCACCCAGGATCACGTAATTAGAGGCCTTCTGCATTGGCATGAAAGTGAATAAAGGATGGTATTTCGCCCCCTTTAATTTTTTGCCCTTGAAATGTTCCACCACCTTGATATTTTCTCCGCGAAAGACTTTATCGAGCAGTGCCTCGGCCAGGATGAGCCGCTCGCTGCTTGCACCTGCGCCTGCTCCTTCTGTTCCATCCGGAATGACTCGTTCCACTGTCACATAATCAACCTCGGAGCCGGCTGCCACTGCCACATTGCCAGGCAAGGTCCAAGGTGTAGTAGTCCAAACCAGCAGCGAGGTACCGGGCTTATCCACCAGCGGCATGCGAACGTAGATCGAAGGATCCGTGGCATCTGCATAACCCATGGCAACCTCATGGTCCGAAAGAGGGGTTCCGCAGCGCGGGCAGTATGGCACTACTTTGTAGCCCTTGAAAAGCAGGTTGCGCTCCCAGAAAGTTTTTAAGATCCACCATACCGATTCGATGTATTCATTGGTGTAGGTGACGTAGGCATCGCCCAGATCCACCCAAAAAGCGATGCGATCTGTCAATTTCTCCCAATCCTGGATGTAAGCGAATACCGATTTACGGCACAATTCATTGAATTTCTCAATGCCAAATTCTTCGATTTTTTGTTTGTTATTAATCCCAAGTTTCTTCTCTACCGCAATTTCAACTGGCAGTCCGTGCGTATCCCAACCGCCACGGCGTGAGACATGAAATCCATTCATGATTTTATAGCGCGGAAACATATCTTTAAATGCGCGCGCTTCCACATGATGAACACCCGGCTTGCCATTGGCTGTAGGGGGTCCTTCAAAGAAGACGTATTCCGGTCCGCCACGCCGGCTTGAGATGGTTTTTTCAAAGATCTTCTGGGTTTTCCAGAATTTCAAAATACCCTCTTCAAGGGATGTAATATCAAGTTTGGGGGAAACTGGTTTAAACATTCGATCCTCCGGATAAAGCCTGACCATTCTCTTCAAAAAAAACAACAAAGACTCTCGCTCAATTCAGAGACGAGAGTCTGATTACTCACGCGGTACCACTCTGCTTCCCCCGTGCGGGGGCACTTATTGAGTACACTCTAATGGTTTGACAAAACCGGCAACCACTGACTATATACTCACATTTGTATAACGGGAAATGATTCCGGCTTTCTTACTCGCCCATATCAGGCTTTCAGATCACGGCTCCGGGAGGATTTTCAGCCGTTCATGCTGGCCCGGCTCACACCTTTCCCGGGTTCACTGTCAGCAGTGCCTAGCTTACTCGTTCCCATCAACACCTTTTGGATTTGATTTCAATAAATTATGCCACAGAAATACAGGACGGACAAGGCTGTCATTTGGTATACTGATCGCATTGCCATCCATGGAATTTTCCCGATTTGTTATCCATTCTATGGCAACGGCATGGAGATCCACTCTGCTCCCTCCTGATTTTCTCCCTGATGGGACTTCCTGATGACAGAACTTGTGTGGGAAAAATGTAAGATTATCGCTGATTCTATCAAGAGAATAGATGGTGGCCTGTTGCTATCCGGTACACGCGTGACCGTTGAGTTGTCCGCCACACCCAGGCTTTTCTACCGGCATGGTTGGCAATCCTGGAGCCTGGCGGCCTGGATTGACCCATCCACGCCGCCCGTGTCGATCAGTTCACCCGAGCTCAGGGCTAAAGACGAGGATCCCGTGTATGCCTGCTCGAGCTGTCATACCAGTGCCTGGGTGGGTGCGGCCGAGCTGACGGACGGTTCGATCATCCTGCTCGGAGCATTGGATCTCGGCGGGCGGGTCGAGGTGGTGAATGCCCTTCTGCGCGGCTTTTATGAGACCGGAAGCGGCGAATGGATCCTGATTCACGGCACCGAGCAGAATGTTTTTTCCGCTTATGCAGACATTCTGATGAAAAGATTCTGTAAGTCAATGACTTCGTCAGTAAACATCCCGGATAACTCAGGATCAACATGGGAGAGTCGTCATGCCAGGATTCCACGGGTCTGGTGCTCCTGGTACAGTCTCTATGGATGGGTCAAAGAATATTCTTTCCTCAATGCACTGGAAGGATTGGGTGACCTGCCCTTCGATGTGATTCAGTTGGATGATGGCTGGGAATGCACTGTCGGCGACTGGGAAGCCAATAAAAAGTTCCCTTCCGGCATGACCAGCCTTGCAGAAGCGATCCGAAAAACAGGCCGCACGGCTGGTTTGTGGTTGGCACCATTCATGGTAACTCTTAAATCAAAGCTTGCCCGCCAACACCCGGATTGGTTGCTGCGAGATGAACGAGGTCGGCTCGTCAGGGCTGGCCTCAGTTGGAATGGTGCAACTTATGCTCTGGATACCGGCCATTCCGAGGTGTTGGAATGGGTGGAGGCACTCATCCACAAGGTGCGCGGCTGGGGTTTCGAATACCTCAAGCTCGACTTTCTCTATGCCGGGGCGCTGCCTGGAAATCGCAGGAATGGCCTGCCGCGTGAACTAGCTTACCGGCAAGCCATGCAGCGTATCCGTACTGCCGCCGGGGATGCCTACATCCTCGGATGCGGCGCGTTAATCATTCCATCCCTTGGCGTGTGTGATGGGATACGCATAGGTCCGGATGTAACCCCATATTGGATCAATACTCCAATGAGTCTTTGGCTCAACAATCCAGCCCACCCCAGTGCGAAAAACGTCCTCCGTACCTGTCTGCATCGCCTCTGGCTCCAGCCGGTTATCCATACCGACCCGGATGTTGTTTATTTCCGGTCATCCCACAATGCATTAACGCGACAGCAAAGGGAAACCTTGTGGGATCTCGGCTTTCTTTCCCATTTCAAGTCCACCGCTGACATTCCCGTCTGGCTTACACCCGCCGAACGCCAGGAGCTTGGAGTTTTCCTTACCACCAACCCGCAAATCGAGCGGCTTGCCCGCTATTATTTTCGAATCAATGACCGCCAGGTGGATTTCGCTCCGATCATCCCCATTCCGCCTCCGAAAAAATACCCGGCCAGGCTTGCCCTGGTTCTCGGTCTGTATGATATGGTTATCCACGAGGCAGCACCAGCCATGCTCGAATCCTTCAAAAAGCACCCTAAATGATGGATCTGCAGAGAACTTCTGTCAAGGGAGGCATGGCATGACAGGCCGCACCTTGAGCAGGTACTCATCCAGAAAAAAGCCACCTGCATGCAGGTAGTTGGCCAGCTCAACACCCACGAAGCGGTAATGCCAAGGTTCGTATGCGAGACCAGTTAATGCCTCGGCTCCCGCCGGGGAACTTAGGCTGAAGCCATATATGTAAGCATGTTCCATCAGCCAGAGGCCTTCACTGGTTTGGCCCAAAGGCTGGCTAAAACTTGTCTGTGGTGCTTCCCGTCAGGGCTGGCATTTCAGGACTGCCGAAATCCACTGCAGTACCCAGTTGATGCTCACTGTGTCCAGGCAGGGCGCTGATCAGATCAGCATAGGCCGGATCGTCCACCACCCACCTCTGGTGTGCGATGGCTTGCTCAAAATAACTCCGGTAGGATGAGAGTACCGTCGGTGATAAGCCCTCGGCCAGCATCGTTTTGACCATACTACCCAATGCTTGGGCCGCTTCCATCCGTAACAGCATATCCGGCAGCGTTACACGTCCTGGAAGGTAGTTTCCCAGTTTGACCAGGTCACCAGGAACATAGTTGGGATCGAGGTCATAACTGGTATTGACCTCGCTCAGAAGATCATCGGCGGCTGGACGACGTTGATCACACGGAATCAGAGTCGCTTCGGGATCCAGCGTGGGCAGCGGGTAAAGTGTCGCGAACGGGCTTGGAGAAAAGGTTGGAGAAGCGGTCTGGGAAGCTGTAGGGGAAGCCGCCGGAGATGATCCATCTGTGGGCGTCCTCATCCCGGTTACAATGCCAATCCCCGTTATGGGAGTGTTTTCAATCGGTGTCAGACTCTCGAAAGTCTGGAATTTACAGGCCGTAAGGAGGTCGACCGTCAGGATCGCAACCAGGATGAAAAACGGGCGGAAAACACTGCGCCCACATATCCAGACGGTCATTTTAGCGCTTTGATCAACTCCGGCAGCCTCTCAAGCGAAATCAGGTTCAGCCGCAGGATGGGCCTCTTGCGTACCGCCAATGCCTCATAGTCGCCCAGCGCCTGGCAGCGTTCCAATATACCAAAACTCATTTTCTGCCCGGGGATCTCCAAATCCTGCCTTGGGTCGGATGTGATTTGCAGGAAAACGCCCGAATCCGGCCCGCCTTTGTGGAGTTGGCCGGTGGAATGCAGGAAACGCGGGCCATATCCCAGCGTAGTGGCGCAGCCGGTCTTCTCCCGGATTGCCAATCGAAGGTCGGTCAGAACGGAGATATTGTCCTCATTGCGGGGTAGATACGCGTTGATGGCAATATATTTCCGCCCCGCCGCCATTCCGGCTGTTCCCAATAAAGCCTCAAGACTTTCCTTCAACCCTGACCCGGTTTGTGGCAAATTCGTGAATGCCCGGACACCCTGTTTATCCCAAATAGGTCTGCCTTCTTCCAATTTTCCTGATTGGTTATACGCATCCATCTTTTTCGAAGTGCGCGTCTTGTTGTCTTGCACATCCGGTTGGTCGAAGGCATTGATCCCCAGCACTGCACACGCAAAAGCCGTCGCCACTTCCCAGCGATAAAACTCCGCGCCCAGATCATAAAAATCCGAGATTTGGAAGACCACTGCCGGGTGATTGGCGTGTCGGAGTTCATCAACCGCAGCATCCAGGTTCCCTTCCCGTCTCAAATAAACGAACAGCCGGTCGTTTCCATAACTTTCTGGCGCACCAACCGGTTCACCATCAACAACGATAATACCCTTGCCCTGCTTGCCGCTTGATTCGGCCAGAAGTTGTTCCAGCCATGCGCCCAACGGCGCAACCGCTTCATCTGCCAGGAAAGTTAATTTGTTCCTTCCATCCACAGCTGCCTGGCCCAGCAACGCGCCCAGCACCAAGCCGGGGTTGCGCGCCCCGCTCATATCCGCGGCACACTGGTGCATCATCCATTTGGCCTTTTGGAGCAGTTGCTCCAGGTCCAGGCCCATCAGCGCGGCCGGAACCAGCCCGAAGTGGCTTAAAGCCGAGAAACGCCCGCCGACAGTCGGATCTGCCAGGAAGATTTTGCGAAAACTGCGCGCATTCGCCAGGGCATCCAGCGATGTTCCAGGATCCGTGATGGCGATAAAGTGATTCCCTTCCCCATTGACCTGTCCCCAAAAATAGTTGAATAGTGCATTGACTTCTGCTGTGCCACCAGATTTGGATGAAACAATATATAACGTCCTCTCTGGCGGGAATTTACCGGCAGTTTCCAACACCTGGACCGGATCGGTGGAATCGAGGACGGAAAATGTATAACCACCATCAGCCAGCCTTTTCTCTTGAGACTCCATCCGGGAATGGACTAAAGACAATACTTCCGGTGCCAGTGAAGAACCGCCCATGCCAAGCAAAAGCACATGGTCCAGCCCATCTGCACGCACCTGCGCAGTGAAATCATGGATCTCTTTTAATGCCGCCCTCGAACTTTGCGGCAGATCCATCCAACCCAGGCGTTTGCGGATTTCTTCCTGCCCGGCCGGGTCAGCCGTCCATAATGACGGGTCGTGTGACCACATTCGTGCCGGCCCATCCTTCCCTATTAGATCTGTAACCCTGCGCGTGACGGATGCAGCCAGGCTGCCGAGCCCGTTGACAGCGCTGGATCGCCGTTCTTCAATCGCCTTAAGCAGGGCTGAAAAGGCCTCCGAGAAGGTATTAACGCCTTCATTCTCCAATTCCGCTGTCACTTTATCCATTGAAATGCCCAGTGCTTCCAGGTCCAGGAGAGTCTTGTGCGCCCCCTCCAGATCATCGAGGATGGTAACCTTTACCTTTCCATGGTCGCGAAATGCATTCAAGGTCAGGGGCGGGACAGTGTCAACGGTGTCCGGACCGATCAGCGCATCCACGTATAACGTGTCCGGGTAAGCCGGATTCTTTGTACTGGTGGATGCCCACAATGGACGTTGGATGTTGCAACCAGCCGCTTTGAAGGGTGCAAAGCGCTCCCCGCGGAAAACCTTCAGGAATTCCTGGTACGCCAATTTTGTGTAGGCAATCGCGGCCTTGCCGTTTAATGCCTTGGCCTGGCTGGTATCGAGCGTTGCCAATAAAGCATCCACCTTCGTATCCATCCTGGAAACAAAGAAAGACGCCACCGAGGCAATCTGCCGGACCTCCAGTCCGGCTTCGAGGCGTTCTTTCAGACCGTCCAAGTATGCCTCCATTACCGCCCGGTAACGTTCCAGGGAGAAGATCAGGGTGATGTTGACATTGATGCCGGCGGCGATGGCGGCACGGATGGCCGGAATTCCTTCCCTGGTAGCTGGTATTTTGACCATCAGGTTCGGCCGATCCACCCATTCCCAGAGTTGTTTTGCCTGAGCCAGTGTCGCGGCCG
>Ga0209253_10001017_pt1 | contig 24557 bp, 12 predicted proteins | sample FrelakmetBRP12BR_FD_187145 | JGI IMG/M metagenome (GOLD analysis project Ga0209253, IMG submission 187145) | Freshwater lake sediment microbial communities from the University of Notre Dame, USA, for methane emissions studies - BRP12 BR (SPAdes)... | ecosystem: Environmental > Aquatic >...
GGACGGAATTCTTCTCTGATGTCAGGAGGGTCTTCGCCTCGACTCCCGTACTCGATGCGCTGCGGCTATTGAAGCGCCCCACCGCTTCCACTTTGTAGTAGTACGTCGAATTGGGCTCTGGCCTGTTATCGAGCCAACCGCCATGGTTCAGGACCGGCCTGTCGGTATACTCGGGCGCGGGAACAGCAGCAACGCAGTTCATGAGGCCGGGCTTGAAGTCCGGGGTCATCCCTCGGAATACGCGGTAGTAGCTCAACTCGCTGCTTCTGGTATCGTCCCACAACAAGGCGATCTCCCTGTCTGACAATGCTTTCGCCTTCAGACCCGTCGGCGGGTTCAACCGACCTCGTGTTGCCGGGATGACGCGAATGGTTTTGACGCCAAAGGGATTGATGGAGAACCCGATTTGATTTCCGTTGGCTATCCGAACCGGGATTGGCCTGTCACTTTCGACCAGGTTTGTTTCGTTTGCGCTCGCAATCTGGTCGAACACGTTCAGGGTGACGTGGACATCCGATGGCTTCCCGGTCAGCTCAAAGAAACGAAGAACAAATCCCTCCCCGTTTGCCTCAGCAGGCTTGATCGTGCTGACGATGACATTCGCCTTGTCAACAGTCAAGAAACTGTGTTTGACATCCGGAAGAATCCCCTTGTGCTTCTTTCCGATGAGAAATGCCTCAAATGGATGGGATGTTTCCCAGCCAAACTGATACGCCTTGCCTTCTGCCCAGCCGCCATCGTGCGATCTGATGCTCCACCGGAACGAAGCCCGCCCTGGCTGCGAAACAGGAATATTCGTAAAGAACATATTGTTCATCAAATAGAGAAAGACATGGCTGTTGTTCGGCTTCCTGATGATCGATTCCATATCGTTGGGCGATAGCCAGAGGGCGGGGCGGGGCGATCCGTATTCCACAAGCGGTGCATTCACGCTTGAAAGCGTGATTCCGTACTGACCATTGGAGAGATCCGAGAAATGCTGGATGCCAAAGTAGTTCGATGTTGACCCCTGGAACTGATGAGCCAACGGCTCCACCACTCCCCCCGCAAGCTCGTGGCGGATCGTGAAATCGGGAACATTGAATGGAAGCGCGTAGAACAGCGCCTCTTTGTTCTGATTGGTGGCCTGCTTGAGCGGCTTTCCTGACTCCGATTTGTCGAGATTCACGACGAAATCAATCCTGTCTGAGTTGTTGTACAGGATCACCGTCTGCTCGACGGATTCACACCCCATCGCCTGAACCCGCGTGGTGATGCCCGCAGCAACCGGGCCGCTGAACTGAGTCGACGACAACATCCTGGGACCATAGTGCTTCGGCTTTTTTGCAAACGGTTCTTCAAGACGCTGGTAGATATATTCGTTGAATTGGTAAGCTGCTTTTTGATCAACCAGCTCAATATTGCGCGTCTTATCGAGAATGCTCGAGACAGCGCCCGTGCTGTCGTCGATCCGTACCTTGTAGTACGCATTCTCCAGGACGCCGTTCCCCGCCGACAAGGATGCCGGACCGGGACTGCCGATCCTGCCTGTGACAATCCTGTAGGTTCTGTAGCCCATGGAAGGGACATCTGAGGCATGGAACAAGAGCCTGCCATCAGCCATTATCTGCACAGCGGTCGCTTTGCCGGATTCATTATCGACGACACTCACTTCCTTCCGCCGCAATCCCAGCGTGACAGGACCAGAACGACGGAAGTTCAGCGGATTAAACACCACGATGGTGCTGTCATGCGCGGTCGAAATCAGGTTCTTCAGCTGATCGATGGATTGGCTTTTTGCGGAGTCAGAAAACTCTCGTGCTTCTTTCACAAGCGCTTTGTGCATTACCTGTTCGCACTCGTAGTAGTTGGCATTTGCTGCCTTTCTGTCTTTCAGAAGCGGAATCGGTAGAACATCCTCCTCGCTGAATGCGCCATTGGTGTGCTCGTGGTAAGAAACAAGTTTGTGATATGCCTGCCAGATGTTTTTCCAGGGATAACCTTTGCCGCCGGAAGCATAGGCAAGCGTTGAGAGCTTTTCAACCGTTGGTAATTCGTCATTCAACAGTCGAGCATCGCCCATCAGCCTGCCGTCAGCGCCATCTTGGTCGGACCACGCATTGGGAGCATCAGAGTCATACACGGGTATTTGAGAGATATCCGCCTGTTGTACGATGTCGTCAAAGAACATCGTGAAGGTACCGGAAATCAAGAGAGGATTTGAGTATTGCTCATTCCATTTCCTGATTCCCTCCACGTTCTCAAAATGGGGAACGCTGAAGTCGTAGCTATCCTCGGCGACCAGGCAGCTGTAGATCCAACGTTTGTCTGCGTCATACTTGTTGAGGAGTGCTGCAATTTCGCCCAGATCGTACTTCGTCAGGCGGTCAGGAGAATAGTACGGAAAGCTCCTGAAGAGGGGCATCGTTCTGCTATCTCCATCATTTGCTTTCCAGTAGAACACGGGGTTCGCGGAAGCCGGAGCAAGCCCGTCAACTGTCTCGTTGTATCCATGATAGAAATACGGGACATCCGCCTCCTTGAGATACAACGGCAGCGTCCGGGAAAAGCCCACGACATCGGAAATCAGGGCTGTTCGGGACGGTGGAATGCCGAGCAGGTCGCAGACATACCGGTTGGGAGTGTAGAAGAGCCGGGCCGTGGATTCGTAGCCCATCATTTCGGTATAGACGGAATTGTGCAACCCCCCCAGGTCAATGCGTCCTTCCCTGATCCGTCGTGCAACTTCCTCGATGACTCCAGCAGGCTGCGAGCTGATGAACTTCGTCATCGGCTCGCTGGTCTCCACGGTCCAATGGAACTGGGCGCTCTTGTCCCAACTGTCCGTTCGCCGGCAATAGTCCAGAGCCATTTCCAAGCCCATTTCCCGCACATCCCGACGCATGAGATGATAGTAGTCGGCATAGCCGAGGTCGTGGTGGGACACCTGGACATCGTAGATCTTTCGCCGTCGGGGAGGCGAGAAGGAGCTTTTTCCGGAGAAGACCCTCTTGCCATCGACCGTCAGAAGGATCTCGACCGAATCACTCTTCTGCATGACGGGGATCTCCAGGAACCGTCTGTTCTTCCCCTTCCCGATCTGTTCAAACCGGGTGGCAACGGGTTGCGCCATTCCCGGAATGACGATTGAAGCATCCAAAGAAGAGAGATCGGCTTCAGAGGTGAAATCTGCAATCACGATCTGCCGTTCACCCCCGGGCGTTCGTTTGAGCACGGAGCTGCTCTTCATTCGAACATCCGACAGAGGCTGCGGGTAAGCCGCAGAGGCCAGGAAGCAGAATGTGATGAGCAGCGGAAGAGTCTTCATCTTTGTCAACCTCCGGTATGAGAGCGTCGTTGTGTTCCGGCCCCGCGGGTTTTGCGGGTATCGGAATATGCTACAATGGGTTGAGGCGAATGACTTGGAAAGAGGTCTCAGACATTTCCCTGAGGCCGCCGGGCAGACATGATCGCCATTTGAGAAACGGCGTCCCCTGCGCATCGGCTGGGCCCGGCTGCGTCGGTTTCAGCAGGCGGGTGGAATGTCCTGGAGAAGCATGGTTGCGACAAACACCGTCAGGGGGAGATGTTCTGCTTCCACCGGTCGCATGTTTCTTCAACAGAAGTTCTTTCCTGGAGGGCAAACGTCTACGATCGTGCGTGAACAATCGGGCAGGGTGAGATCTTCAGCCGAGAACTCTTGCCGGTCATCAGGCTCGTCCCTCGCTCATTCGCTTCGCCTCCGCCTCACGATCGAGCGTTACATCATCCCAGGAAGCCGGGTCATCAAGTGATTCCAGATGCGTGAAGACGGTCACGCCCGGCAGCGATCTCCGGATGTCAGCCTCGATGCGTTCCAGAAGCTGATGTCCCTGATTGACGGTCCACTCCCCCGGCACGATCACGTGCATGGAGACAAACCGCCGAGCCCCGGCCTGCCGTGTGCGCAGCGCGTGAAACTGGATGCCGGTATCACGAAACGGGTCCAGCACTTTCTTCAACTGCTCCTGCTCACTGGCGGACAGCGCTGCATCCATGAGCCCGAGCACGGACCTGCGGACAATCCCCACGCCCGACCAGACGATATTGGCGGCGACAGCGATGGCAACACCTGCATCGAGCCACTGCCACCCCGTCAACGCCACCGCCCCGACCCCGACCACGACCCCTCCGGATGTCCATACGTCAGTCATTAGATGGCGCGAGTTGGCATCCAGTGTGATGGACTCAAATCGCCTCCCAGCTCTCCTGAGCACCAACGCTACGCCCAGGTTCACCAGTGACGCGATCACGGAAATTCCCAGACCCAAACCAATCTGTTCAAGAGGTCTGGGTATCAGAAGTCTCTGGATAGCGGCAACGGCTATGCTGACAGCGGCAATCAGGATGAGCGTCCCCTCAACGCCGCTTGAGAAATACTCGGCTTTGCTATGGCCATACGTGTGTTCTTCATCTTCAGGGCGAGCGGCAACGGTAAGCATCGCCAATGCCATAAGCGCCCCGACAAGATTGACAAGAGATTCTAGTGCATCAGAAAACAGCCCGACCGAGCCTGTGAAGAAATACGCTGAGGCTTTAAGGCCGATCGTGATGATAGCAGCCGCTATGGAGAGCCAGGCGTAGCGCTTTAGGTCCGCACGGCTGGTGATACCTGAAGTCATGGTCTTGAACGGGTACGCAAAGATTGAGGGGTTTACGTCCGGGCATGCTCCGCACGTCCGTTCTTCAAGATAACACTAAGGAAGCCAATGAACAAGAAGCAGGAAGGAATCGTGTTCAATCAGGGTGCCCGACGGAAGGGAGTGAACTCAGAAACAGCTCGGAGGTGATGCATCACCTCAAAGAGACGAGAGGGTCCCGTCTCTGGAGTCTCCAGCCACCGTTCAACCCGTACAACGACTCCCAGCCATGATGTACTGCGCCGGTCCAGAATGTGGCCGACCGCCTGGCCGCGTCTCATTGAACGAAGAGGGGTTTTCCCCTCGGCTCTCAGGCTTTCAAAACGAATGTCACCTTCATGTTGACGCGGTACTCGACGATCTTGCCCCCTTCCACGACCACCTTCTGGTCTTGGACCCAGGCCCCTTTGACGTTTTGGAGCGTCTTGTTGGCGCGGCTGATTCCGATCTGGATTGCATCGTCGAAGCTCTTCGTGGAAGAGGAGGTAATTTCCGTAACTCGCGCAACGGACATTGTGCTGGTCCTTTCCGGCTGGATGAGCAGCGATTGTGGTGTAATGCACTTTCGGGAGAAAATAGTCGAAGGCGCAGAAAAAAGCAACATGACGCCGCGGGATCAAGAGCACAGCTGAAAAAGGAAGATCCGCGTTCAACGTAAGCCCGAATAGATTCCAGGGTGAATCTGGCGTGCGTGGCGAAACACCTTCACTTTCCAACGCCTGCTGTCTGTAGCAAATCGTCATTGGCGCGGAAGAAAAAGGCGAACAAGAGGAGAATGGAGCAGAGAAGGAAGGCCTGGTGGCATGACAAAGACACAACTCAACGGGGAAAAGGGTTCGTTAGGTGCATTTCTTCACGCCGTTGCCACCCAGCGCCTGCGGTTTCCGGTCACATTTCTGATAAGCAGGAGCCTTATCGGCAGTCGGGAAGTAATGCAGGAGGATCTGCTCCTCTGTGCGACCCGCCAACGCCATGCCAACCGCCCCCCACTGGCACATCCCCATACAATGGCCCCAGACGGCGAGGAAGACCAGCGGACAATGCACTGGTCGAAGCGTTCAACTCCCGGTTCCGGCAAGAGTCCCTCAACGGGCACTGGTTCCTCTCGATGCAAGATACGCGGGCGAAGCTCAGTTCATGGCTGACCACGTACACTACTGACAGTGCATTGGGAGACCGTTCACCAGTACAGATCGAGCCCGTCCACCTGAGCGTAGAAGCCACTGCGGCATGAAAACAGTTGAAGAAGTCTCACGAGAAATGACGCAGAAGAAGGGAGCACTCCCGTGAGGGATCAGAAGATTGGCATCAGCGTTTCACTCGATTGCTGCGCAATGGAACAGGGGATGGTGTCTGTTCAATCTCCTTTCATCGACCGCCGCGACAGCAGCAGCATAAGCCCTCCGAATGCAAGCAATGCGATCCCCCACCAAAGGTTGACATTGATCCCCAATGAGCGCTCATAGACTGAAGAATCTGAGAATACTCCGTAGAAAGCGAGCAACGCACCGAGGATAGTGAAGAGCAGCCCAATCGGCAGCCTGATGTCGAGTTTCAACTTCTCTTCCTTTCGCCTACCAGAACACGATATAGAATGCGGCTCCTGCAACAAGGACTATCCAACCGAAGGCTGCCGGTTCTTTATACCACGGCAGCCCCGCCTCTTTGATTCGCGGTGTGAGGGAATACACCAGACCTCTTAACTCATCATCCGATTTACGACGGCGGGTGGAAAGTGAAACACCAATGATCACGACAAAGCATACGACCCACGCGACAATCGCGGTCCAGAAATTCTGAGCCATCTCGCTCGGATACGTATACAACGCTGTTCCGAGCCAGCCACCTTTGATCAATGTCATCGAACCGACGGGGACCGTCAGGCCGTGATGCAGGGCCGCAGCCAGTGTTCCCAGGAGCAGACCGGTGAACGCACCATGGCCTGTTGCTCGCCGCCAAAACATACCCAGAAGAAACGCCGCGAACAACGGCGCGTTGACAAAAGCAAACACCAGCTGGAGTAGGTCCATGATGTTGTTGAACTGTGCCGTGACATACGCCGCCCCCACGCTCAGCACGATGCCGAACACCGTCGCCAGGTGACCCATCCGGAGATACTCTCCGTCCGATTGATTGGGCCGGATGTAGCTCTGGTAGATGTCATACGTCCAAACCGTGTTGAACGCTGTGACGTTGCCGGCCATCCCTGACATGAACGAAGCCATCAAAGCCGTCAGACCAAGTCCAAGAACTCCCGATGGTAGATAGTGCCCGAGCATCATCGGTACTGCGAGATCGTAGTCGTAACCCCCATCTTTTGCCGGCAAGGCAAATCCGGTTACACCAGCCTGATGCGTCAAGGCAATGGCAATCATGCCGGGAAGGATCACCAGAAGGGGGAACATCATTTTGGGAACCGCGGCTATCAAGGGGGTGCAACGCGCGGCCGACATTGAGCGTGCGGCCATGGCTCGCTGGACAACGAGAAAGTCGGTGCACCAATAACCGAAGCCTAACACGAAGACGAGTCCGAACCCCATTCCGAACCACTCGACGCCCATAGGGTTTTTGCCGGCTTCTCCCATAATCCCCCATGTCCTGGTCCATGCGTCAGGCTGGAAACCATTGGATGTTGCAACGAGAGCAAGCCGCGATTGAATTCCGGCCCATCCGCCCGCATCTTTCATTCCGACATACACCAAGGGAAGGAAGCCGGCAACGATAAGAAAGAACTGAAGAACCTCGTTGTAGATGGCAGATGTCAGTCCTCCCATGAATATGTAGATCAGCACTATCCCTGCAGAGATGAGAATGCAGACGTTGAAGTCCCATCCCAGAAGAATACCGAGGAGCTTTGCGAGGGCATACATTGAGATCCCGGATGAGAAGACCGTCATCACGGCAAATGAAATCGCATTGAAACCTCGCGTCTTCTCGTCAAAACGCAACTTCAGATATTCCGGAACAGACCGCACCTTCGAGCCGTAATAGAAGGGCATCATCCATACGCCAACGAACACCATGGCCGGAATCGCCCCCCAGTAGAAGTGGGCCGTCGTCAGACCGTATTTTGCGCCGGAAGCGCCCATACCGATCACCTCCTGTGCTCCAAGGTTCGCCGAAAGGAAGGCAAGACCCGTTACCCAGGCGGGGAGCGAACGACCCGAAAGGAAAAAATCGCTGCTGGTTTTCATCAACGGTTTGAGTGCCCACCCGATGCCGATGACGAAGACGAAATAGACGGACAAAATTGCATAATCGATGGCGTTAAGGTGTATGCCCTGCATGAATCCACTCCTTTGAAGGAAGGACCTCCCTATGGCTTCATTTCCACAACGCGTAGTTCCATTGAGTTCTTCCCAGTGCCGCGTGTGACACGTGGGAACTCCATCGGCGCTCCGCCCTCGGCAATCGCCCACCGCCGAGTTCTGTCACAACACTGATGACAGCGGTGTTGTACGCAGTTATGTCGGGCTCATGTTCCGTGAGTTATGCGTTGATCAATGATTGACCTCGATGAAACCATCCCGCCATGACCGGCCACCCTGCTCCTTTTCTCCCCTTCAACAAGACTGAATGTCTAATCTCTCTTCGAATCGCTCCCACGCATCGTTCTTGTTTCTGCCTTCGATGGAGACCCTCGGTTCGGAGTATTATCCGCCAATCCCCTTCGTCACTTGCTCGAGAAGGCTTCTGCTCAGCGTACGATTGTGGTAGGCCGAAAGAGCTGCACGAAGCGTTCACCAGCCCACTGAGGGCAGTTTCCATTCCGGCGAAGGCACCTTTGTGAGGAAGTCTCTACGATGAACATGATGTTCCGAAGTCACCCATCCTCTATGGCTGTATGAAATTCCGAGTGTTTGAAAGCCCGTGGTTGATTTGTATGTGCCATTTGTCTACTTTGCGGCCGACATGAAGATTGCTCGTACAGATCAAAGGACAGAGGAAATGAGTCTGCTCAAGGGCATCGCTGTGCTCTTTATGGCCACGGTGTCCATAGGTTGCCCCGCGAACGAGAGCCCACGCAGTTACCACCAGAAGGCGTCGGAGCAACCGAAAAGAACTGTCGTTGTATGGAAGGGGGTGGTTCCCGGCGTCTGGAAATCTGACGTGGGAGCACCTGAGTCCGTGAATCTCCTGGATATGGCAGGAATCGCCCCCCGGTGGGATGCGCTCTCACGCAAACCACCCCCTGAATTCCCCCTGAGAGAGGCGGACATTTCCGCTGTCGTGCATGGCGGGAAGACGTATCTGCGGTTCCCGCTGGACGATGACGAGCAAATCTACGGTTTTGGACTGAATTTTCAAACTATTCACCAGCGAGGGAGAATTCTCCGTCTCCATGTCGATCACTACGGGGACCAGGACAACGGCCGCACACATGCTCCGGTACCATTCTATGTCTCCAGCAAAGGGTATGGTGTTCTGATCAATTCTGCGCGGTACGTCGATGTCTGGGTCGGAACGGCGGTACGCGCAGATAGCCCGCATCCGCCAGAGGTGAGAGACCGCACTACTGATCCGCAATGGTCTCCGCAACCGAAATCCGATGTCGTGGAAATCCTCATCCCTGCAGCAGGCGCAAACGTCTATGTCTTTGGCGGTCCTACGCCGCTTGATGTTGTACAGCGATACAATCTCTTCTGTGGAGGAGGCATCGTGCCTCCAAAATGGGGGCTGGGGTTCTGGCAGCGAGTGCCGACAGCGTTCTCTGATTCTGACGTTCGCAAGGAAGTGGACGCGTTCGAAAAGCATGATTTTCCCCTGGATGTGATCGGGCTGGAGCCAGGATGGCAAAGCAGAGCGTATCCCTGCACCTATGAATGGGACAAGTCCCGCTTCCCACATCCGGATCAGTTCATTCAAGAAATGAAGAGCAAGGGGGTCCGTCTTAATCTGTGGATGAACCCGTACGTATCCCCGGAAGCGGCCATTGCCAAACCAATCGAACCGTACACGGGATCTCACACGGTGTGGTGCGGCACTGTTCCCGACTACACCCTGCAGGAAGCACGTGCCATCCTCTCAGACCATTTCACAAAAAACCATATCGGCCCCGGTGTGAGCGGGTACAAGATTGACGAATGTGATGGATACGATTCGTGGCTCTGGCCTGATGTCGCCACTTTTCCCTCAGGGCTGAGCGGCGAACAGATGCGACAAACGTATCCCCTTCAGCTTCAACGGATGATTCGGGATCTCTTCCGCAGCCAGGGCAAGAGAACGTATGGCCTGGTTCGCGGATCGAATGCCGGCGCAAGTGCGTTTCCGTTTGTCCTCTACTCAGACTACTACAGCCATGCCGGCTTCATTACTGCCCTGGCCAACAGCAGTTTCTCCGGTGTTCTGTGGACCCCTGAAGTACGCAGCTCAAAGACTGCAGAAGAATGGGTACGGAGGGTGCAGTCGAGCTGTTTCTCACCCATGGCTACCATCAATGCCTGGGCCGACGGGACAAAACCATGGTCATTTCCCGGCGTGTTTTCAGCGGTACGCGAAGTTGCATTCCTGCGAAGCCGCCTCCTTCCCTATCTGTATACTGCCTTCGCCATATACTACAGCGAAGGGACGCCGCCCTTCCGCGCTATGGTTCTGGAACCATCCCTGACACCGACGACAAGAGACACCGATGACTATGCCCGCGCCGCACGTCAGGAAATCAACGATCAGTACATGATGGGGGAATACCTCCTTGTTGCCCCGATGTTCGCCGGAGAGAAACAACGAAAGGTTCTCCTCCCGCACGGCAAGTGGTACGACTTCTATACCGGCGCGTATGCCGGAGAAGCCCAGGTTGTCACTGTGGCCGCCGGATTGGAGAGAATCCCTCTTTTCGTCAAAGATGGCGGAATGATTCCAATGATCCCCCCTCAAAGACAGCTGTCGAGACTTCGTGCCGGCCTTCCGCTGGAGATCCGACATTACGGGACAGCCGAAGGTACCACGCACATCTACGATGATGACGGATCAAGCCTGGCCTATGAGACCGGAGCGCATACCTGGCTCAAGGCTCGCGCTATTCGGCAGGGTGATGGTACACTCAAGGGTGTAGCGGACGAGCCGCCAAAAACCACACCCTGGTCCTACGGAATAATCTCCTGGAAGTGGATGACACGATAGGGAAGCTGCGCTCCATCATGTGGCGAATCTTCTGTGACATCTTCTTTGAGCCGCAAAAAGGGGGCAATCGTTCCGCCCGTCAATCTGTTTCTCATCGACAACAACCCGAGCCGTGCCCCCTTCCGCGATCACCTCCTGGTCCTGGATCCGGGCCCCTTTGACGTTTTGAGCGACTTATTGCCGCAGTTGATACCGGAAGGGTACAGCCGTCTTCCCCCTCTTACAGAACCCCGAAGACCGTCAACGCGGCAATCACGACGCCGAGGATGGCTTCGCCCGCAATCATCCCGGACGCCACTGGTACGAGCGACTCTTCCATCCACTTCGCGAACAGCCGGGAAATCACGATCCCGGCGAGCCAGCCGGCAAATACCGTGACCGTGAAAAACGCTGGCGCCACGATGCCGATCCCGATTCCAAGCGGCGAGGGTGTATACTTCTTCCATCGCGTGTTTTTCCGAATGGTGAGAACGTCCGGTTGGCGTTTGTCAGGAAGCATCGTATGATGACCATCGAAATGGCAACGTCGCCCCACAGGAGAGCACCCATGAAGAAAGCACCCGGGAGATACCACGGATGCTTTCAGTGAAACGGAGTGAGGGTCGGTCCCTCGGGCGGCGGGCTAACGCTGGAGAACCATCCGGCGGACCGCCATGGTGATCCTCCCGTCGGAGAGCCGCGTTGCGGCCATCTGGCAGAAGAGGACTCCTGAAGGAGAATTCGAACCCTCAAACATGAACTGGTGCACGCCGGGTTCATACGTGCCATCAGCCAGCACGGCGATTTCCCTCCCAAGCAAGTCGTACACCTTGACCGCAAGCCGATGTGCTTCCGGAAGTTCCACACGAATGGTTGTTCGCGGGTTGAAGGGATTCGGGAAATTCTGGGCGAGAGCAACGGCCTCCGGAACAGTCGGCGCGTCAGCAGCATATGTAGCTCCTGCATCGGCATTCACGACTTCCCCCGCCCCCACCACCACTACCCGCCGATATGCACCGCTCAACGCCGTGATCGTGTACGTGCCCGGCTTGACATCCCCGATTGCATAGTTCTCTCCATACACGTCATCGCTGCCGATCGCCGGATCGCCGAAATTGTATGTGAGCGCATAACTGAATGAGTTGTACGGTGGCCGGGGTTTCGGGTCCGGCGAAATGTCTACGCGGGTATTGTTGGGCGCATTCGGGATGCGGCCATAGATCGCCCCCATGCCGGTGATGGCGACCCAGAGCTCTGGATTTCGACGGGTTCTCGATCCCGCCGATGAAGGTGTTCCCAGTCGGAGCTCAAAATGCAAATGAGGCCCCGTGGAGTTTCCCGTATTGCCCGAGACGGCGATGGGCATGCCCTTCACGACCACCTGCCCGTTGACGACCAGCGGTATGCTCAGGTGACAGTACAGCAGATAAAGATACACCCCCCCCGAAGGGCTTTGGACAAAAAGATAGTTGCCGCATCCTCCAGGTTCGTAGCCCCCTGTCGGGTTTCCTGGATCATATCCTACAAACCAGACTGTCCCGTCGGAGGCCGACCAGACTGTGTCGTATGCGATGCTGATGTCGATGGCGGTATGCGCGAGCCCGGGGTTGCTCAGACGGGGCTCGCCATAGAGATACGACCCGTTTGTCTGGATATTGTCCGGCACCGGCCGCCTAAGCCGGAATGTCTGCGCCTGCACGGTCAATGTGAAACAGAGGAGAACGAGTAGCAATGGTCTGATCGTCACTGTCCGTTGCCCAATAATGATTTCCAATGTCGCTCTTCCGTTCGCTCAATTCAAATCTTCACTCATGCACACACGACTGCCGTAAGTTTTGCGGTGCCATTCCTGAAACCCCGCCTCCTCTGGCTGATGGTGAGGGGCTCAGGGTTCCTCGCAAAGACAGGCGGAATTCCATGGCTCCTTTCAAGCGCATGTCATTGCGAGCGGAGCCGCGCTCTGTGCGGCGAAGCGAAGCAATCTGATGTACGTCAGATTGCCCGCCTGCCTAATCGACGTCGGAAAGGCGGGCAGGCCCGCCTGCCTTCGTGAGTCAAACCGGGCAGGCCCGCCTGCCTTCAATGCGCAACGAGGGCAGGCAGGCCCGCCTGCCATGTCGGATCCACTTGGGCGGGCTCTAGTATACCACCACTGTCTGGTTCATCTTCGGTGTTGTCGCGGGAAACAGATAGCGAGTTCCATCGTTTCCTTCAGCGTCGATGTAATACTCAAAATCGTCGTTGATCTTCACGGCCGGGACGGAAACGGAGTAGACATTCCTTGCGACATGTCCGAATTCCAGGGTTTCATACGCTGACCCGCCGAGCTTTCTCCATTTGACAACGACGCTCTTCGGGCGGCCGCCGTAAAAGAGAGCTTCCAGCCTCAACGCTTCCCCTCTGCGCAATGCGGTACGGACTGTCGGGACAATCATCCTTCTCACATCCAGTTGCCTGTCACCGGGCCAGCATTCCGCCGGCAGGGACTTCCCCGTCAGCTTTTCGATCTCCTTTGCAGGTCTTTCAAGCGACACATCACGGATATGCTGCTGCCAGTTTGCCACTGTCCCTAGATCGCCTTTCGTGCTGATCGTCCTGACGAGCCAGGCGTAGGCTCCCTCCATCTCAGTGATCTGTCGCTTCCGCAACGAGAGAAAACTCTCCCAGTACGCGGCTCGCTTTTCTTCCGGCTCTTTTTGGACTGTCTGAATCAGCCGTTTGATTTCACCTTCCGTGCAGGCGAATTCTCCGACTGCCCGCAAATACTTGAACGTGTTCAGCCAATAGTCGAACCGTTCCAGGTTTCCTTCACCTTCGACACTCCCTCTGATCTGCTCGAGTTCTTCAATGAACCGATAGTCATTTTTTCGCTTATCCCAGAGAAGCGTGTCCGGTTTGACGCCGCCGGGGCCGTCCATCCAATCCGCCGGTCTCGGCAACCAGGTTGCGTATGCTACACCCGGCATGAACACCGGACCCCCATCGAGCTTCGAAAAGATCCGGCCGAGAGAATCCGCCCACCGTCCGCCGAAATTCGCTTTCGCCCAATCGCGATAGAAGTCCTCGACCGGATAGTCCAGATTCATCGTTTTCTTCCGTTCCGCCGCCTCTTCGGGTGTTGCTTTTGCGCCCAGTTTTGGATTCCAGGGCTGTTCCCATGCCGCCGCGGCCAGCGCAGAAACATTCGGGCCCAGGATGCGTGTGCGCCAGTGAATGCCGATCAACCCGGTGCAGCCGTACGCCGCAGCGTCAACGGCATCACGACGCATGCGTCCCGCCCAGAGTTGCGGGAGGAGAAGAGCGGGATCATCTTCCAGCCACGGGATTGCCCATAACGGCCGCTCACTGGTCTTCGCAAAATCAGCTTCAAGAGGCTCGAATCCGACGTAACGATTGATGCAGCTCATCGGCCAGGTCTTGGGGAGAATCTGGTCGAAGAAGGACCGGTCATTCGCCGGACCCAGCACCCATCCGCACGTGGCCAGCGTAAACGGAGCGTCGACGTTCTTCGCCGCACGCATGGCTGCCTCCAGATCCCCTCTCGTCTTCTGGAGCTCCTCCGGTGTGTTTTGCCTCCAGGTCCAGTCTTCGGGTGTCCAGAACCAGAAATAGTCTACCGGGTATTTTCTCTTTACCCACTCAAAGATCCCCTCGTACAACAACTGTGTTGCTGCCGGGTCATCGGGGTTGATTCCCTTCGTCTTCAGCCTCTCCTTCACCTGCGCCGGAATGACAAGAGGGGTCTCCGTTCCCACACAGGTCCGGATTCCAAGTTCTCTCGCAAAGCCGAATATGTCCGAAAAGAAGTTCCCCGCTTGATTGAACAACGCGCTCTCCTGCAGAACGTCTGTCGGCCACCCCTGGCTACCCTTCATATATGTCGTACCGAAGACATCCTCCTCGAACAGATCTCCCAGCCTGTTTGAGTACGCAGAAGTCAGACGCTTCACGTATCCCCAGGTCCCGTTGACGTTGGTGAAGTGCCTTGAGCGATACGCGGTCTTCACATTCCCCTTACCGTCAATGTCCTCTTTCAGTCCAATCCAGACGAGCGGCTCAGGGCCGACCCCGCCTTCCGGGTATGTATGAAGGCCGAAGAAGTTCATCTTGAGCTTGGGAAGCTGAGAAAACACGGCCTTGTAGTCATCCTCCGTCCACCAGTCAGGACCTTCGGGGAAGTCATGAAACGGTTGGATGCCACGGATACTGAACAACGGTTTGCCGGTCCTCTCCGTCACGGAAAAAACCTTCGGTTCTATCTTCCCATCAGGAATGGCGTCGCCATGGAGATAGAACCGGATCCCCATCTGCTCCGCAAAGGCATACGCTCCGTACAGGACTCCCGACTCATCGCCTCCCACAATCAGATGGACTTTCTTCCCCTCATGCGAGAGAGTATTGAGGAAATAGCCATCCTTCTCCAGTTGACTTGAAGCCTCCGGAAACGAGACCCCCACCGGCAGACCCGGGAGGCGATCAGATCTGGTAAGAAGACAGAAGGTAATCTCTGACAAGCCGGCTTTGGCATTCCATGCCTTGATTTCCGGGAGAAGGCCCGTGCGGAGAAAGAAGTATCTCCGGATTTCCTGAGCCGCCAATCGGACCTTAGCGGTCTCCTTCGCCGGGATGTAGATCGTGGTTATCTGAGCCTCTGCCGGGGCAAGCAACAGACTCAGGCAACACAGCGAAAGATACTTCCTGATCTGAGTCACAAGTGGTCTCTCCTCGACTATTCTGTAAGAGTACGGACTGGCTGCATCTTTCGTTATGGTCTGTTATGATTCCCTTCACGCTACGGTGGACAGGCTCCCAACGTCTGATGAATCCCTCGTCACACTGCTTGGAGCGCTGAGAATTTCTGGTAGCCGGCTCCCGTGGCCGATCCCTCCTTCCTCCAGCTCTTGAGCGTTCTCCGCACCCTCTAAGGAGTCTTACGCACCTGCAGTCTTTGCGAGCGAAGCCGCGCTCTGCGCGGCGAAGCGAAGCAATCTGATGTACGTCAGATTGCCTGCCTGCCTTTACTGCGCAATGAAGGCGGGCAGGCTTCGGCCGTCGGCTCCACTGAGGTACCGCAACGAAGTCGCGCCGGCCTCGCAAAGACAGGCGGGGATCAGGTTGCTTCGTCGCAAAGACATTCGGAGGTTCATCGCGCCTTTCATGCGCGCGTCATTGAGCCCCGATGCTTCTCAATCGGGGCGAAGCAATCTGAAGCCGAGGCGTCAGATTGCCCGCCCCGAAAGGCGGGCCCGCCGATCGAATCCGCTTCGCGCAAATCTGACGGCCGGTATCGATTATTCAATTCTCAGAGTGATGATTCCGTTCGCCGGAAGGCTGACGGTGTTCACAATGTCGCCTTTTTCCTCAAATGGACTGCTCCGGTAGACTGATTGAGCGCTGTTGCCTAAACTGATCTTTGCTTCCTCCGGCCTTCCCCCTGCATTGTAGAGGCGCACGATATGCCCTCGCCCGCCATAGACCGGCTTCAGATATGTGACGAGGACACTGCTGGGAGTGATCGTCAGGAGGGATGGACGTTTAGGCTGACCCGTTGCCGCCGCCCGGATCACGAGTGGTTGACTCCTCTCAATTCCCGCACGCATGGCATCCGCCTGATTGTAGAGCCCGTGGGGGTGGAGGGAGTAGTGATACGTACCGATCCCCTCCTGGTCGGCTTTGTAGTTCGTATGCCAGTAATTATTCATGACATACGAAAAGATCGTGGACGAAGTGCCCTGTGTTCTTCTCCAGGCCACATTTCTCGGCGATGGAAGTTCACTGTGCTTCTCTCCAACTTCCACCAGCGGCGCCTCGCATACGGTCAGTGTCACGCCGTACTCTTGATTTGACACATCGACCCAACGTTGAGCCGAATAGTAGTCCTTGCAGGATCCCGGCAGCTGGTCCGCTTCCGGTCGAATGACGCCAAAGCCAAGATCGATACGAACCATCCCCTCAGGCACGGCAAACGGAAAACCAAAATGCACGGCTTCCTTTGTCCGTATTCTCTTTTTGTCCAGAGTGTTGATCACGTCAACCCTCTGCGAACCGTTGACCAGGCGTATTTCCCGTTGCAGTGTGTTGCATCCCGGCGCATCAGACTCAACGAGGAACGATGCAACAAGAGGTCCCCGTTCCTTCACCATGATGGTTACTGCACCGTTCCTTTGAGCCTCTCTGGCGTCCAGCCCGGAAACGTAGAAAAATTCATTCAGCCCGGATGAGCTCGTCCTATCGACATAATCGATCCCGGAATGCTTTGTCCTGAAATGACTGATACTTCCGGTTGCGGGATTCAGTCCGATTTCAAGGTTTTCGTCAGAAATGGTGTTATCCCGGATCATGACACCCCTGGTGAATGAAGGCTTTCCTGCGCCGACCGTGTATCGTTTGGCCCCGAGAGGCGGGATCCCAGTGGCAAGAAAAGCCAGGTCACCGGCCGATAATCGTTGACTCGGAACCTCTTTCCCGTTTTCATCCCTCACCACATCGCCGGCCGTGCTCTGTGATTTTGGAATAACCACGAGATCGGTCCGTTCCCACGAGGTTGTGTTGAAGACATCGAAATCATGCGAAGGCGAAGAGAGAGCAGGAGCATTGACGATGCCTGCAAGAAGCTCCCCGGAACGCGCGGATGCATCGGAGGCGAACTGCTGTTTGATTCTCCATTGCCCCGTGGCGAAGGAGCTGTCGGGGTCGCTGATGCTGTTGTGGGCTCCCCAGGTATGCTCGTCGAACAGGAGCACGTTCCTCCATGCGTCAGTGAATCTCTTCGCCTCATATCTGTCAGGCGCGATGATCGCGTGAAGAGCTTCAGTCTGGACAAGTTGCTCGGAGGCGATCCGATTCAATCCCAGTTCGTACGCCGAGGAAGCCGCCCCATCCTCCCAGTAGGGCGTGAAATCTCCCGAAAACGAGGGCAAGGATTCGCCATACTTCTTTTCAAATACTTCGAACATCTGGTCGGATGTGGAAATGACAATCCTGGGCGAAACGTATTTTTCATTCCAGGTTTTTGTATACTCAGACAGGTCAGGATCGACGGTACCATTATCGCCATTGATCGTGTGTCTCATCTGGATTATGTCATACGGATACGAAATGCCTTCAAGCCATTCGAAATACCTGTAGACGCTTTTCAAAAAAGCGAGCTGTTGCTCATTTTTGGCAGACACGCCCGCAAAGAAGGATCCGTAGCCAAACCCCGTCATCCAGTAGAGAATCCTTTCATTGCCCGACGGAGAGACCCAGTAGAAAGGACGATCCGCCCAGGTTCTGTTCGTGTGACCAGTCCTGTCTCCTCCCGTGTACAAACCATTGGGCCCGCTGGAAAAGTATTTGATCCCGGTTTGCGCAAGGGCAGGCACCATGTTCCAGGACATCCCCGGAACATCGGAGATCATTGCTGACCTGACTCCGATGCCATACCTCTCCTTGAATGTTCTGGCATATTCGGTGAGCCTGAAGAACTCTTCGGGCCTCATGATTCCCGTAAGCACATTTGCGTACAGGCCCTGGAGACCCATGCTGCCGGCCCGGACCGCTTCGATGAATTCCTTCCGTTGATCTTCCGTGGCAGTCTCGAAGAATGTCTCCACCGCCCAGAGCACTTCAACATTCCACTTGAACCGGGCTTCAGGAGGATACGAGGAGGTCTTCTTGATCAGCTCCAGCGCATCGTGAATGTTCTTCACCTGCTTCTTCAGGACATCTGTCTGAATGTCGGTATACCCGATATCATTGTGTGACTGGGGGAGCAAATGGATAGTCCTCTTTGCTACGGGCTTCAGATGCGTCTTGATCGATTCCGAAGGCGAGTTGTCCACGGCAACATGCACGACCATCTCCCTGGCGGTCTCAACTGCAGGAACCGGAAACTCGAAAATGTTCGATCCACGCTTCAGGCGAGATTCAAGCTTTGTGCCGCTGTCAAGAGAGATTGTCGCTTTCCCACTGTCCGGCAGGTAGCCAATTGCGACGCACACTACCTGGTGCAGCGTGCTGTCGATCTGTCTCAGAAATGGCATGGGAAGGACTTCAACACTCTTCTTTCTCATATCATACATGAACGTCATGTACCAATCACTGGAGTTGGCCTTCTCACCAACGACCGTTATGACAAGGGGCTTGCCTTTCTTGAATTGCGCAGCAGACACTTTCAGATACATATACCCATTGGCGTCTTTGGCCGCATCTTCTTTGACCAGACCAAATGTCAGTTCAGACCCGTCTACACCCTTCAGACTCCATTCCTTTGGTGTCATCCCTTTTCGGGTCTTGAAGGTGAAGAACTTCTTCTTGTTGATGGAGAGATCGAAATTCCTGTCGCCTGCACTTGTGGTCGTTGAGTAACTGGCAATCCAGACAAACGTGACATATTCCCCCTTGAAGTCCGTAGGGATGGGCTCCGTCTCCCACTCGATTTTCATGTCGCCGCTTGTACAGCGTGTCAGCAGAGCGGTAGTGGCCAGAGGGTTGAAACAATTGTAGTCAATCGTTTCGCCTGAAATGCTTCGGACGAACCCTTTCAGAGGTGTGATTCCGGCAGATGTCTCAGGCGTCCTTTGCGCAAAAACAGCATGAGTGAACAATGTTGCTGTGAATACCAGGAGAATGCTTCGAAGCAGAGGTGCCATTGGATCCTCGTTCTTTGCGATTGGGAAAACCGGAAAACGGAAACCGCGCGCTTATTCTCCCTTCAGCCCATCCCGCAGCCTCATTTCAGATCCATCATCCCAGTATCCGCAGCCCAACTCGAGAAAAACGCTTGTATAGGGTAGCGTGAGCGTGGACTTCAGAATCAGGACATCGAAGACCTTGGCGGATTCATCAATTCTTGAAATCAACTCTTCATGCAAGGGCGTACTGACTGACTGCTTCTCCAGCAACTTACGCAGCCTGCTTCGATACACGTCAATTCCGGGGGCATCCTTCTCCGGGACGGAGTTCAATTCTTTGTCGCAATACACCTGTGCCCTGACATGTTTCGAAGCACTGATGGCTTTGAGAACCTCTTCGAGCACCCTCAAGTGATCCTCGTTTGTGGCGATCGTTTCAATGCCCGGGCGGCTTTGAGAAGGATAGGCCGCATCAGCTACCACGATCCAGTTACGATGTCCGTACACCTTCAGACGGCTGGCCAGTACGTCCCGCCATCCTTCTTCTTTTTCTTTGTTTTCCGCACATCCATTCATTGCGAGACCGAGAGCGATGAGAAGGAGTGAAGAGAGCAGTGTTTTCATACGTTTCACCTCAGAGGGATCCGCGGTGTTCAATGCATGTCGGGAATATCGTACGCGCCCAAGTGGAGAGGATACGTGCCGTATTCACGGACGAGGTTCACAACAAAGTCATAGTTCTCCCCGGAGACGTTGCTGGGGACAGAGTGATCCGATTGCACAATATAGCCCCCGCCTTTCGCTGCGTTCAGTTTGCGGAGCACCATCTCTTTGATTTCCCCTTCTGTGCCGTGGGCCCAGGTGATCACATCCAGATTGCCGCAGAAACCGATCTCATGTCCGTATTGCCTGCGCAATTCGACAACATCCAGCCCCGCTTTGGCTTCGAGCGGGTTATAGGCATCCACCCCCACTTCGATGAAATCCCGGAAAATCCGTTTGACATTTCCACAGCCGTGATAGATGACCGGAAGCCCGTGCGAGTGGCATTCCTCAACAATCGCCTTCACGACAGGTTTGAAGCACCTTCGCCAGTAGTCGGGGGAAAAGAACAGGTCTCTGGTGTAGGCAACGTCCCCCCAGATGACCATCCCGTCCAGCCTACCCTCCGCTGCTTTGATCTGGGCTCTCGTTAGACCCAAGGCGAACTCGCCGATGCGCTCGATGAATCTGGCAAGCACGTCCGGATAAAGCCCGATCCAGAGCATGACGTTTTCACTGCCGATGATGCGCCACAACATCTCCTGTCCCTCGCACACGCTTCCGTACACGGGAAAATCGGGATAAAGTGACTGTACGGTCTCCACCCATGCCGGTGAATTCCTCGCAAACCCGTCACCAACACCTGCGATCTGATTATCACCGGCAGCGCAATATCGTCGATCGTCGTACGGATCATCGAACCGGAAAGTCTCCATCTTCTCCAGTGTATCCGTTTCAAATCTCAAAAAGGCAGGCATCGGATCGGCATACTGTTTTCTGATCACCGCCTCAAATCCGGTACGAACAACAACGTGTTCCGGGGACTCCTCAAGGATCTGAAACTGTCTGACGTGCGGGTCCATGTTCGGAACGGTGACGATCCAATCCAGGTCGTAGTAGCGATAGATATCCGTATCTTTCGCCAGACCCAAATCGCGACGCCATCGGTCAAGAAAACTGCCCCAGAAGAAATCGCTGATCGGGACCCGATCAGCTTCCTCGTGCCGTAGAGTCTTGTTCATCCTGTCAAGCTTTGCAAGGCAATTCGGCCTACGCTCCATGACGTGTCCCGTTGTTGTCAGTGACCACCGTGCCAGCGGGAAAGTTTTCCCTTCGTCGATTCCCCGGGAGGCGTGCCCCGTGTCTCAATACCGGCACTCTTTTGCCGCATCCGCAAACGCGACCAGATTCTCCACCGGCGTATCAAAGAAATGATCCGATGCCGAACAGACATACCCGCCCTCATACCCGACTTTTTCGAAGAGCTCAAACACGTTGTTCCTGATCTCTGCCTTCGTTCCCCGCGTCAGGGTATTGAATTGGTCAACTCCGCCGATGAGAGCGATCCGGTTGCCCACTTTTCTCTTGAGGTCCCACGGCTCCTGATTCCCACCAACGCCCGGTGGCGCCAGGGTCTCAGAAGCATCCGCGTGGTTTTGAACGATGGAGTCCTCAATCCCGAACGTCCCCCCGCACGTGTGATAGGTGATCTTGAACCCGCATTGGTGAAGAGCATCATGCATCTGTCGATCATACGGCAGACAGAACGTTCTATGCAGTTCGGGAGAAATCAGCGTGGATGATGCCGAACCGCCGCCGGTTTCTACCAAATCGAACTTCGCGCCTTTCATCGTTTCGATGAACTGCAGCTTCTTCTGCAGGAGGATCTGCAGGAACTCGTGAACCCAGTCGGGTTTGTCAAACGTGGCCTCGATCATCCGGGAGATATCCATCAGACACGCTGCATGCTGCCAGCAGCCGGCCTGGTCACCCCAGACAAATCCCCGCAGAATTCCGGCATCGCCGATCTCATCGTATCTCTTTGCGATCGGCCCAAGATTCAAGCTCGGCACAGGCATGTATTTCCTGATGAGGTGGATATCTTCATCCCGTTTAATGAGATATTCCGTGATCCAGGTTGTCTTTCTGTCACCCGCAGTTTTGTACGTCAGGGTTCCTTCCGGTGTGTTGATCGTGTGGTGAACCACACGATTCTCCGGCTCGCTGCTGATGATCTCCGGGAGATCTCTCCATGTGGACGTATTCAGTTTGGTGAGATCGGCGTCCACCAGCCAGAACTGGGCCATATCTTCGAAATACTGGATCTGAGCATCAAAGCCCACTTTCTTGCATGCTTCCAGATCACTGATGCCACCCATATACTCATCCAGGTGGTAGCCCTGCCACTGATGGATGGTGACTGGCAGCCGGTCCGGTTTTTCCCTGTTGATAGCCGCCATCAGCCGCTCTTTGCAGGTCATTGCCGACTCTTCCTTCCCGATGGATCCGTTTGTCCTGCTGCGCTTCCGGATATCTTCAGTGTCCAGGAATATTTGCAGGGAGGCTTCTGCTGGGCGGAAGGAGGAATGTCCACCATCACTCCCCTTCCGACGTTTTCCCACTTCAACTCACCCTGCACACCAAGCATGAGGATTCTTGATTTCGGACCGGGCTGTATCCCGCTCAGCCAGATCTTCGAAGGGGGATTCTCTTCATCCGCGTCCGCAAGATAGATCGCATACACGGATCCATCCCGCTTCCCCGTCAGGCATACCTTCCCTTCCTTGTACGGCGCGACGGGACGGGTTTCGTAGATCGCCTCGCCATTGACCTTCATCCAGTCGCCGATGTGCTGCAAGCGGTCATAAGCATCCCGGTGCCACGTCCCATCCGGACCCGGGCCGATATTCAACAACAGGTTTCCTCCTTTCGAGACAACATCCACCAGCAAATGAATCAACTCGCGGCTGGTCTTGTAGGAATCTTCAAACGTATATGACCAGCTTCCCGTGGCCGTGATACACGACTCCCAGGGATACGGAAGCATCTTGTCAGGAACCACATTCTCCGGCGTCAGGTAGTTTTGATATTTGCCGTGCACTGCCCTGTCCACGACAAGGAGTCCTGGCTGTTTTGCCCTGGCTTTTCTGGCCAGTTCAGCCATGTCAATGTCCTGACTCTGGATCCGGCTGAATTTGTATTCGGGACTGGTGATATACTTGAGCACCTCATCGCGTGTCATGGGCTGCACCCAGCCCCCATCGAGCCAGAGGATATCAATGCGCCCGAAACCGGTCATCAATTCGTCGATCTGAGCGTGCGTGAAATTCACAAACTTCTGCCACCGTTCAGGGTATTTCCGGATGTCATAGTTCGCATTTCTGTCGGGGGCCGGGAAATTGGGCCACCAGTAGTACTCGCTGTGCCAGTCCGGTTTCGAAAAGTAGATCCCGGCCCACAACCCTTCCTTCCTGAAAGCGTCCAGAATCTCCTTGAGAATATTCGCTCTCGGTTGAGAGGAAAAGGGAGTCCCTGTGTCGGTAATTCCGTAGTCGGTGGTCTTCGTGTCAAACATGCAGAACCCATCATGATGCTTTGCCATGCCCACAACATACTTGATCCCGGCTTCCCTGGCAGCCTTTGCCCATTTGACCGGATCGAATTTCAAAGGATTGAATGTCTTCTTGAGGTTTTCGTACTCCGTTTTGTACTGTGCATAGTTGTCCGTCTTGCGCCGGCACCAGGGTTCATCTTCAGCACACAGGGACCAGGATTCCACTACGCCCCACTGACTGTACGGCCCCCAGGTCATCATCAATCCAAACTTCAAATCCCGCCATTTTTCGAGTTTCTCAAGAACGAGCGGGTCAGTTTCGGGAACATACTCATCACGATTCTGTGCCCGGAGAACATGGAACGCGGGCAAGAGGAGAATGATCAGCACGGCGAGACATTTCTTCACAGCAAGTATTCCTTCTTTTGTGTCGTTCCAAGCAGACTACCACCGGCGGTGCCCGTGGCATTTCGAAGGCCGGGGGTCCAGCGCCCTAGCAAACTCTTGACTCACCCCCTCTACGAAGCCGTAGGACCCTCCTCGAGGATGCGGCATAGAACTCCTGAATGGAACTTCTGGTGTTCAACTTCAACCCGTTCCTCTTCGACTCATCCCCTCGACGAGTCAACGACTAGGATTTCATCAGTCGTTGAGATGCGTGACAGCGCCTTATGATCCGCAAACCCATCTGCGTGAACGCCGTGTGACTGCAGCAACGCCTCTCCAAAGTCCCTCTCTCCCCGAGAGACCCGCCCGCCCCGCACGAACTATACGGTCGGGCGGGGGGATTTAGGGTGAGTCGGGAACGATGACCGGCGGCAGCGTTGTTTGCCTGTGAACGGCGTAGATGCGCGCATGGCATCGCGAGCCCCTCGACGAGCCCATCGTCCCGCTTCCGCGGGACTCCTCGCAAAGACATTCGGAGGTTCATCGCGCCTTTCATGCGCGCGTCATTGCGTCTATTAAAAAGAATGTCAAGGGAAAAATGTGTGCCGTTCCCGGATTGGAGTGCCCGGGATCCTGACATTCGGTCTCACTTTCAAGTTACGGACGTGCTGACCGTGGTGCTGCTCCTTGGTGGTCCAGGGG
>Ga0209253_10001018_pt1 | contig 24549 bp, 24 predicted proteins | sample FrelakmetBRP12BR_FD_187145 | JGI IMG/M metagenome (GOLD analysis project Ga0209253, IMG submission 187145) | Freshwater lake sediment microbial communities from the University of Notre Dame, USA, for methane emissions studies - BRP12 BR (SPAdes)... | ecosystem: Environmental > Aquatic >...
GCATACCCGTATCGTGGCGGATGACTGGTTCTTCTCACGGGTCTATGGCCCTGATATCCTTGCCTATGGTTCTGAAAAGAATTTTTACATCCGCGAGGATCTCGCAACCATCTGGAAGGAATTCGGAAGGCTCGTTCCAGATGAGGGGTATGACGGGAAAGGGCGTGCAGTCGCCGATGTCCGGTGGGTGGTAGGAAAAGGGCGGCTGCTCCCGTTAACGACCTTGAGGACGGTTATTGTCCTGAAACGGGACGAAAACGATAAAGAGGTGCTCCGATCGCTCGATCGCAAAGACGGCCTGGAATTATTTGTAAAAAACAACTATTTTAACCCGCATCTCCTCGTCAAGGATTCCCGGAAGACCTCGATACGGAGCCGGTATTTTGCAGACCTGCTGGACCGGACACACCTGTATCTTGTCAATACAACCGGTACGCCGCCTGAGACCCAGAAAGTGATCCGTTCACTGGCAGGGACGCCATAACATCCCCTGCGATCTTATTATCCATTAGGATTTTCCCCCTCCTCGCTCGGTACGCGTCCATCCTGCTCCATGAACGCAAAAATAAATTAATACGCAACCATCAGCGGAGGAACAGAGGTTCGTTCTGCCCGGTGAGTTCCCGCGCCTTGGTAAAACACTGCATCGCTTCCTCATCGCGCCCGAGCTTGCTCAGACAGAGACCAAGGTTACTCCACGCAATCACGTCACGGGGATCGATCTCAAGCGCTTCACGGAGCCACACTTCCGCTTCCGCATAGCGGCAAAGCTGCGCGAGTGCGACCCCTTTGTTGGTCATGACAATAGCAACGCCGGGGTTGATTGCAAGGCACCCGTCATACCAGCGGATCGCTTCTTCAAACTCGCCGAGATCGGCAAGCGCGACACCTTTGTTGTACAGCGCTTTCGGGTATTTCGGACGGATGCGGATCGTCTCGCCAAAACACCGGCTCGCCTCCACCGGTTCCCCGTTCTGGTAGTGGTTGTTCCCCTTCATGAACCAAGCCTCGGCATGGTCACCGTCGAGCCGGATCACCTGTTCAAAACACGTGATCGCTTCGGCGTACTGCGCGAGCCGGAACAATGCAACCCCTTTCATAAACCACGCATCGGTCATTTCAGGATTGATCTTCAGCGCACGCTCGCAGCAGGCAATCGTTTCATGAAACAGCCCGAGCCTGTCCACACCTGCACCGAGGGCGACCAGCGCTGACGGGTTGTCCGGGTCACGTTCGAGAGCATGGTCAAAACACATAATCGCTTCTGCGTACCTGCCCACGCAGACAAGCGCCGTCCCGCGCCTGTACCAGTCCTCAGCTTCGGCGTTCATCCTCTCATCACACCATACACCATCCGGTTCCCAGATACAGGAGCAGGCCACCGGTACATTCCCGTTGATACAAAAACATTCCCACCTACCCGCATCCTTTGTCCGGACAATTCAACCGATGAGTGCGCGCTTGCTGCTAATAAACCAATTCTACAACAGGGTTACAGGGACTGTTTCATTCCTGTCGCATCCCGTAAGTTCTATGTGTTTTTGGCACCTACAGTGGTATTCATGTTGACAGGACATATTCTCATCATCACCGCATTGCTCCTTACTGCCCTCCTTATATCAGCAGGGTGCACCCAAAATCCCCAGAAACTGGTACGGCTCGAAACAAACATGGGCAATATCACGATTGCCCTTGCTCCCGACATGCCGGTCACCGCAGGTAACTTTGAATCGCTCGTAAAAAAAGGCTACTATGACGGTGTGATCTTACACCGGGTGATCGACGGCTTTATGATCCAGGGCGGTGACCCGACCGGCACCGGAAGAAGCGGTCCAGGCTACGTTATCAAGGACGAGTTCACGAACCATAACCGAAACAATCGCGGCACCATCTCCATGGCAAACGCCGGACCCGACACGGGGGGGAGCCAGTTCTTCATCAATCTCGTAGACAACAACTTCCTGGACAGCAAACACCCGGTCTTCGGGACGGTAGTGGAAGGGATGGACATCGTTGACAGGATCGGCAAGGTAAAGACCGGACCCGGTGACCGCCCGCTCCAGAATGTAACGATCATCCATGCCCTGATGGTCTGAGTTTTTATTCTCCTTTTTTATGTAGAAAGAGACTCCGGACTGATCGTGACCTGTTTATCATCATCTGTCGCGTGTATTGTTTAACCCAATCATCAACCGGTTATTGGGATCAGGAATAACAGAATATCGGAGTGTCGGGAAAATTAAGAGAGATTGTGGTGCACATGCCCGTGCCCGGGCGGGAGCGTTGCCACAAACGTGCAGAGCGCATCAAACGATCTGCGGAGCTCCCGTGCTGAGATGGCGTGCACCCGTACCCCGCCGAGATGCTTTTGGAGGGTGTCGGGTTGTGCCCCTACTTCCTCGCATTTGTTGATCATGACAACAAACGGGATCTGTGCTCCAATGAGGGAGTCGTAGAGGTGCCGGGTGAATTCATCGAGCGGTGATGTCGCGTCCGCGAGCAGTATTGCACCATCCATGCCCCGGGCAATCACCTCGCGGGCAAACTCAAACCGCTCCTGTCCGGGCGTCCCGAAAAGATAGACATGCCGGCCATTCACCTCCACTTTCCCGAAATCAAGCGCGATCGTCGTGCTTCCACCGGCACAGTCCGCTTCCACATGTTTTGACTGGGGGTCGAGGGTCTTGATGAGTGTCGTTTTTCCGGCGCCAAACGCACCAAATACGACGATTTTGAGTTTGTCCTCTGTCATCAGATTAACATCGGTGTGGGTGATGTTTACAATTTCGGTTCCAGACGAACTATGCAACCTTGGGGGGCGGTGTTAAAAAAATAGAACGATAAGAGAATGACTTACGCTGACAGGTAATCGCCAGGTGTCGGGAGCTGCTCTTTTAACCCTTTGCGCTTGCGGATCGCAAGCACGACTTCTTTGACCATATTATTCGGGACGAGTTCGAATCCCGCAAACTCGGTGTTCCACATTGCACGCCCTTCGGTCGCGGACCGGATATCACCGGAGAAACCGAAGAGCTCGGCGACCGGTGCCTTACCTACGACGGTGATGGTATCACCCTCGCTCGCCATGTCAAAGACCTGGCCGCGGCGCCCCTGGATCTGGGATGTGGCAGCACCCATCTGGTCCATCGGGACCGTGATCTGGATCTTCTGGACCGGCTCAAGGAGTGAGTCGCCTGCGATCAGCATACCTGCTTTAATTGCGCTGCGGACTGCCGGGATGACCTGTGCCGGGCCGCGGTGGATCGCGTCCTCGTGTAGCTTTACATCGACAAGGCGAATCTTTGTGTTCTGGACTGGCTCATCGGCAAGCGGACCACCGGCAAGCGCCTCATGAATCCCCTCAATGATCAGTTCCATCGTCTCATTCAGGTACTGGATACCTTTGGTCATATCGATGAGCATGTTGGTACCCTTGATATCCTTGATGTTCTTTGCCTCGTCCTTTTCCATGCCTGCTTTCATCAGCACGTCGCGGCGCTCGAGCATCTGCTGGTTCATTGAAACTTCGCCGCTCTTGATGAGGTGTACAATTGCATCGGGCAAAATCTCGAGGTCAAAGTAGAAGCGGTTATGCCGGTTGGGCGATTTCCCCTCAACAGATTCCACCTTGGACGTGACGGTCTCACGATAGACAACGATCGGTTCGGATGTGACGATCTCAACACCCTTGTCACGTTTGATACGCCCGGTGATGATCTCGAGGTGCAGCTCACCCATACCGGAGATGAGATGTTCGCCGGTCTCCTCGTTGATCGAAATGCTCAGCGTCGGGTCTTCCTTTGCCACCTGGCGCAGCACTTCGACAAGCTTGGGCAGGTCTTTCATGTTCTTTGCTTCGACCGCGACCGTCATGACCGGCTCACTGTAGTGCTTGAGCGACTCAAACGTCGTCATTTCCATAAGGTTTGTGACGGTTGATCCCACGATCGCATCCCTGAGACCGGTGACCGCGGCAATATTGCCGGCAACGATCTCCTCGACCTCGACACGCTTGGGTCCCATGAAGATACCGACCTGCTGGAGACGGTTCTCCTTCTTTGCCGTGCCCATCACATAGAGCCCGTCACCGCGCTTGAGCTTTCCGGAAAAGAGACGCCCGGTCGCCACTTCACCGGCATGCGGATCAAAGGAAATATCAGTGACCATCAATGCAACCGGACCGTTCGCGTCGCAGGATAGCATCGCCTTCCCTTCAACTGACTCCTTGTCACCGTGCCAGATAACACCAATACGGCGCTTCTGCGCAACGAGCGGATCGGGGAGGTGATGGACGACCATGTCAAGGACGACATCGCAAAGCGGGCTGTTCTTCGCGAGGTACTTCATATCCCCCGACTTGCATTTTTCATATACGTCCTTGAATGAGATGCCGCTTTTCTTCATGAACGGCACCGAAACCGCCCAGTTGTAGAGGGCGGAGCCGAAAGCAACCGTGCCCAGGGAAGCGTCAAGTTTCCAGCCGTTGTTATATGCATCCTCGTTCATGCCCTTGATCAGCTTGTTGACCTTATCGATCACCTTGCCAAGCCGGATCTGCATCTCCATCTCATCGACCTTCAGCTCGTTAATGAGCCGGTCGACCTTGTTGATGAAGAGGATGGGACGCACCTGTTCTTTAAGAGCTTGCCGGAGCACGGTCTCGGTCTGGGGCATCGTGCCTTCAACCGCGTCCACGAGCACCAGTGCACCGTCCACCGCACGCATGGCGCGGGTCACGTCGCCGCCGAAGTCCACGTGACCGGGAGTATCGATCATGTTGATAAGGAATTCATGCCCCTCAAACTCGTGCACCATCGAGACGTTGGACGCGTCAATGGTGATCCCCCGTGACTGCTCTTCTTCATCGGAGTCCATGAAGAGCTGCTTACCTGCCAGCTCTTCAGAGATAATCCCCGCACCTGCAAGCAGGTTGTCGGACAGGGTGGTCTTGCCATGGTCGATATGAGCAACGATACCGATGTTCCGGATATGTTTCGGATCCTTCATGAGCTCGGTTACGCGCTCAACGGTTTTTTTGCCGCGTGACATGAAACAACCTCAAAAAAGATAACAGATTTACCGGGCGGACTTTGCAATGCGCTCGCGTTCTTCCTTCTTGTTCACCGAGTAGCACTTCCCGTCGCCCTTTGATGCGGCAATCAGCTCGTCAGCAAGGACCGCGCTCACACGCTTCTTGCTTGAACTGGATCCCTTCAGGGTTGCTTCAGCGATAAAACCGATTGCAGAATCAACCCTGCGCAGGGGTGCAGTGTCGACGGATTTCGGGACATTGATGCCGCCGTATTTCAACCGGACTGTCTCTTCCCTGGGACCGGTATTTGCAATAGCATCGACAAGCACCTGGATCGGGTTCTGTTTGGTCTTTTTATAAACGATATCAAAGGCATCGCGGACAATCCGGGTTGCCAGCTGTTTTTTCCCGGTATTATTCTCTGTCTGCATCAGCTTGTTGATCAGCCGCTCAACGATCATGATATTGCTCTTATTGAAGTCCTGCTGGGAGTTCTTGCCGCAGGACTGGGGGATGATGGTGGGGGTGAGGTTGATATACCTGACAAGGCCGGGATCATTGACCGTGACTTCACTCGCGTCCCACAGGTTGAACAGCAGCTTTTTCCCTGCTACCTTTGCTTCTGTTTCTGCCATGAAAATCACCTGCGCGGTTTCTCCTTCCTGCCGATGACCATCTCGTGGAGACAGACATTGTTGACCTTGGTGACGACGTACCTGACACCGGGGATATCTCCCATCGAACGGCCGAGACGGCCGCCGATGCCCTCGATCTCAACTTCGTCATGCTCATCAATGAAGTTGATAGCCCCGTCGCCCGCCGCAAACGCGGTCACCTGCCTTCCGTTCTTGATCAGCTGGACGCGCACGCACTTGCGGATCGCGGAGTTCGGCTGTTTTGCCTCAACCCCGATCTTTTCCAGCACGATTCCTCTCGCCTGTGGAGCGCCCTCACACGGGTCTGACTTCACATCGAGGTTGAGTTCGCGGCGTGCGTAGTTTTTGTCGCTCCACCGGAATTTATTTGAGTCCCGCACCAACTTTCTGGCTGCAAATTTACCCTGTCCCATTAAATGTCCTCATTTACGTTGTTTTTGTGGTTATCAATACCCCACACTGAGATATATACTAAAGCGGGGAACCAATTTATAAATTGTGGCATCCCGCCTCACTATCGGATACTATTCACCCACTTTCATAATAATATAATATGCCACCCCGCCAATATGATACGATGACCGTCGCGATATACAAGGAGGTGCAGTTCGATGCGAGCCACCGGCTGCTCCACTACAAGGGGAAGTGCGCCAACCTCCACGGGCACCGCTGGAAGGTGGAGGTATGGGTGGAAGGCGAGCCTGACGCGACCAGCGGTATCCTGCTCGATTATAATGCGATCAAAGAGATCATAGGGAAATTTGACCACCAGATCATGCTGAATGCTGCCGATCCGATGGCTGCCTGTATCGAGAAATTCCAGCGCGTTATCACCACCCCGGGCGAACCGACAAGCGAGCTTGTCGCTGCGCTCATCCGTGAGGAACTGACAGAGTTCTGCCGCACGCACCATATCGCAGCGACGGTGACACGGGTACGGGTCTGGGAATCACCTAGCTGTTTTGCCGAGATCTCCGATGAAGATCGCTGAAATTTTCAAAAGCCTCCAGGGAGAGGGGAAAAACCAGGGCAGGGTGTGCCTCTTTATCAGGTTCGCAGGTTGCAACCTGCGGTGCCACTGGTGCGATACGCAGAATGCACAGGCAGGCGGCAGGGAGATGAGCGTTGAGGCAGTCCTAGAGGAAGTCAGGCGCACAAACCCGCCGTATGTCTGTATCACCGGGGGAGAACCGCTCCTGCAGGCGGATGTGCTCGAACCCTTCCTTGCCTCGCTGTACAAACGGGGAACCGTGATCGATATCGAGACAAACGGCACGGTCGACTTCACCCGGTTCCAGCCATACGCCTCAATCTGCATGGACGTAAAGTGCCCGTCATCTGGTGAGAGAAGCAACCTTGCACTGCTCGATTCCATCCGCCCGGAAGACAGCGTTAAGTTTGTTGTGAGTGATGAGGCAGACTGCCGGTACGCAAAGAACGTGATAGAAAAACACCGTATTGCCGGCGAAATCTTTTTTTCGCCGGTCCAGGGGACAGATTATACAACCATTGCCAGATTTATTCTGGCAAGTAACCTCCCGGTGCGATTCCAGGTACAGCTCCACAAGGTCATTGGAGTCAAATAATGAAGGCGGTCTGTTTAATCTCCGGCGGGATGGATTCGTCCACACTAGCATATCTCGCAAAGAGCGAGGGTTATGATATCCTCGCCCTTCACCTGAATTACGGGCAGCGGACAGAAAAAAAAGAACGTGCGTGTGCAAAAAAGATCGCACAGCTTCTGGGTGCAAAGGACTTTGTTGAAGTGGATATTGGTTACTTCGCAAGGTTCGGGGCAAGCAGCCTGACCGACAGAACGATCGCGGTCGAGGAGTTCGATCCGGCAAAAGCGCATATGCCCAATACCTACGTGCCGTTCCGGAACGCAAACCTCCTCTCAATTGCTACGAGTTATGCTGAGGCAGGAGGGGCGGAGGCGATATATATCGGTGTCCAATCGCTCGATTACAGCGGATACCCTGACTGCCGCCCGCAGTTCATCCAAGCGTTCCAGCGCGTAATTGATCTGGGTACAAAGGACACGACAAAGATCAAGGTCAAAGCACCCTTCATCCACATGACCAAGAAAGAGATCCTGAAACTGGGGACGAGGCTCGGTGTGCCGTACGAGCACACGTGGTCCTGCTACCGGAACGAAAAAAAAGCCTGCGGAACCTGCGGTTCGTGCCATTTCCGCAGGGATGCATTCGCTGAAACCGGATTGAAAGACCCGATCGAATACGAGGTATAAATGGAGATCTTCCGCGGTAGGCACCTCTGGGTGGAGAGAAAATTGATCCGGCTCCCGAACGGAATCGAGAGAGAGAGGGTCATCATCCATCCGGGGCACGCGGTTGCGATCCTCCCCATTGATGGCGGGCGGTGCAAGCTGCTGAGGCAGTACCGGTACGCGGTCGGACAATATATCCATGAAGCCCCGGCAGGAACCATGGAACCGGGCGAGGACCCGGTAGTAACAGCACACCGCGAACTGGTTGAAGAGACCGGTTTTGCGGCAAAAACGATTGTACCAAAGGGATTCATTTTCACGACTCCGGGATTCACGGACGAGAAGATCTACCTCTTCGAAGCCCGCGACCTTGTCCCGTCGCAGGAGTTCAGCAGGGACGACGATGAGGTAATCGAAGTCATGGACATTCCGATACAGGATCTTGATGCCCAGATAAAAGATGGGACGATCTGCGATGCAAAAACGATCTGCCTGATCCACCGGTGCCTGGGGTAATTGTCGTGCGACCGGTAGTTTTTGCCATATGTATTCTTCTCGTTTGTGCCTTCCTTGCCGGATGCACTGGTGCACCTGCAAAACCCTCCTATTCGGTGGACAGGAACGGCATCCTCTCACTGTCCTGTGTTCCGGTGACAGCAGGTGAAAAGGTGCTCTTCTCAAACGGGACATATACAAAATCAAGGATTGTCCTGCACACGCAGGATGGTGAGGTGGTTACCTATCTCGGCGCCCCCGCAAAGCCAACAGCGGCAATTGTGTATGTGCCGGGTGCCGGTGAAAAGGTTGCCGGTCACGAGGATCGGATGGTGAGGTACGCTGCTGCCGGATACGCATTCCTCTTTGTTGATATCCGGGGGAACGGGGCTGAGACAAAAGGCTACGCGTTCAACCCGCAGATGGATTATAACCGGTTCGAGAAAGGTGACTGGCCGCAGTATTATCAAATCATCTGCGATCTCGTTACGGCACGACAGATGCTTGACAGCAGGCTCCATGTCCCGGTCTATGCAATGGGATCAAGCAACGGCGGAAGGTACGCAGCGGTCGCTGCGGCAGTCGATCCACAATACGCCGGCTATGTCGGGATCTCCACATCAGACTGGGGGATACGCGATGCGGCGATCCGGCAGGGATATACAGGGGATGTGATCAGGTTTACCACATCGCTGGAGCCCTGCACCTGCATTTCAAAAATTTCACCGCGACCGGTCTGGATGTTTCATAATGCAACTGACCCGATCATCCCCTTTGAATCGGGAAAAGAATTGTTTTCATGTGCAGAGGAACCAAAAAGGTTTGCCGAATTTGCCGGCGACCATGGCATCAACAACGACGTCGATGACCGGATAATTACACAATGGGCGCAAATTTATGACACCCGCGGGTGAATAGGTTATAGCTTTAAAAAGGTTGAAATTTTAACAATGGCAGAATCGGTTGAGATGGACGATGCGCGCAAGCGCTACGAATTCAAAAAAACGCTCGAGAAGCTCGAGCTCCAGCAGGGGGACGGGACGGAGCTGATCACGCTCTACATCCCCCCTGACAAGCAGATCTATGATGTAACCGGGCAGTTAAAAGACGAGTTCGGGCAGTGCGCCAACATTAAAAGCAAACAGACGCGGACCAATGTGCAGAGCGCGATCTCGTCAATCCTCTCCCGGCTTAAATATTATAAGAAACCGCCAGAACACGGGATGGCGGTCTTCTGCGGGACAGTCCAGCTCTACGGCGACCGCACAGACCTCCAGTGCACGATCATCGAACCACCGGAGCCCCTTAACCTCTACATGTACCGCTGCAGCTCGAAATTCGAGCTCGAACCCCTCAGGCAGATGCTCGAGGAAAAGGTCGTGTATGGCCTGCTCGTGCTTGACCGCCGGGAAGCCTACTGGGGATTTTTACGCGGCAACCGGATCGAGCCGATCGGGGGCGCAACTTCAACAGTGCCCGGCAAGCAGCGCAAAGGCGGGCAGTCAGCAGCCCGGTTCGGGAGACTCCGTGAGATTGCGATCAACGAGTTCTACACAAAAGTCGGGGAGCGGTCGAGCGCCATATTCCTTGCGGAAAAGGACTTCTTTGAACGGTTCAAAGGCGTGCTGATTGGAGGGCCGAGCCCGACAAAAGAGGAGTTCGAGGCAGGAAATTTCCTTCACCACGAGATCCAGAAACGGATCGTCGGTCTGTTTGATGTTGCCTATACCAATGAGGACGGGCTTTCAGAACTTGTGGATGCAGCAAAAGATGCACTCAAGGGAATGACCGTCATCAAGGAGAAGGCGTTCATGGATAAATTCCTCAAAGAGCTCGTGAAAGATGGGGGGCTTGCAGCATATGGGGAGGAAAGTATCCGTAAAAACCTCGAGATCGGTGCGGTCGACACCCTGCTCCTCTCGTCAAATCTCCGGCAGTCGAGACTGAAAATAAAATGCCAGAGCTGCGGGCAGGCCGAGGAACGCACGGTCAGCATGGAGCCGGGCAAAACAGTAAAAGATGTCACGCTCGGCACCTGCCCGAAATGCACGGCGCCACGTGCGCTTGAAGAAGAGATCGATATTGTCGATGAACTGACAAAACTTGCCGACCAGAGCAGCGCGAAGGTTGAGATTATCTCTGACGATTTCGAGGAGGGCTCGATCCTCTTCTCCGCATTCGGCGGGATTGCTGCGCTCCTCCGCTACAGGACGGGATTCTGATGGACGAAGATGCTCCTGAATTTTACAAACGATACCATGCGATCGTTAAAATACTGCAGGAATCTTCCGGAAGTGCGGAGGTACAGCTTATTGACGGGGGTGAGCATGCTGATCTCTCATCAACCCAGGCATTTATTGTTGCAAAGGAAAAGAAAATACCCCCGGTAAAATGGGCACATGATTTCGTCACAAATTATTCCCAAAAGATCAACGATGCAGCAGCCTCGACCGTAAAGGCATCCGGGCCATACCTGAACTTTTATTTTGATGATTCGTATCTGAAAAATACCCTCAGGGAAGCGGTGAAACCTGAGTACGGCTCGCTTTCAAAGAAACCGACCCGTATCGTACTCGAACACACAAGCGCGAACCCGAACGGACCGCTCCATGTCGGGCACATCAGGAATTCGATTATCGGCGATACGCTCGCGCGGGCGTTCCGCAAGGCAGGGTACCGGCTTGAGGTGCAGTACTATGTCAACGACATGGGGCGCCAGATCGCAATCGTTATCTGGGGATTTGACAAGCTGGACAGCGCACAAGCCGATGGGGAGAAGGAGGATGCCCATATTGCCCGCGTCTACATCGCAGCGAACCGGGAGATCGAAAACGACCCCGGCATAACGCAGCAGGTCGACACACTGATGCAGCTGGTTGAGGGGGGAGATCCGGCGACCGTCAAGAAATTCCGCAAGGAAGTTTCCCGCTGCCTCAATGGATTTGCGGTTACGCTGAAAAACCTCAACGTCGCCCATAACCGGTTTGTCTGGGAGAGTGATTTCATCCGGAACGGGGATACAAAACGGATCATCGGCAGGATAAAAAAACTCCCGCAGGCAAAGGAGGAAGGTACGCTCGCGCTTGATCTCACAGAGTGCGGGTTTGAAAAAGAGTACGTAATCAGGCGGAGTGATGGCACCTCGGTCTATGCTGCCCGCGACCTCGCGTACCATGCATGGAAGGCCGCCAACTTCGACCGTATCATCGATGTGCTCGGCGCAGATCACAAACTGATCAGTGCGCAGCTTATATGCACGCTCAGGCTTCTTGGGGAAAAAGCGCCGGAGATTGTCCACTTCGAATTTGTCTCGCTTCCAGAGGGGTCGATGAGCACCCGTGCGGGCAAGTTTGTTTCTGCTGATGACCTGATCACAGAAGTTACAAAGCGTGCGTTAAACGAGGTGACGATCAGGAGACCGGAACTTGAAGAGAACACGCGGACATCGATCGCACGATCAGTTGCACTCGCGGCGATCCGGTATGATATCGTAAAAGTGTCACCGGAAAAAAGTACGGTATTTGACTGGAAGGAAGCGCTGGACTTCGAGCGCCAGAGCGGCCCCTACATCCAGTACGCCCATGCCCGCGCCTGCAGTATCCTAAAAAAGGCAGGTTCATACACCGACTGTTACGATCTGGAGACAGAGCAGGAGATTGCCGTCGCCAAAAAGATCGCAAAGTTCTCCCTTGTTATCGATAAGGTCGTCACTGAACTCCGCCCGCACCTGCTTGCCACGTATGCCCGTGAACTTGCAGACACCTTCAACTCGTTCTACCATTTTGAGCCGGTGCTGAAAAGCGAGGGAAAAGTCAGGGACCGGCGGCTTACGCTCGTTAAAGCGGTTCAGAACACACTCAAGGAGTCCCTTGAGACACTCGGGATCGATGCCATCAGTTCCATGTGAAGCCTTAAAAAAACAGGGCTACCAGTTTTTTTCGGAGACCTCATCAGCTGCGCTCAAGCCCTGTATGTGGTGCAAGAGGGCACTTTCCGGCGGAGAGATGTGCTATAAACACCAGTTCTACGGGGTCGCGAGCCACCGCTGCGTCCAGATGACCCCCACGCTACGGTGCAACCAGCGCTGCCTCTTCTGCTGGCGCTCGTTCGAACATGAAGTAACTGAGGAGGAGGAGTGCTCTCCCGAGACGATCCTTGCGGGTATCCACAAGCTCCAGAAGAAAGCGCTTGCAGGCTACAATGCAATTCTTGACAACACGGTGACTGAGGAGAAGTGGCAACAGGCGCTGGAACCCAAGCATGTGGCAATCTCCCTCGCCGGCGAACCCACCCTTTACCACCGGCTCCCCGAGCTCATCGATCTCTTGAACAGGAGGGGGTACATGACGTTCCTTGTGAGCAACGGCACAAACCCCGATATGCTTACACGCTGCCGTCCGTATCAGATGTATGTCTCCCTCGACGCGCCTGATCCGGACACCTACCGGTCAGTCTGCCGCCCCCACGGTGATTACTGGGAACGGATCGGGGAGAGCCTTGCACTGCTCGGTACGAGACGGTCAGCGGTGCGGATCACGCTCGTTGAAGGTTTGAACGACATCGCACCGAAAAAATATGCTGCGCTCCTGCAGGACTCCGGGGCAACGTTTGCTGAAGTGAAGGGATACATGTATCTGGGATACAGTAGATACCGTTTAAAACGAGAGAATATGCCCGAGCATGAGAAGGTTCGCGCGTTTGCGGATAAGATCGCCTCTTCGTGTGATTACCAGATCAGGGATGAAAGCCGGTTGAGCAGGGTGGTCTGCCTGGAGCGTCTGAGATGAGATTTGTTCCCGAGGACTGGAAGAGAAAAGCGCATGAGAATTTTGAAGGGGCGTGGCATGAAGGGGTCTCAGTACTCACCCTGGCAGGTCAGGCGGAAAAGTATCCCCGGCATGGCTATAAGCGGGCGCAGGAGCACCCTGTCTTTGCGACGATACACCGGTTACGCACAACCTACCTTGCGCTTGGCTTTGATGAGGTTGAGAACCCGGTTATTGTTGATGAAAAGGACATCTACCGGCAGTTCGGCCCTGAAGCGATGGCGGTGCTCGACCGGGTCTTCTATCTCGGGGGGCTCCCACGACCGAATGTCGGGATCTCCCGTGCACAACTCGACCAGATCAACAGCATTCTCGCAAAGGATATGCCACCGGCGACCGAAGAGAAGCTCCGTCAGACGCTCCACGCCTACAAGAAGTCCGAGATTGACGGTGACGAACTCACGATCGAGCTTGCAAAAGTGCTCGGAACCGATGATGCCCGCGTGGTGCACATCCTTGACGCGGTCTTCCCCGAGTTCAAAGCGCTTGCTCCCGAATCCTCACGCAGTACACTGCGCAGCCACATGACGAGCGGCTGGTTCCTCACGCTTGGCTCTATCTGGGAACGGACACATCTCCCCCTCCGGCTCTTCTCGGTCGATCGCTGTTTCCGGCGCGAACAGGCTGAGGGGCCGACCCGGCTCATGACCTACCACTCCGCGTCATGCGTAATTGCCGGTGAAGATATCACAAACGAGGAAGGCAAGGCTGTGAGCGAGGCGCTCCTTTCCGCATTCGGGTATACTGATTTCCGGTTCCAGCCGGACGAGAAAAGGTCAAAGTACTATATGCCGGACTCGCAGACCGAAGTGTATGCACGCCACCCTGTGCACGGCTGGGTTGAGGTTGCAACATTTGGCATGTACTCTCCATCGGCGCTGGCGGAGTATGGCATCGGAGTCCCGGTCATGAACCTCGGGCTTGGCGTGGAACGGCTGGCGATGATTGCATATAATGCAAATGACGTCCGGCAGCTTGCATACCCCCAGTTCTTCTCCCGTCATATAACGGATATGGAGATCGCCCGGGCCGTTTGTCTTCGCGAGGAGCCGGTATCACCGGAAGCAAAGGTGCTTGCAGCTGCCATTACCAGCATTGCAGCAGCGAATGCAACCGCCCAGGGGCCGTGCTCGTTTGATGCATGGGATGGCATGCTTGAGGGCACAAAGGTGAAGGTTACGGTCGAGGAGCCTGAGACAAACGCAAAGCTCTGCGGCCCGGCATGTGCCAACGCGATCTTTGTCCACGACGGTTCAATCCTTGGCGTGCCGGACACCGAGAAATGGAAGGCAGTGCGGACGGAAGGTGTGGCCACCGGTATCACGTACCTGAGCGCGGTTGCCGCACTCGCAGCTGCCCGTATCGAAGAGGCAGCGCGGTGCGGTAGATCCACAACCGTGCAGGTCAAGATGGCTAAACTGCCAAGCGACATCAACTTAAGGATCGAGGAGTACGCGATGCGGGCAATCACTGATAACAAAAAGAAAGTGGATGTCCGTGGGCCGGTCTTTTTTTCTGTCCGCTCCACCGTCGAAAAATAATATACTTGTTTTTTCACACCCGCTCTTCCATGAAGATCCTCCGGTGAATAATGCGCCACGAGAGGATCAGCTGGACGATATCGGTCGCAGTCACGGTTCTGCGGTGCTCAAACATTGCAATAGGGTGAACCCCGGTCTGCTGTTCAATGCTCTTCTCAAGTTTCCGGATTGTCTCGTAATTCATCTCACCGTCAAAGGTAAGCGCACGCATCATGACGCAGTCTACCGGCAGGGTGGAAAACTCGATCAAAAAGTCATGATCATGAAATGAGAGCAGGGAGTGAAGGTCGATGTTGAGGTCAATATCATCGATCGCCCGCTTCATCTGGTTCTGCAGGAGGGAGATCTGGTAGATGTTCCGCAAGGCACCGTTCTCTTTACCGTATTTTGAGTACCCGATTCTGATGACCGCATCTGCATCACAGCGCTGCGGGGCGATAAACGCTTTATAGTCCCGTTCGCGCCGCGCAATCTCATCCTCCACCTGGTCAGAGGAGTATCCCCGCCGCCTGATGTCACGGCACCGCTTCCACTCATACTTCACGTCATTTTCCGGGTCAACAAAGATAGAGAAGTCCATCAGGTCCCGGAGATTTTGCGTGAACAGGGTATGAAGCCCCTCAAGGATAAGGATCTTCTGCGGGACGAACGGAACGGGTGCATCGAACCGCCCGGTGCTGTGGTTGTAGACTGGTTTTGTGATCGCCTCCCCTGCCTTCAACCGGGTAATATCGGATTCCAGCTGAGAAATATTATTGGCATCAGGATCGAGCGGTGTGATATCGAGTCGCTTCCGCTCTTCGCGATCATATTTGTGGTAATCATCAAGGGTAATTGTCGCAACAAGCTCCGGGCCGAAGATCTGTCGGATGGCATTCGTGAACGTTGTCTTCCCGGACCCGCTGTCCCCTGCTACACCGATAGTGAATATAATCGGTGAATGAGCAATAATCTTCTTAAAATTCGGTGGTTGTTTCATGCCCTTAATAGCTAGATACGATGATATGCTATTAAGAATCTGTGAAGGTGCTACGACTCATTTCATCGTCTCCTTCCACCAGCCTCTTTTTGTCAAGAAGTCACGGATGTTAGAAATAGATAACATTTATATCTGACAATGTTAGAAATAAATAACAATGATGTGACTGAAATGAGACAGAGAAATATATTCCGCATAATTATCGGCACGCTGATGCTCATCAGCGGCCTTGTTTCGATTATCCTGACTTCTGGCGGGGCAGGCATTGGTTCCATTTTTCTTACTGCAGGACTTGCCTTTCTGATTATTGGTATCATCCGGCACAGGAAATATGGCGATGATCCGGAATCCGATGAACGGCAAAAAAAGATCGGGGCCTTTGGCCTGTCAGATGCCTGGCTTACCGGACTGTTCTTCATGGTTGGGCTGCTCTGGCTTGAGTATCTGGGCATACTCCGGATGGGCACGCAGCTTGCGCTCGCCCTTTCGATTGTCGTTCTCGCTCTGTCTGCCCTGGTATACCAGATGTGTCTTTTCAGGAAAGGGGATGTAGACTGACATTGATGGTGCCGGGAGTTGAACCGCAGTGCAGACCAGACTAAAGGAATACCGGGCCCGCTTTTCCATGACCCAGGATGATCTCGCAAAAAAAGTTGGAGTTCGGCGGGAGACAATCGTCTTTCTGGAGCAGGGAAAATACAACCCTTCGCTCAGGCTCGCTCATGATATCGCCAGGGTTCTGCATGCGAAGATAGATGACCTCTTCATCTTTGATGACCCGGAACCGGAACCGGAAAACAAGGTTGTGCTCGTTGACTGACGTGCACAGGAGTTAAGGGATTGCCTTGCCGGGTTTCCCTTCACGTCCGGCATACTCACGTTTCTCTTCCGGTTGAGCCAGTTCAGCAAGGATCAGCACTGTCCCCTCTTTGTCGAGCGGCTGGTTGTCATTCCCGCACTTGGGTGAGTAGATGCATGACGGGCACCCTGTTTCGCACGGGCAGTCCCGGACAAGTTCATGCGAAGTGGCAAAGAGCTCGGGAAGTATCCCGAATGCCTTCTCCGCAAGCCCAATCCCGCCTTCATAGGCATCATAGACAAAGATGGTCGGTTCACCGGAATCGCCAAACTGTGGTGACGATAAACCCCCGATATCCCAGCGGTCACACATGACATGCAGCGGCATCAGTGCGATAATCGCGTGCTCAGAACCGTGCAATCCTCCTGCAAGATCAAGCCCTGCATCAATGATACGCTGCTCGGCATCCGGGGGTAGAATAAACCAGAATGCCTTTGTCCGGAATGTAAGCGGCGGGAGCTGGAGTGGTTCAACCCCAATGACAGTGTCCCCGCGTTTAATCTTGTAACCGGTATACTGCTCGGTCACCTCAACCTCACCGAATGCGTAGTTCACGCGGTTTAGGTTCTTTGTTTCAAGTGTTTCAATAACAGCAAGGCTCACGTCTTTTAACGGCTGCGTGTAGTAGTCGACATCGGTGTTTGCAACCCTGACAGTATGTGTTGTGAGATCCATTTCCCTGACAACGTAGCTCTCCCCCTGGTGGAGCATGATCGCCCCTTCATGTGCCTCACGGTACGCCTGTGCCCGGTCCATCGTTTCAAGCAGCCTGCCATTGCACAAGATCCGGAAGGTCTCTGCCGGTATGCCATCAAGCCTCACGGCATCTGCAGCCCTCCCCCGTCCGGCATACACCCACCCGCGTGCAGTCTGTTTTACCAGGTTCTGGGACGCAAGTTCCGAACGCAGGGGAATGAATAAATCCCCAAAGAATGTCCTGTCTGTATCATCATTAAGCGGCAGCTCCGCTGAGGCACAGAGCATATGCCCGGAGACAATGTACGGGTTTGCAGTATCAACAATCGCATGCTCGTGCGAACGCGAAAAGAACTGGCCGGGATGGTGCATGAAGTACTGGTCGAGCGGGTTTGCCTGTGCAACGAGGATGGCAAGCGATGCCTCCCCTTTCCTCCCCGCCCGCCCTGCCTGCTGCCGGGTCGATACCATGGTGCCCGGATACCCGGAGATGATCACAGCATCAAGAGACCCGATATCGACACCGAGCTCGAGCGCATTGGTCGAGATGACACCTTTTAACTCCCCCGCCTTCAGTTGCCGCTCAATCAGCCGCCGTTCCTCAGGAAGGTACCCGGCGCGGTATGCGGCGATTGCTTCGGTAAAACGGTGAGAAGAACGCCGGGCATCCTCTTGTGCCCACACCGTGATAAGTTCCGCCATCTTCCGTGAACCAGTGAAGCAGAGCGTCTGGAGGTTTCCCTTCATGCAGGAAATCAGGAGGTCTTTTGTTTCCTGGTGTGTCGAGCGCTCGCCGATTCCATCATAGAACGGGTTGTAGAGCACGAAGTGTTTCCTGCCATGCGGTGAGCCATCCTGATCCACAAGTTCAAATTGCCGCCCGGCAAGCCGTTCTGCAAATTCGAGCGGGTTTGCAAGCGTTGCAGTGGACATGACAAACTGCGGGTCTGAACCGTAGTGCCGGCAGAGCCGCACCAGCCGACGTATCAGGAGCGCGATGTGGGACCCGAAGACGCCGCGGTACCGATGGGCTTCGTCAATGACCACGAACTTAAGGTGAGAAAAGAAATGAATCCACTTCGCATGCCACGAAAGCACCTGGTGGAGCTCGTGGGGGTTGGAAATGATGACCCGTGCGTTTTCACGGATCGCGGCCCGCTTCGATTGGGGCGTGTCACCATCGTAGATCGCAGGTTTGGCGGTGATGCCGGTGAACTGCGCCATCTGCCTCAGGGTGGCATACTGGTCATTTGCGAGAGCCTTTGTCGGGTAGAGGTAGAGAGCCCGCGCCTCCGGGTCAGATTCCAGCACCAGAAAAACCGGGATGTTGAACGCAAGAGTCTTGCCGCTGGCAGTCGGTGTGGTGATAATGACATGATTGCCGGCACGGATGAGATTGACTGCGGTGCACTGGTGAGAATAGAGACAGATCCCGTTTGCGTCAAGGTATGCCGCAACCGGTTCGGGAAGGGGTGCATCCAGCGTGCCGTACCTGGCATGTTCCGGTTCCGTCAGTTCCACATGAACGACACGTTTTCGGTACACCGGGTTTTCCTTAAGAAAACCGACAACCTCAGCAACAGCCATATGACTCCTCAAGCAACCGGAAGAAGAGCAGGGCAAGCGATACGACGTCCTGCCTGTTGTGTTCAATGACCGGTACAAGCGGTCCGCAGTTCCCGGTCAATAAATACGCTTCGTAGAATTCGGGCACCATCTGCCCGGGGATATCATCCTTCCGGCGGATGCCCAATATCTCCTCCTCAAGCACCGTGAGACGCAGCGATGGCATGCTGCCCCGCCACCTGCGGCGGGAAAAGTGAAGCACATCAAAGTGCGGGATATGCCCCGGTGCCCCCATTCCGTAATACGCGAGCCGTTCCTTTACGTAAGGCAGATCAAAGGCCTTGCCATTGAAGGTGACGAGTGCTGGCCGGTCACCTGCCAGGTGCCCGAGTGTTGCGATCAGCGCCGCCCGCTCTTCTCCAATATTCCTGAGCAGGTACTGGTAGACGGCAAGGCGCCCGTTTTCGATTACGCCGACACCAAACAGGATGATAGGGCGGGAGAAGAGTCCCAGGGTCTCGATGTCAAGATAGACATAATCCTCCGGTTCATGAAACCCCGCCAACCCGAGAACGAGGGGGTGGGATTTTGCATGCCGGCATCCGATAAGATCCATGATATCTGCCGAATCGCCGGCTGATATGCGTTCGATGACCTTATGTGCAGGTGCCCTGAACCTCGGGTGTTGCATCAGATCCCACAATGTCTGGTATCCCCTCCCTTTCAAGTGGCGCTCTGTCGCTTCACCAATGCCCCGGACAAGGGTGAGATCGGAAAAGATCTCGCCCCTCAGATTTTCGGCATCAATGCGCGTCCGCGAGAGGTAGTGGTTACTGCGCAGCGAGAAACACACACCACCCTCATTTGTCACTTCCTCACCCGGGAAGACCTCCGAAAAGGGCATACCACGGTACTGGTTCACCAGCTGTTCCAGCCGCCTCCGCGCCCGGGAATAGTCTGACGAATAGACATAGCTCTCAGAAAAACTTGTCCTGAAAATATTGCCGTCGCGGATAACCTCATAGTCCCGCAGCCCCTGTATGCGCTGCTGCCAGAGGGTGCCGATCCGGACGGGATTATGTACGGCAGCCATTGTCTGAATAACAATCCTGGACCGGTGGTTTAAACTCCCTCTGCGTGGTGTGAAAGTAAAGCAATACTAATGCTCTCATCATTCCAACATCTATAAAGAGATATAGCGGACCGGTCCTGAGAAGACAGGTTCTGCATGACGTGGTTAACAGGATGGATATCAAAGGTTTTCTTATCGATCTCGATGGTGTCCTGTATATCGGTGATCAGGCTATTGACGGTGCGCAGGAGGCAGTCGAGCTGCTTAGGGAAAAGAAATACCGGCTCAGATTCGTTTCAAACACGACACGGAAGTGCAGGAAAACAATTTCGGAACGGTTGGCACGGCTCGGGTTCGACATACCGGATTCCTCGATTTTTACTCCGTCACTTGCCGCAATCGCACGCATGAATGCTGCGGGGAAGCACCGTTGCATGCTGCTCACAACCGGGGACGTTTTCAAGGATTTTGAACAGGCGTGTGACAGGAGCACGGATAGCACGGTCAACTATGTGGTGATCGGGGACGCCGGGGATACGATAAGTTATGAAAACCTGAATGCCGCATTCAGGGCCGTAATCGATGGCGCTGAAATCATCGCGCTCGAAAAGGACAGGTACTGGATGGCCCCTGACGGACTCATGCTCTCAGCCGGCCCATTTGTCGCGGCACTTGAATTTGCTACCGGAAAAATTGCAACTGTTGTGGGCAAACCTTCGAAAGCGTTTTTTGAAATGGCACTCCGGGACATGGATGTACGCCCTGATCAGGCTGCGATGATTGGTGACGATATCATCACTGACATTGCCGGCGCACGCAAAGCGGGGATGCGAGCGATCCTCGTCAAAACGGGTAAATACCGGGAGGAAGCCGTCAGAGGTGCCCCCGTCCAGCCTACAAAGATCATCGATTCAATCGCATCCATTGCCACCATCCTGTGACAATCATGAGTGGTCCAAAAAAGATCAAAAAACCTCCCGTGATCATCCTGCTGCTGCTCATCATCGGCGCGGGTGTTGCGGCTGGCTGTCCGGGACGTCAGCTTTTTTCACACAACGACGTCCTGTATCCCCGCATCACCCCCAATTTCAGTGCTCCTGCAGTACATTGCCCGGTCTATTCATTTCCCTTCGGAAACGGGACCGTCACACTTTCGATTCCTCTGAATAATTCGGTATATGCCGGCGCAAAATCGGCAGAGAAGGATGTGGTTATCTACGGGAATGTATCCGAGGAGATCTGGACAGCGGAGAGTTATATGGCAATGGTCGATGACCCCCTGCAGGAAGAATTCTATACAGTTCTTCGTGCCCAGTTCAGGAAAATAAGGGACGCAGGATCGCTTGATGATAATGAATATCTCGAACTGATCACGGTATTTGTCCAGTCGTTACACTATGAAACAGTTGCAGAAAATCCCCCGAAATTCCCCATTGAAACGTTTGCAGAGGGATCAGGTGACTGCGATGATAAGAGCCTGCTTCTTGCAGGACTGCTCTCCCGTGAGGGGTACCACGTCGCCCTTTTTTCCTTCCGGCCGGAATCCCACATGGCGGTGGGAGTCAGCTCGCCGTCGGCAAAATTCAAAAACACCAGTTACACGTATATCGAGACAACCAACCTCTCATTCATATGTATCGTGCCGGAGGGACTTGCCGGAGGCATTACGCTCTCATCGGATCCCCTTGTAATACCCGTTGGCAACGGGACGCGGGTCTACACTGCATGCGACCAGACCTCCGCAATCAATAATGCATATACTGCATCATCAAAACGTGCAGAGCAACTGGTTCCGTCACTCAAGGACATGGATCGGCAGCTTGAGGAAAAGCACAGCAGGATTGATGCGGCGAGTAACAATCTTCAGGTCCTGCGCCAGCAGGGTGCTATCAGGGAGTATAATGCACAGGTCCCATCATACAACCTCCTTGTGGCAGAATATAACCGGCAGCGCGACCAGTATAGGACAATGGCAGCGAAGTATAACTCCTATGTCAATATTCACGGTTACATTCTCGGTCATGGGTATGACAGGAAAGGCACATATGAATGGATAATTCAGCATCCGCTGCCATAGCCTTTCATCCAAGTACAATCCGCGAGGGGGCCCGGACTGCGCGGAGGTGCTGGTTACCACGCCCCGATGCGAGCACCCGGTCAAGCGCCGTTCCGCAGTAGTCAGGCGATATGTCAATGCCGATAAACCGGCGATCATTGTCCCAGGCAACCCGGGTCGTGGTACCGGCGCCGTTGAACGGGTCGAGCACGATATCATTTCTGTAGGAGAAGAGCTTCATAATCCTGCGGGGAAGTTCTTCAGGAAACATCGCAGGATGATTGTAATCCTTCATCCTGATCTCAGGGGGGAAACTCCACCTGCCGGTTACCCATTCCTTGAACTCGGTATCGGTAATATCGATATCCTCCCGCCTTCCTGCTTTCTTGTGTGTTTCCTTGTCAAAAACCTCGATGAATTCCCAAGTGTATTTTATATAGGGCATTGAGGGGGATTTCCAGCTGCCCCATGCCGTATACTTCGCGTTGTAGTTGTTCTTCTCCCATAAAAACTCGGCTTTCCAGAGAAAACCGATCTTTGATAGCTGGCCGGAGATAATATGGTGGGTCGGGATATAATCTGAAAACAACGGCTGCACATTGACCGCGATGCGACCCCCGGGTTTAAGCACCCGGTAGCACTCGTCCCACACGCCCTGCAGGATCCGGAAATATTCATTCCATTCACGGGTATCATCGTGAGCATCCTGTGCATATGCATGCCCGAAATTGTACGGGGGCGATGTGATCACAAGATCGACACTTCCTTGAGGCAGCCGAGAAAGCGCCTGTTGCGCATCGCCGCAGATGATTGTGTTCACAAAAGGCACTATCGAAGAGGGTTCCCGGGACACGATGGTGTGTTTTATCCCCCTGGTTCCCTTCCGCACCTGTGCCTTCCCTGCCTTGTCCCGCACTTTTTCAGGCTTCATTTTGCAGTACCTATCGTCATATCTGCATCTGACACATTAATACTGGCACTCCGTAGTTGCCTGTGTGAAAAGCGTTTAATCCTGACATCGACATACATTCTTCGATTATTGTATGCTGAAGATCGAAGATCTCCATGTAAATGTCGGTGAAAAAGAGGTGCTTCACGACATCAACCTCCATATCAAAGAGGGGGAGACCCATGTACTCCTCGGCCCCAACGGATCTGGCAAGACCACGCTTCTCATGACTATCATGGGTTTTTCCAACTATACCATTACAGACGGAAAAATCCTTTTCAAAGGGGAGGACGTGACAAAGATGCACGCACATGAGCGTGCACAACGGGGGATCGGCATGCTCTTCCAGCGCCCGCCCACGATATCCGGGCTCAAGCTGGGCAAGCTCCTCACCGCGATCTCGCGGAAAAAAAACGAAGATATCCTGGGGCTCGCCCAATCAGTCCACATGGATAAGTTTTTGGAGCGCGACATCAACAAGGGCTTCTCCGGAGGGGAGATCAAGCGCAGCGAAGTGCTCCAGCTGATGATCCAGAACCCGGACTTCATCATGCTTGACGAGCCTGAGAGCGGGGTGGACCTTGAGAATATCTCACTGATGGGCGCCGCAATCGGCTCGCTTCTGGAAAAGGACAAGCATGTCATCAACCGCGAAAAGAGCGGGCTTGTCATCACCCACACCGGTTATATCCTCGATTACCTCGAAACCGACCGGGGGCACGTGATGTGTGACGGGCAGATCAAATGCCACGGCAATCCCCGCGAGATTTTAAAAGACATCAAGCAGCACGGGTACAAGGAGTGCCTCGAATGCCGTCACGAGTAGCCCAGCCTGAACTTTCAAAAGCTGACCGGGAGCGCCTCGCCCAGTCAGGGATCGACCTCACGATGGAGAACCGGTGCGGCAGCTACCTCCAGATGGACCAGGATATTGTCCATGCCGAATGTGCACAGGAAGGCATCGAAGTCCTTTCCTATAAAAAAGCCATGGAGAAGTATGACTGGCTCAACGACTATGCCTGGAAGGTCGTCTCGCCGGAAAAGGACGATGTCACGAAATACGTTGCCGCACAGAAGGAGCCAAAAGGATACGTGATCATCGCACACAAAGGTTCGAGCAACATCCTGCCCATCCAGGCGTGCCTCTACCTCGGGCGTGGGCAGATCCAGCATGTCCATAACATCATCATCGCAGAGGAGGGCGCCGAGCTCCACATCATCTCCGGCTGCACGAGCGGGGCGCACGTGGGCAAAGGGGGGGCACACTATGGTATCTCGGAATTTTATGTCAAAAATGACGCAAAGATCAGTTTCACGATGATCCACAACTGGACCGAAGATATCGAGGTCTATCCCAGGAGCGCCTCCCGTGTCGAAAAGAACGGGGTCTTCCTCTCCAACTACGTCTGCATGCAGCCGGTCAAAAAGATCCAGATGTACCCGACAGCGACGCTTACCGGCGAAAACTCGGTCGCACGGTTCTCCAGTATCGTAATCGCGTCAGCCACGTCATATATGGACCTCGGGTCACGCGCAATCCTTGAAGGGAAAGGTGCAAGCGCCGAACTCATAACCCGTGCAATTACCAAAGG
>Ga0209253_10001019_pt1 | contig 24542 bp, 32 predicted proteins | sample FrelakmetBRP12BR_FD_187145 | JGI IMG/M metagenome (GOLD analysis project Ga0209253, IMG submission 187145) | Freshwater lake sediment microbial communities from the University of Notre Dame, USA, for methane emissions studies - BRP12 BR (SPAdes)... | ecosystem: Environmental > Aquatic >...
AGGGAGACGGTTTTTATGGAGCGTGAACAACAACAAGGTGGAGACCGAGAGGGCGGCGGCGGTGGGCGGTTTTTTCAACGCAGACGGCCTTGTCGATTTTGCATCGACAAAGGGTCGATCGACTTTAAAGATGTCGGGCTGCTGAGAAACTTCTTAACTGAGCGGGGTCGAATTGTTCCTCGGCGCATCTCCGGTAATTGCATGAGGCATCAGCGCGAATTGACGGCCGCTGTCAAACGGGCTCGGCACATTGCGCTCATCAGTTTCGCGGAAGAGCGATAACCTCACGTTGGGAATGGGAATGCAGGTAGGCGCCACGATGGAACTGCTCAGGCCGCTGCTGGCTGACATCACTGTCGATGGGCTCTCGCTGGTCGGCGAGGTCACGGCTGATGAGCTCGGTCTCACCGAGGATGATGTCGTCCTCCAGGGACCACTGGCTGTGAGTCTTGACCTGACCAACATCGAGGGGTTGGTTGCCGTGACTGGTGTGCTGGAAGGCACGATCCTCCGCGAATGTGTGCGGTGCTTGAAGGAATATGAAGATCCTCTGGCTTTTTCTGTGCGGGCGGCCTTTGTCCCGGAGCCCAAGTCATCGCTTCGTCATCCGAAGCGAGTCGATCACAGAAAGGCGCGCGCGGAGGTCGTGGAGGCTGAGCCAGAAGAGGAGCCGGACGATCAGTATCAATACCAAGGCAATCAGCTGGAGCTGGCTTCCATGTTGCGTGAACATGTGATTCTGTCGGCGCCGATGCAGCCGCTCTGCAATAACGATTGTTTGGGGCTCTGTGCGCAATGTGGGAAAAATTTGAATGAGGGGCCCTGTCGCTGTGCTGTGGAACCGCCAATCCCGGCATTTCGGGTAGTCCAGAGCATGAAACGTAAGACCGGCGGATCGTCAGATTCGTAGCAAGACCGTCAGCTATCGAAAGTGAGAAGGAGTTGCCATGCCGAATCCGAAACATAAACATTCACGGGAACGCCGCGACAAGCGGCGCACACAGAAACTGCGCATTACCCCGCCGGGCATGTCCGTCTGTCCACAGTGCCACGAGATCAAGCTGCCTCATTACACCTGCTTGAATTGCGGAACGTATAAGGGCAAGGCGGTCATCCAGGTCGAAGAAACCTAATCAGGTTCGTGACAGGGTCAGCGGCTGCGCTTGGTGGTTCCACGGATCACGACGGGATGATGTCTGTTTGCCTGTTGCGTCGATCGTTCCACTGCTCTAAACTCCTCCCGCATGTCGCGGGATAATTACCGATTTCCTTTCCCGACCGCGCGATACGTCATCTTTCGATGAGTACTCAGCTCTATGAAGATCGCGCTTGATGTCATGGGCGGTGACCATGGACCGGCCCCGGCCATTGAGGGGGCTCTCCAGGCCGCCCAGGAATGCGATGTCGAAGTGCTGTTGGTCGGTGACGAGGCTATCATCACCGCCGAATGTCGCCGTCTCGGTTGTACTGACCCCCGCCTCTCTATCCGGCATGCCTCCCAAGTTGTTGAGATGCACGAGTCGCCTGCTTCTGTCGCCCGCAAGAAACGGAATTCCTCCATCTGGATAGCCACTGAGCTGGTCAAGAGCGGTGAGGCGAGTGCTGTGGTCAGTCCCGGGAACACCGGCGCCAGTATGGTGGCGTCGTTCTTTGTGCTTGGACTGACGAAGGGTGTCGAGCGTCCGGCGATCGCGACAAGCCTCCCCACGCTGACCGGTACGGCAATCATGTTGGATGTGGGAGCCAATGTGGACTGTTCGGCTCAGCATCTGGCACAATTTGCCATCATGGGGAATGAGTACGGCAAACATCTTTTCGGAAAGCCCAACCCACGTATCGGGCTGTTGAGCATCGGGGAGGAAGACGGCAAAGGGAATGAAGTGACCAAGGAGGCATTCAAGCTTCTCAAGGCCAGTCAGCTCAACTTCATCGGCAATGTCGAGGGCCGCGATGTGTATAGTGGGAGCGCCGATGTGGTGGTGTGCGACGGCTTCATCGGGAATGTTGCGCTAAAAATTTCCGAGGGAGTGGCTGATACGATCAAGAAGTTGTTAGTCAAGGAAATCTCCGGGTCATTCTTAGGCCGCTTGGCCTATCCATTCATTGCCGGGCCGTTGCGTAACTTGAAGAAAAAAATCGACTATGCGGAATTCGGCGGAGCGCCGCTTCTGGGCGTCAACGGTATTACCATGATCTGCCATGGCCGTTCGTCTGCCAAGGCGATCAAGAATGCCATTCGTCGGGCGAAGGGGTTAGCAGAGAACCGTGTCGATGAACTGATACAGCGCGATATTGAAGAAAGCTTCTCACAAGCCAAGCCCACCGAGGATAGGCCGGCATGAAGGCCCGCATTGCAGGGACTGGATCCTATGTGCCGACCAAGGTGTTGACCAATGCCGATCTCGAACGGATGGTGGCTACCTCAGACGAATGGATCGTCGAACGGACCGGCATCCGAGAGCGGCATGTGGCCGGTCCCGGTGAAGCCTGCTCCGATCTGGCGGTGAAGGCGGCGGAACGGGCTCTGATCGCCGCTGGGGTGAGTGCGGCTGACCTTGACCTGATTCTGCTGGCCACCTGTACCGGCGATTATCCGCTTCCTGCCACGGCCTGTTTGATCCAGCATCAACTGGGGGCGACTCGTGCGGCGGCGTGCGATTTGTCGGCCGCCTGTTGCGGATTCGTCTATGCGTTATCGGTGGCGGATGCCTATGTCAGAACCGGCATGCGCCATGTGTTAATTGTCGGGTCGGAAGTGATGTCGGCGATTACCGACTGGACCGATCGCAACACCTGTATTTTGTTCGGCGATGGGGCTGGAGCGGCAGTCATCAGCGCCAGCGAGAACGACCGGGGCATCCTATCGACGCATCTTCGTTCCGATGGCGCCCTCTGCGATTTGATTGCAGTGCCGGGGGGAGGATCGCGTTTACCTCCTTCGGAGAAGGTCGTGGCGGAACGGATGCAGTACATCAAGATGAAGGGGAACGAGACCTTCAAGGTGGCCGTTCGGAACTTGGAAGAGGTCGCTCGGGAGACTTTGGCCGCGAATCATCTCCGTGTTGAAGATCTTGACCTCTACGTGCCGCACCAAGCGAATGTGCGTATTCTCAAAGCGGTGGCCGAACGCCTCGGACTCCCTCCGGAGAAAGTGATGTTGAACCTCGATCGATATGGGAATACATCTGCGGCCTCAATTCCCATTGCCTTGGATGAGGCCGTGCGGCAGGGGCGAATCAAAGACGGGAGTTTGGTGATGTTAGGGGCTTTCGGTGCCGGACTGACATGGGCATCGGCGCTTATCAGGTGGTAGCAGGGGCAATGATCAGCGTTCAGCGTAAAGTATTGGCTGGTAGCTGAGGGCTGACAGCTTCGAAACAACTTTTCCCGTTGACATTCCAAGGAAATTCGACGATATCTAACCTCACGGGGATGGTGCAGTGCGCCTTCCCTCGCTTTGAGCAATTCGATGATGAGAGTAAACGGTAGCCTCGTGCAAACACTCCGGTAGTATGGCGACTCTCCAATCAATAAGGGCAGCCAGTATCGGGTTGGTCTTCCCAGGCCAGGGGTCTCAGTCAGTCGGGATGGGAAGAGCCTTGGTAGAGGCTGACCCGAGCATCAGGATTCTTTACGAGGAGGCCTCGTCGATACTGAGGTACGACATTGGCGCACTGTGTTTTGAGGGACCAGTGGAACGATTGAACCTCACGGAATATACTCAGCCTGCATTGCTGGTGAGCAGCATTGCCGCATTCCAGGCGTTCAAGCCATTAGGCATCGCACCGATTGCGGTGGCGGGTCATAGCCTGGGTGAATATTCGGCCCTTGTCGCCGCTGGTGGAATGACCTATCGCGAGGCGGTGGCGATTGTACAGAAGCGAGGTCGGTATATGGCTGAAGCCGTGCCGCCTGGGACCGGGCTTGTCGCCGCGCTTCTTGGCCTCTCGGTTGACGTGGTGAAAGAGGTATGTCGAGAGGCCTCGTCTGTAGGAGTTGTGGCTGCAGCGAATTTCAATTCGCCAGGCCAGATTGTCATTGCCGGGGAAAAGGCCGCCGTGGAACGGGCCATTGAACTGGCGAAGGCCAAGGGGTGTAAGAAAGCAATCCCTCTTCCCGTGAGTGTGCCAGTGCATACCCCATTGATGCAGAAGGCCGCCGATCGACTGGTCGGAGATTTGGCGGCGATCACCTGGTCCGATCTCAAGACGCCATTGATCAATAATGCAGAAGCCAGAGCAATTACTAAGGCTGGTGACATCCAGGCATCGCTGGTACGACAACTTCCTTCGTCGGTGCTCTGGGAAGATTCGGTGAAAGCCATGGCTGCGATGGGTGTGACGACGTTTGTCGAGGTTGGGCCTGGAACGGTGTTGAGCGGCTTGATCAAACGGATTCTGCCGGACGCGGTGACCCTGAACGTTAATGATCCTAAGTCGCTCGAGGCGACCCGCGCTGCGCTCAGCGCGTGAAGGGATATGAGGAGCGAGCGGATGTCACTTCATGGTAAGGTTGCGATTGTCACGGGAGCGGCACAAGGGATCGGCCGGGCCATTGCCGAGTCATTGGCGCAAGCCGGGGCCGACATTGTGGTCGCCGATCTTGACCCGGTCCGGTCGAAAGATGCGGTTGCAGCGGTGGAGCAGTTGGGGCGCAAGGCGCTGAACGTCAAAGTGAATGTCGCCGATGCCGCCGACACCAAAGCGATGGTCGATCAGGTGCTCAAGGCATGGGGGAAAGTCGATATTCTGGTGAATAATGCCGGGATTACGCGCGATGGGCTGCTGTTGCGGATGAAAGAAGAGGATTGGAATCTCGTGCTGCAAGTCAATTTGAACGGAACGTTCAACTGTACAAAGGCGGTCTTGCTCCCGATGACCAAGCAGCGGTATGGTCGTATCGTCAATATCGCATCGATCGTCGGAGCGATGGGTAATGTGGGCCAAGCCAATTACGCGGCATCGAAGGCGGCGGTAATCGGGTTGACGAAGACGGTGGCACGGGAATATGCGAGCCGCTCAGTCACAGTGAACGCGGTCGCGCCGGGATTTATCGATACCGCCATGACGCAGGGATTGTCGACGGAGGTGAAAGACATGCTCCAGAAGCAGATCCCATTGGGACGCTTGGGTACTGCGGCTGATGTTGCGGCGGCAGTGCGTTTTCTTGTGTCGGACGAGGCGGCTTACATCACCGGGCATGTGTTGCACGTGAACGGCGGGATGTTGATGCCGTGACGATTGTGTGAACAGAATATTGTATGATGCTGCGGCGGGGTTCGCAGCGATAAGGAGGGTCTAGGATGGGGAAGGAGGCAGGAAAATCAATGGGTACTGTGGATGAACGGGTAAAGAAAATTATCGGTGAACAGCTCGGAGTCGAAGAGGATGAGGTCACGCCCGAAGCCAGCTTCGTGGAAGATCTCGGCGCCGATTCGCTCGATACGGTTGAGTTGGTGATGGCCCTCGAAGAAGAGTTCGGTATCGAGATTCCCGACGAAGATGCAGAGAAGATTCTGACCGTTGGGAAAGCGTTGGACTATATCAAGGAAAAGGCCTAGCGGTTGCAGGACGTGATGAGTCCTCGTTCGACCAGGCGAATTGTGGTGACCGGTCTGGGGCTGATCACACCTCTGGGAACGGGTGTCGAAAAGACCTGGAAGGCTATCTGTGCCGGTGAATCCGGCATCAGCCGAATTACGAAATTCGATCCTGCTGCGTATGATGCTCAGATCGCCGGTGAAGTGAAAGACTTCGATCCAGCCAAGTTCATCGAGAAAAAAGAAATCAAGAAAATGGATGCGTTCATCCACTATGCCGTGGGCGCTGCCCAACTGGCGGTGGAAGATGCGGGATTTACTGTGGCGCCTGAAGAGGCCACGAAAGTCGGTGTGTATATCGGATCGGGCATCGGGGGACTTGGGTCGATCGAGTACTATCACAAGATTCTGCAGGAGAAAGGTCCCGGACGCGTCTCGCCGTTTTTCATTCCCATGACCATCATCAACCTGGCGTCCGGACAGGTGGCGATCCGATTGGGCGCCAAGGGACCGAACTCCTGTGCGGTGACGGCCTGTGCAACGGGTAATCACTGTATCGGCGACGCCTATCGATTGATTCAGGCGGGCGATGCCGATGTCATGATTGCGGGCGGGGCGGAAGCTGCCATTACCCCGTTGGGGGTTGCGGGATTTGCTGCGTCGAAGGCCTTGTCGTTTCGCAACGCTGATCCGACAAAGGCGAGCCGGCCGTTCGACAAGGATCGGGATGGGTTTGTGCTTGGTGAAGGCGCCGGAGTTGTCGTTTTGGAGGAACTGGAGCATGCGCGACGGCGCGGGGTCCGGATCTATGCCGAACTCATCGGGTACGGCATGAACAGCGACGCCTACCATATTACCGCCCCGTCCGAAGAGGGAGAAGGCGCGGTGCGCTGTATGGAGCTGGCGCTCAAGGATGCCGGCATCGGCAAGGACCAGGTCGGATACATCAACGCGCATGGTACGTCGACGATGGCGGATGCGATTGAGACCAAGGCTATCAAGCGGGTGTTCGCTGAACAGGCCTACCGCATTCCGGTGAGTTCGACCAAGTCAATGACCGGCCATTTACTTGGGGCGGCCGGTGGGATTGAAGCGGTGTTTACGGTCCTGGCTCTTCACCATGGGATACTTCCTCCGACAATCAACTTGGATCATCCGGATCCTGCCTGCGATCTGGACTATATCCCGCACAAGGCCAGACCGGCCGCAGTGAGGGTCGCACTGTCGAATTCCTTCGGGTTCGGCGGAGTCAATGCCTGCCTGCTCTTTAAAAAGCCAGAGCCCTAACAGACTGTGCGAGGGATACACTCGCCACTATGACTTCGGTTTCCTCCACCGACTCACTCCAATCCTCATTGGGCTATCGATTTAAGGCGTTGGCTTTACTCGATGAAGCCTTGACTCACTCCTCTCTCGTCAACGAACAGAAAACAGCCTTGCCTCAACATAACGAGCGGCTTGAATTTCTCGGGGATGCCGTGTTGTCACTGGTGATGAGCGAGTATCTGGCCTCTGCATTGCCGCAGTCTTCAGAGGGAACCCTCTCAAAGCTGAAAGCCCAGGTGGTGAGTGAGGCATCGTTGGCGCAAGTAGCCCGCCGGCTTGGACTGGGAGAACATCTCAAGCTCGGGCGTGGGGAGGATCGTTCGAAGGGGCGTGAGAAAGATTCGTTGCTGGCAGATGCGCTGGAGGCGGTGCTTGCGGCGGTTCATCTTGACGGAGGGTTCGAGGCGAGCCGCATGGTGACACGGCACATTTTTTCAGAGGAGCTCACGCATATTGCCGCGCAGCAGGATCAGCCGGGGGCGGGCGACTACAAGACCCAACTTCAGGAGTGGTGCCAAAAGCGGCATGATACATTGCCCCGCTATGCGACCGTTCGAGAAACAGGGCCAGACCACCAGAAGCTATTCGAGGTGGAACTGTCTATTCAGGGCGAGGTCGTGGGCGTGGGATCCGGGCGGAGTAAAAAGGAAGCAGAACAGCAGGCGGCGAAACAGGCTCTTCGACAGGTAGGAAGCTAAGCAGGTTGTTATGGTAGGGTGTGATCTTCTAAACAGATCAGGTATTATTTCAGGGAGGCTGATGATGCAGAGACGAAGTCTAGTGAAAATAGCGGCAGTGACGCTCATGCTTGGTGGGAGCCAGTTGCTGGGCCTGGGAGGCCTTTTTGCAGCTGATAAGGCCCCAACGGGAAAAGTGGAAGGGATGAAAGGCCCCAAGGCCACGATCAAAACGAAGTTTGGCGATATGGACGTCGTGTTCTTTCCTGAAAAAGCTCCCAAGCATGTTGAAAGCTTCATTGCGTTGGCAAAGTCAGGCTTCTACAACGGCACGATCTTTCATCGGGTGATTCCAGGATTCATGATTCAGGGCGGCGACCCCAACACCAAAGATTTGAATAAACCTGAGACCTACGGCCAGGGTGGGCCGAGTCAGAAGCTCAAGGCGGAGTTCAACGATATTCCTCACAGACGAGGGATTCTTTCCATGGCACGCACGAACGATCCCAATAGTGCCGGCTCGCAGTTCTTCATTGTCGTCAAGGATTCGAATTTTCTCGATGGGCAATATACGGTTTTTGGCGAGGTGGTGAAGGGGATGGAAGTAGCAGACAAGATTGTCAACCTTCCGAAAAACAGCCGCGATCTTCCAAATGAACGGGCGGAGATGACGGTCGTGGTGGTGGAGTAAACGATGCTTGATTGGTGGGCAATGACGCGTGACTCGGCTGTCATAAGAAATTTCATGCTGTGCGGAGTGCTGTTGGGGATCGGTCTTCTCACCGGTTGCGGAGGGAAGGCCGACGTGATACCGGTTACGCCTCCGCCAAGCCTCGGCCCCAAAGCCATTCTCAAGACGAAGTTCGGAGACATCCATATCAAGTTCTATCCGGATGTCGCTCCGAATCATGTTGCGAACTTTATCAAGTTGGCCAAGTCAGGCTTTTACGATGGGACGATCTTCCATCGGGTTATTCCTGGTTTTATGATCCAGGGCGGCGATCCCAATACCAAGAGCTCTCTACGCAAGGACACGTATGGGCAGGGTGGGCCCAAGGATGAGAAGGGGAATCCCATCTTGCTCAAGGCGGAATTCAACGACACTCCTCATAAGCGCGGTATTGTGTCGATGGCGCGAGCGAATGAACCTGACACAGCCGGGTCGCAGTTTTTCATCGTGGTCGAGCCGTCCCCTTTCCTCGATGGAAAATACACGGCGTTCGGCGAGGTGACCAAAGGCCTTGGCATCGCCGATAGGATTGTGGTCCTGCCAAAGAACGATCGCGACTTGCCGAACGACCGGATTGAGATGACGGTGACGATTGTTGAATAGTAGCGCAGTCTCACCGACTCCCGTGCTCCTAGCCCGTATTATTCATGAGCGCTTCGTAACTACTCAGGTGTGCAGGCTGAAGGCTACAGGCACAGGCTGAAGGGGTTCAGGCCGAAGGCCGAAGTTCCGTACACTTCAGCCTATCTACCTGAGTAGTTATATTTTTTCGATGAATGTGTGGAGGCGGGATCGTTCGGACGGGAAAAAGAGGATGAAGTTAAGGCCGAATGCGTTACCGGAGACCCAGCGCACTGCGGCTCGTTCGACTTTCACTGGGGACGATTGGTTGGGAAGGTGAATAATGACCTGAACGTCGAGCCCTTCCGCCATATTGATGTCGGACTCGGCTCGACAGCCTGACGTCGAGATGTTTGTGATCGTGCCCTCGCCTTCGATCTCACCGGAAGAAAATCTCAGGATGCAGCGCAACTCCACGCGGCGGGCCTTTCTGATCTTTCGTTCTTTCTCTGCGCTCATGGGGTGTGCACTATCGTCCTGGGAAGTCGCCAGTAATTAGTGGTGGTGACAGCCCGGTCCATGGGTATGGGACTCAGGCTCCGGGGGCGGCATGAATTGCTGCCCTGGCAAAATGATGTGTCCCGGTTCACGTTGCTTGGTCAGGTGTTCTGCAATCTCAGGGTGGTAAGCTCGCACGTAGCCGATGAGCCCACCGAGAAATCGTTGCGATTGAAAGTCCGTGCCGGAAAAGCGTGAGACGAAGGCGTTCGCGCGGTCCAGTATTTCCGGTGCGGAAGACATATCGGCGATTTCCTCCGGATTCTGCTTCTTGAACGTGTCGTATTCCTTCTTCAAATGTTCTGCAAAGACCGGCATTGGGCCGGCAGGCACATGGAGGGGACTGAGCGTTCGCCGTAAGGCCTGCAGCGCCGCCACAATCTCCGCATCTTGCCCGTCGCGGCGGCTGTGGAAGTAACCGAAGATCACCACTTCAACGAGATTGAAGAGCGCCACGGCTTTTTTCCCGCCCAGCTCGTCCAGTTCACGGTAGAAATCCCTGCGCACCGGCATGAATTGTACCGCCAGTCGTTTCTGCTGATAATCGCTCCCGGACTCGAGATAGACGCAGTCCGCCGGGCATGAGACCCGCACGATTCGGTGCTCTCCGCAGCATTGACTGCAGATCAGCCCTGCCAAGGCGGGGCAAGGCCGCTTGCCTTTCCGTTGTGTGCAATAGGCGCATTGGCTCATTTTTTATCCGGCCCTTCCGGCGCCGGTTTCGGTGGAGGCGGGATGAAACCATAGTCTGCCAATGTCCGTTTTTCTTGTTTTGACTTCGCACTAGTGGGGGTTTCGAGCCCATTCATCTCTGCCGCATGCGCCAATTCGTAGGGCACAAGGATGAGGTTGTTCGCACGGTCGATACTGAGATCTCCCGGCGAGGGCAAGAATTCGGCGATGACTTGAAACCGTTTGTCCCAGCTCATGCGCCAGACTTTTCCGGTTGTAAAATCGGATACGTACATGTTGCCCCAGCGGTCGAAATCTACTCCGCGGAGATTCTGAAAGCGGTTGGAAAAGAATCCATTGGAGAAGAGCTCCGTCACCACGCCTTCCGGAGAGACTTCGGAAATTTTGCCCTTCTCCCAACTAACCGCGATGATCTGACCTGACTTAGGATGGATGGCAAGGCCAGAGGGGCCTGCGAGGGAGCGGTCTGTGACCAGCACGGAAATAGCCTGGGTGGCCAGATCGATACGGTAGATCGTGTTCGCTTTTTGGTCGGAGCAATAGAGATACCCCTTGCCATCGAAGGTTACGTCGGTCAAGGAGGCATGTGAGGTCGCGGGTGAGCGGATGGTGAGGGTCAGGACTGGCTTGCCGGTAGTTGTGTCAAAGCCCCGCAGGGTGTCGAGGTCGGCTACATAGAGCACGTGTTCCACCAAGGCCATACCTTTGGGGGCATGGAGGGTAACGTCGTCCTTCCCTCCTTGGATAAACTTCAGATTAAGGAGTTTGCCGTTCTGATTGAGCTTAGTGATAAATCCGTTGTTGTCGGCGGTCTCCGCCTCACCGTTCACGCTTGAGATGAAATAGCTCTTCTCGATGGGATCGTTCACAAAGCTGTAGGGAGACTGCAGTTCCGTCACGGTGATCTGGGCGTCGAGCGGGCTGACGATCACCAGCGACATGGCCAGTATAAGCCAGGCCGCCGGATGGCGCATGACATGTGTTAGAAGGGGCATTACGGAGGGGGTTCTGCTCACAAGATCGATGGCTGTCGATGGTGGTTGATGCCGCCATCGTAACTGTCAGGCTGAGAGACTGTCAAGAAACGGGCGTGAAACGTCAGGCGTGAAACGTGAAACGTTAGACGTGAGAGGTATAAAGTGAGGCGTCGTTTCACTTTTCACGTTTTACGTTTCACGCCTGGGAGGTCGTTGACTTGCTCAAAAATGCCCTGCTATGGTGCCGTGATTTTTGAATCAGGAACCTACAGTTTCGCGTGAGGAGGGAATTGTGGCGGCACGATTGATCGACGGTAAAGCCTTGGCATTGCAAGTACGTGAGAGGTTGGCAACTGAATCAGCGGCGGTCTTGGCGAAGACCGGGGTGAGGCCGGGCTTGGCGACCATTTTGGTGGGTGATGATCCCGCCTCGCATCTCTATGTGAAGAGCAAGCAAAAAGCCTGTGATGCGGCGGGCATCTATATCGATGACCACAAATTGCCGGCAAGCACGACGCAAGCAGAGTTGTTGGCTTTGATCGAAAAGGCGAACGCCGATCCAAAGATCCACGGGATATTGGTGCAGTTGCCGCTCCCGAAGCATATCGATAGCAAAGTCGTGCTCGAAACGGTGTCGCCCGACAAGGACGCAGATGGTTTTCATCCGTACAATTTCGGTCGGCTTGTTGAAGGGCATCCGGTGTTTGAAGCCTGTACGCCGAAGGGCGTCATCAAGATGATCGAGTCTACCGGTGTGAGCATCGAAGGGAAGCGCGCCGTCGTATTGGGACGGAGCAACATCGTCGGCAAGCCGTTGGCGCTCATGTTGCTCCAGCGGCACGCTACGGTGACGATTTGCCACTCCAAGACGAAGGATTTGCCGGCGGTCTGCCGCGAAGCCGAGCTGCTGCTTGTCGCGATCGGGAAAGCCAAGTTTGTCACGGCCGACATGGTGAGAGAAGGGGCTGTCGTCATCGATGTGGGAACAAACAAAACTCCTGAGGGCAAACTGTGCGGCGATGTCGATTTTGAACCGGTCAGCCAGAAAGCCGGCTGGATCAGCCCTGTTCCTGGTGGTGTTGGGCCGATGACGATTGCGATGTTGCTGGACAACACGGTGGAGTCAGCGAAGCGCAAGGCGGGGATGCTGTAGGAGAGAAGGGTAGGGGATGGAGGCTGATGATCTTCTGTGCTCGCGCAACGCGCGGCCTCAGAAGGCCCTCGTTGGACGCGCGCAGTGGAAGATCAATCAGCCCCCATCCTCCTGCAGCTGTGAAGTGGAGGGGGGGGGATAAAGGATGAGTCGAGAGCCGCGGCGATTACGAGAAACGCTCGATCAGGGACAGTTTGCTGTCACGATTGAGTACAACCCTCCCAAGGGTACCAACATATCCAGCGTGCTAGAGAATGCCAAGCAGTTGGTGGGGCGCGTGCATGGGGTCAACGTGACGGACAACACGGCTGCCGTGGTGCGGGCCGGGTCTCTATCCGTCTGCCGCCTCCTCTACGAACTCGGCCACGATCCGGTCATGCAGATGACCTGTCGTGACCGGAATCGCATTGCGATGCAGTCGGACCTCATGGGCGCTTCCATGCTCGGCATCCAAAATATTCTGTGCCTCACCGGGGACTATCCGACTGTCGGAGACCACAAAGAAGCGAAGCCGGTCTATGATCTGGATTCCGTCCAAGTCATGCAGTTGGTGCAAGGACTTAACAATGGGCGGGACATGGCCGGCAACAAGTTGGATGGCTCGACTGCCTTTACGATCGGCGCCGCTGTGACACCTGAAGCTGACCCTCTGGGGCCGATGCTCGCCAAGTTTGAAGTCAAGGTGAAAGCTGGCGCCCAGTTTTTCCAGACACAGGCGATCTATCATCCGGAGCAGTTCGCGTCCTTTATGGAGGCGGTTCGACCGTTCAAGTCCAAGGTATTGGCGGGCATTCTCGTTCTTCGGAACGCCAAGATGGCGGAGTTCATGAACGCGAACATTCCCGGCGTGTCGGTTCCTCAGGAGATGATCGATGAACTCAAAGCGGCAGGCCCCGAGCGAGCGGAGGATGTCGGGGTGGATATCGCGGTGCGGACAATCAAGGCAGTACGGCCCTACTGCGACGGAGTCCATATTATGGCGATCAAAGCCACGCACCGGCTGGCGGACATTCTCACCAAATCGGAAGTGGGTTGATGACGATCCCCGAGTTTAAGCGGCATAAACAGGATAAGAAAAAGCTTATCGTTGTAACGGCCTACGATGCGCTGTTTACACGCATAGTCGAACAGGCCGGCATCGAGACCATCTTAGTCGGCGATTCGCTTGGTGTGGTCGTACAAGGGAAGGCCAATACGCTCTCTGTGACGATGGACGACATGCTCTACCATACGAAGCTTGTGGCGGGGGCTGCCCAACGAGCGCTCGTCATCGGCGATATGCCGTTTATGTCCTATCAGGCCAGCAGCGAGGAAGCGGTCCGAAACGCTGGTCGCTTTCTGCAGGCCGGAGCTACCGCTGTAAAGTTGGAAGGCGGCGCAGTGGTTGCCGACCGTGTGGCTGCAATGACCAGTATCGGCATTCCGGTGATGGGGCATCTTGGTATGACTCCCCAATCTGTCCATCGCTATGGCGGCTACAAAGTGCAAGGGAAAGAATCAGATCATGCGCGGGGGTTGCTGAATGACGCCAAGGCCCTCGAAACAGCCGGCGTCTTCGCCATCGTGCTCGAAGCGATTCCTGCCGAGTTGGCCAAGACCATCACGGAGCAATTGACTATTCCGACCATTGGAATCGGGGCCGGTCCCCACTGTGATGGTCAGGTGCTTGTGCTCTACGACCTCCTTGGGCTCTTCGATGAATTCGTGCCGAAGTTCGTCAAGCCCTACGCCCATCTCAAGGCCGATGCGCTCCAAGCCCTTCGTCGCTATAAAGAAGAAGTCGAGCAGGGCAAGTTTCCGTCTGACTCAGAAAGCTACCATTAGCAGCCGAAGTTCTACGTGAGATCCTGCTCATGCAGGCGAATGAGCGGTGCGCGAAAGTCCGAATCAGCCACGTTCCGCCGCAAATTTTCGTTGAGGCCTGCCACATCAATCCCCATATAGAACATGGGTATTTTCTGCAAACGAATCGTGCCGCTGGTCAGTAGTTTTTCTGCTGCCTGGTGGTTGCCGAGGAATTGCTTGAGGTTGGCGGCGGCGAACTGGATGAGGGCTTGGAAGAAGTTCCCCTGTTCGGTGTCGCGGCCAACTGCATGCCAGAGCCCTTCGAAGATTTCGTGGCATTCCCACCAGTAGGCAAAGTTGTAGAGGTCGATCCCGTGCAGGTAGTCATCTGACTGATACCATGTCTCAGGCTGAAACGCCGATGGCGTAGGCTCCGGCTTGCCGTAGGAGTGGCCGCGTGGATCACGGCGTGGGTGCGGATTCTTACCAGGCACAAAACGATAGGAGGGGAAGGGACGTACAGCGTAACGAGGCCAGGTTGGGTCAGCCGGGCGAGGCTCAGTCACGGCGAAATTTATCTGCGCAATCGACCTGAAAAACGGAGCGGTCTTCCAGCCGAACAGCCGTCAGTTGCCTGCCCCATACGCACCCGCTATCGATGGCAAGCAGATTTGGTTTCATGCGAAGTCCGAGTGCCGCCCAATGGCCTGTGATGATTGTCGCGCTGGTATTGCGCCGATCGGGTACGTCGAACCAGGGAGTGAAGCCGACGGGAGTTTCGTTTGGATAACCTGAAAAGCTCGACATCTCACCAGTTGGTGTACAGGTTCGGAGTCTGGTCAACACACGGGTGATACTCACGAGACGTTCGAGCCCCTTGAGTGAGGAGCTCCATTGCGGGGCCGGCCCATGAAAGAGAGCTTGAAGAAAGGTTCGATACTCTGGTCCGCGCAGTAGGGTCTCTACTTCATGCGCCAGAGCCGTTGCCTCTTCAATGGTCCATTGTGGCAGGATACCGGCATGGACCATGAGAAACGATCCTTCACGATGATGAAGCGGCTGGCGCCTCAGCCAATCGATGAGATCGGCGCGATCGGAGGCGGAAAGTATGTCCTGGATCGTATCTTTGGGCCGAAGCGTCGTGACGCCTTCAGCTGTTGCCAGTAAAAACAGATCATGGTTTCCCAAGACGAGACGAACGGATGTGTCCAGATTCTTGATGAACCGGAGAGTACCCAATGAGTCGGGGCCTCGGTTGACAAGGTCTCCAACCAGCCAAAGTCTGTCGGAGCTGGGAGTGAAAGCAATCCGGTCAAGAAGTTGTCGGAAGGAAGCAAAGCAGCCTTGGATATCGCCTATTGCGTAGGTGGCCATCAGTGCATGCACATAGGAGGGCGAGTTGTTTGCGTCGTGATGGGCTAGGGGAAACGGGCTTCGATCACGCTTCTGAGTCCACCTCTCGCGGCAAAGGTGCCCGTGACTTTTGCCCATACAGGCTGGCAGGCCTGTACGACGTCGTTCAGGATGCGGTTGACTGCGTTCTCATAAAAGATGCCGAGATTTCTGTATTCGTGGAGATACATCTTCAACGACTTCAGCTCTAGGCATTCTTTGTCCGGCATGTAGTGCAGTGTGATGACGCCGAAGTCCGGAAGGCCAGTTTTCGGGCAGATCGCGGTATATTCCGGGATCTCGATGGTGATTTCGTAGCCCTTGTATTGGTTCGGGAATGTTTCGATGCTCGGCAAGGGATCGGCAATCCCGCTCTTGGCATGGTCCTCGTTGTACCCCAGCTTCGTGGTCTTCGGTTTTTTCCCAGCCGTTTCACGTTTCACGTTTCACCTTTCACGTCTTCCTAGACTTGTTTCATCCACTCGACTTGGCCGATTTTTTCCAATTGAATATAGAGTGTTACCCAGGGACAGGCCATTTCCGGGTACACTTCACACAGTCCCCCTTTTCGGACGCCTCCGCAGGGGCCGTGGCTCATGAACTTCGGGCACTCGGCTTTGAGCGAACTATCAGGAATCGGAGGGCGCTTATGGACACCACCGGCGTGCTGAGCGCCTTCGTCTTCCCCAAGGATGATTACGCGTGTTGACATAGGAGTCTAGTCTAGACAGGTTTTACGGAATCAGCAATCTCTCTTTCCCATTCTGTGAAATCAGTCGCCTTTTCGCCTGGTGTGGAAGACTGGCGGAATGTAAGCGGTTAGGGCGAATGGCCTACAGGCCCTGACTGTGCTAGGCCTTCTTTTTAGCATGGTGGGCCTTCTGAAAAGTTGCGTTGATTATCAGGAAGTTATATTATTCTTCAGTTCGTGTACTGTTCGAGGATGGTATAGACGTTTCTCATTGACAGTCTTTTTTAGGCTTTGTTACCATGTCCACTCCCTGAGTGGATATTCAGTCCGATTCGTTCAGTCTCGAATTCCTGCGCTGTTGCAAATAGTTGTATCTTTCCGACAGGTAATGGACCGCCGTTGCCACGATAGAGGGAGGTGTTCCGATGAGTCTTGATTATGTAAAATTTTCCGGTGGATTTGAAAAGTTCATGCCCAAAGAGTATCGGGACATGGTTGAACATGGGCCGTTTGGAAAGAAAATATCCGTCTCTCAGATGGGAAGCTTCAAGGAGATTCTCGAAGAGCATCCCATGTGCGCCGGCTGCGCGATGACACTGTTCATCCGGTTGGCGATCATTGCCTTCCCTAACCCTGAAGACACCATCACTGTTGGCACGGCAGGCTGTGGACGGTTAGCGATTTCACAGGCTGCGATCCCGTTTGTGTACGGCAACTATGGCGATCAGAACGGTGTCGCGAGCGGACTGTCCCGTGGGCTGCGGCTGCGGTTCGGCGACAAGCCGAAAGATGTGGTCGTCATGGCGGGGGACGGCGGAACTGCGGATATCGGATTTCAACAAGTGCTCCACTCCTGGTTCCGAAAGGAACGATTCACCACGATCATGCTGGACAATGAAGTGTATGGTAACACCGGTGGTCAGGAGAGCGGAATGACCAACCGTGGCGCTGTCTTGAAGATGGCTCCGTTGGGGAAGAAGTTCGAGAAGATGGACATGTTGCAAATGGCGAAAGTCGCCGGATGCGCCTACGTGGCGACGGTGGTTCCGAACAATCCCCGCCGCGTCGAGAGCGTCATCAAGAAAGCCGTGCTGATTGCCCGCGAAGTGGGCTCGACCTACATTCAGGCCTACACCTCCTGCAACATCGAGTACGCGATTCCGACTGACAAGGTGATGGAAGACGCGAAGACCGTTGAGAACGATCGGTATCAGTTCACGGAATATGTGAGCGATGAAGCCAAGCAGTATCTGACCGAGCGGTATGGCTATAAGGACTATCTTCCGAAGGCGGCTGCTCCTGCCGCAGCAATTCCAAACAAGGCGTAAACGATTCGGAGGGAGATTCGGATATGGCAAAGCGCTTTAACATACGAATGGCAGGGGTCGGCGGGCAAGGTGTCGTGACAGGGTCACACATTCTGAGCACCGCAGTGATCCATGCCGGCGGTGAAAGCACGATCGTCCCATTTTACGGGTCGGAAAAACGGATGGCGCCGGTCGAGAGCTACGTCCGTGTGTCAGATGAACCGATCTATGAAATCGGAGAAATTACCTTCCCGCATATCATTATTATTTTCCATCCACAAGTGATTACCCACGGCAAGTCCTATACGATGCCGTTCTACTTCGGTCTGAAGGAAGACGGGATTGCGCTGATCAACCATGATGGGCCCATGAGCCTTCATAGAGATCAGCAACGTGAGTTGGATGAGCGCCGTGCGAAGCTCTACTATTTCCCCGCCACCAAGCTGTCCCTGGAGGTTGCCGGGATGGATCTCGCGACGAACATGGCCTTGATGGGTTGCATCGGAGCGATCACGGGACTGACCTCGGTTGAGGCGCTGGAGCAGTCGGTGAAGGACCGGTTCCTTGGCAAGGGATTTGTCGTCTCCGGTGGAACCGCGGCGTTGGATAGTGTCGTCGAGCGGAAATTCAAGAAGAAGCAGGAACTGATCGATAAAAATGTGGCGGTGATTCAGGCCGGCTGGAACTACGCAGTCGATCACGGTTGGGCTGCAACATCGGTCAAACGGTCGGAAGCCCGTGCGACCGTTAGCGCCTAACTAGGATTTAGCACGAAGGAGTACCATGTATCTGGTAGCCAACATCAATGTCGAGATATGTGCCTCGAAGAGCTGTAAGCTCTGTACGCAATATTGTCCTGAAGCGAATACCATTCAGTATAGCGAAACCATGGGGACGGATAAGGGTTACAAGTACGGCACTGCCTACATAGCCGTGGATCGGTGCAAGGGTTGTGCGCTATGTGTGTGGGTGTGCGACACGATGGCGAAAAATAATGCCATTAAGATGATCATGATCGATCAATTACCGCTGGCTGCCGTTACCGATAACATTCGGTATGAAGAGAAAACCACCGTTGCAGTCCTGTCTAATCCAATGATTGTAATAGGTAATTAGGGAGGTACGGGAGTGGCAACGACAACAGATACAAGAGAACGCATCATTGTTCCTGGCCCAGCCGGATTCCATCCTCCGTCCGCGGCTCAGTTGGGGGTCGCGCTGCCTGATCCAGGGCAAGGACTGTACTATGGATTGCTGGAGGAGAATGAGGACAAGGTCATCGAAGAGATGGCCCGTAAAATGTTGACCAGCCCCAACGCCACGATCTTCCCGGGACCGTTGGTGCTCTGGGCCTGGAACGAGCATGCAGTTGAAAAGGCCAAGGCCGTGCTGGAAATCGCCGCGCAGATCCCTGACGTGATGATCATCCCAATGCCGGACTATCGTCCGAAGTATCCGAAGATCGATCCGGAAGAGGTTATCAATCCGAACCATCCGAACCTGACGATTTGGGGCAACAAGATCGAGGCCTGTATCTTCATCGGCGTGCATTGCCATTATGCCAACTTGACCTTGAAAATGATTCGTGCCGGGACGAACTGTCTCACCATGGCAATCTGTGCGGAGCAGGGGCACGAAGATGCGATGCTGACGATCCGGGATTCGGACACGATCAAGTTGAGAAAGACCGCGCAGGTCTTCAAGCGGGTGCGTGAAGAAATGGGCATTAAGTTGCCGGAGAACGGCGAAAACGTGCGATTTACTGGCACGCAAACGAGAGTTCACGGCGGGAAAACTCACACCAATCCCCTCACCTTTGCGCCTGTGGCTGGTGTGGCCGGCGCAGCTGCTTTCGGCCATTCGGCAGAGCAGATGAAGCGTGAAGGCTGAGTAGGATCGAACTGCACGGGCGAAATAGCGAAGAGGTGTCACAATGAGCGAAGCACTCGAAGCAGAACAGAAGACAAACCCGCAAGGCGATCCCATCACGAGCGTTGCGGCCCCTAAACCGGCCGAGGCGGCGGGCGCAAGGAAAGACCCCCATGCCGAAGCGAAACGGCAGAAGGTGGTCACGCCGGAATACTTGTTCCTCGAAGCTCCGCGAACGAAAGAATTCATCACTGGCAGCGAAGCGGCGAAAGAGGCCATTCGGCGGTCTAATGTGGATCTGGCCATTGCCTATCCCATTACCCCGCAGAGCGAAACGATGCAGCTCGTTGGCGTGCTCTATGGCGAAGGCTATGTGAAAGAGTATTACCGTGGAGAAGAAGAAGTCGGCGTGATGGCGGCGATGGCCGGCGGTTCCAGGTCTGGTGTCCGTTGCTACACAGCGACTGCCGGTCCTGGTACGCTGAGAGGCTTGGAAGGCATCGCCTCCTGGCCTGGGCATCGGTTGCCGATTGTCGCCATGTTCACCTGCCGCGTCGTCAATGCCCCGTTGGCCATTCAGCCAGACAATATTGAAGTTGCATATTTATTGAACTGCGGCATGATCGTCTTCCATGCTGAAAACCAACAGGATATGTATGATTTCACCATGGCGGGTTTCACCATCAGCGAAAAAAATGACGTGACGCTCCCAGTCGGTGTCTGTTGTGACGGCTTCTTCGTGACCCATGCCCGTGGATATGTTCGGATGCAGGACCGTAGCATGAAGCTCCCTCCTCGCGAAGCCTGGCGCGGGGCGGTACCGGTACTCGATGCGGAGAATCCTCCCGCCCGCTTGTCCCGTGACGCTCCGGTTCAGAAATCGAACTTCATGGCCTACAACATCCATGCGGTCTGGCAACAGGAAGTGTGGGCTGCAGTCGAACGGTCACGTAAGTACATCAATCAGTATATGGGCGGGTTACTCACGGCTGAGAATGTGGACGATGCCGAAGCGGTGATTATTGCCTCAGGCAGTGCTGCGGCTCAGTCGAGAGAAGCCGTTCGTATTTGCGCAGAAAAAGGCATCAAGATCGGCTTGATCAAGATTCGGTCGCTCCGCCCGTTTCCAACGAAGGAATTACGGCAGCTCTGTGGGAAAGCGAAACTCATTGTCGTTCCTGAGTTCAACTATGTTGGATGGCTGGCGAAAGAGGTGGCTACCGCGATTTACGGGTACTCCAAAGCCAAGATCATCGGTGGGCCGCGGGTGTATGGTGGTCAATCGATGCCGGTGGAGTTGATCGTGGACGAAGTTGAGTCCGGTCTGACGGGGAAGAAGTCGAGTAATGTCGCCCAGTCTTCGATTATGGGTGGTGCCGTCAATCAGGATGACGTCGCGCACTTCATGCGCAGCATCTAGAACGGTTATAGAAGTAGAAACACCACGGGCCCATCCGGATGACCGGATGGGCCCGTGGTGTTTTCGGTTTGTTTAGTTCATTTGGTTTGTTTGGCTGAACAAGACAAACCAGATCAACCAGAGAAACCAAACAAACCAGTCTAGCCTTGCAGTTCGTCTTGCACCATGTCTTCACTTTCCGGCATGCCGTAGGAGACATACTTGGCATAGGAGAGATAGATCATTGCGCTATCCCTCATGGCTTTGGTGCCTTGTGACAAGCGATACACTTGATCGGCGTTAGGGGATGGGGCTGAACCCATCGTGTCCACATGGTTTTGAAGAAGTTGGGTGAAGTGCTCCATCGAACGTTCCACGTCTTTGTAAGCCAATAAAATTTCGTCTGTCATGGTTGTCCTCCTACTCGCCACCAGCTTACACTATGGCCATGCAACCCTTCAACGAGAAGAAACCTTCCTCCTTATCACCTGAAACTCTAAGGGTTTTGGAACGGGTATCGCGAGATGGAGGTCTCCGTGGTCACGCAGTGGCGCAAGCGGTCGTGAACCTATCACGATTATTCACAACCGCACGGCCATCGTTGCCGGTCCGTTACCTGGATGATCCAAACCATGCGGCTGCCTATCTATCGTATTTCCTCCCTGTGAACCTTTCCAAAATCCAAGTCCTGCTGGATGAGTTGCCGGACAACAACATCACTGAAATGCCAGACCGTCCGATGGCGGTGCTCGATCTCGGGTGTGGCCCAGGGACTGGAGCACTAGCCTTGCTGGATTGGCTGTGGCATCGCAGTCCGGAACGGGCGAAGTCTGTATCGGTCCTGGCTACTGATGCGTCCAACTCATCTTTGCAGGATGCGAAGAAGTTGTGGGAGGCCTACTGCAACGAGGTTGGAATACCCAACGCAGGCCTTCGCTGCGTGGAGGGCAACCTGGAGCATCCGCTGAAAGGGGATCTCGGTAAGCAGATTGTGCGGGGCGGGCCGTATGATCTCATCATTATGGCGAATTGTCTGAATGAATTGTTCCCTGCAGCGGTTGACCCTCCTGCCGAGCGGGCTGCGATTGTCGGACAACTTCTGCCGTTTCTCTCGCCGCATGGCACGATCATGATTGTTGAGCCAGCTTTACGGCAGACGGCCAGAGGACTGCATCAGATGCGTAATCACCTGCTAAAGCAGGGCATCTGTACGGTCTATAGCCCTTGCCTGCACGAGGGGGCCTGTCCCGCCTTAGACCATCCAGAAGATTGGTGTCATGAAGAACGGCCCTGGCAGACGCCCCCTGCGATTGCCGCGCTCGACCGGGAGGTAGGGTTCATTAAGGACGCGTTGAAGTTTTCCTATCTACTGTTGCGCACAGACGGTCGCACTATTGTGACAAGGAGCCCACAGACTTTCAGGGTCGTGAGTGAACTACGAGAGTTGAAGGGGGAGAAGCGAGCCTGGTTGTGCAATGAAACAGGGCGGCCTGAAGTCGGTCGGCTGGATCGAAAGGCCTCTCCACGCAATGCGGCTCTCGACATCTGGCATCGCGGCGCGATCGTGCAGATCGAGCGAATCGTCCGCAAGGAGAAAGAAGGGAAGGTCTCGCCAGTGGGAAGAATCGAGAGTGATTCGGCTGTCGAAATCGTCCGTCCCGTTTGAACCGCACCAATCAAGATGAAGGAAGTGTGCGGCCTCTCGCTCCTGCGCCTCCCGCGGCACCCCTTCCACGGCGCTCTGAAGTGGAAGGATGAGAGGGAGTGGCCAGGTGCCCTTCTTGCTCGCAGAACAGAGGAGGGGATGGAGCCTGATGATCTTCTGTGCTCGCGCAACGCGCGGCCTCAGAAGGCCCTCGTTGGACGCGCGCAGTGGAAGATCAGTCAGCCCCCATCCCCTAAGGGATAACGAGCGAGCTTGGAGGGATCATTTAGGCATAAGCGATCGCACATTGCGCGCAGTAAAGGGCAGCCTCGGCCACTCCCTCTAAGAAACAGTATAAGGAGTCGGAAGGGCCTCGTTCGACGCGCGCAATAGAGGATCAACCAGGCTGCCTCCTGGATAAACAAGCAAGCAAGCTTGGAGGGACCGTTGTCCGTTGGACGCGCCCACTCTTGTGGAGAGCTGGAGCCATATTTCTGACGGGCTCTGTAACAACGAAAAGTCTTATGAAGTCAACCTTTGTACGCGTTCTGCCTAGTGAGTGGTGTCTCAGTAAAGTGATTCATGGCCGTCGTCGCCAGCGACTTCTGCTCGGGGTGGGATTTGCCAGCATTGTGTGCCAGCTTGCCAAGCAAGCAACCGTCCTTACACATAAGCGGACAAGAATCCGAGATAATCCTGGCTTTTATCGAGCCGAGATCACACTGCAGATGGCAGCCGAAACGGTAGACCTATTCCACAACTCAGCGGCTGGGTATCGTGCCCAGTACTATCGCAGTGCCAAGGTTGGCAAGGTCGCTAACAAATATGCAATTCGACAATTGCGCCCACGCGTTATGGAATTGCTAACCGGAGTATACAAACGAACATGTCCGCCATGGTGGGTAGAGAAGTCGTTGCGACACTCGGAAGCGAAACTTTGGATCCATCAGGGCCATTGGCTGCGCTCGCCTAGACAGTCAGATCGGAATCTCATGGTGAAGCGCTGGCTCGAGTCCAATCCAGCGAATAAGAGACGGCAGCTGTGGGCGACTCTTACTCCGGGAAAGGAAATGCGGATCGACCTAAAGGGGGCGCCGCTCACGCTAGCGGGAAAGCCGCTTACTAAGCGCCTGAAGAGGAAACGCAGCTTCGATATTCACAGGGTAGGCTATACATAGGATCTTAATGAGATGGATGGGCTCTGAGTTTCCTAAAGTGAGGCATGATCTAGCCCTGTCGGTTGCTCAAAGAGGCTAGCCAACAAGGCCGCATTTCTTGTGGAGGCGACGGGTCTGTGAGCGACTCGTCGCCTTTTGTTTTTAGGAGCTACAGCGTAGGGCAGCAAGTGGGAGCCGCCTGCCGACTTCACCGGAGGCGCGGGGACCCGTTGAGGTTTCAGCGAGAAGGAAGGCTGGAACTGACCACGGCACCACGGTCGCAGACCGTGGCCACGGGGATTCCAGAAGGTTTCCACTCGCTGAAATCCAAAAGGGTCGCGCCGGGAGGTGCGGAGGCAGGGGGCTTCCACTTGCTGACCGTTCTAGGGAATTGGGTTGAGGAGGCTAGGACTAATCTGCTTCCGGTTCTGCGCTGCCGTGCTGGTGGCTTACCCGGTCTTCGTCGAACATCTCCGCCATTTCTTCGGCGATCATGTCGCCATCGTCTTGAATGGCAATGAGCGGGATTTCTTTTCTTGGCTTGGCCACTGGCTCTGGAGCCGGAGCTTCAATGTCCTTGGCGGGAGTTTTTGGTGTCTCATCCATGCGAAGAGTATACACCAGGCAGGGGGTGAAAAGGGGGCTATTCAAACGCTTCCAGGGAGGACTTCTCCGGGTATGTTTTCTGGCACGAGGTACAGGTTAGGAAATAGATGGATTCCCTGACGGACATTGTGGCGCGAAAATTGAGGCTCACTCCTTTGTGATTGCAGGTCGGACAGGACATCTCTTTGAGGCGGTAAGGGATATCCGGTTGTGTGCGAAGGTAGAACTCCATATCTGTGTAGATGGGGAAGGTGTAGTAGCATTTTCTACAGATGCCGCGCCATTCACCGTCTGCCTGCATAGAGCGTTCATCGATCCCAAAGCTTGACCCCTTGCAAATGGCGCACTGGACGGTTTCAAGTCTGGTTTCAACTTCTTTCATGGTCGGGTTTGGCATCTGGCAGGCTCCCTGTGCAGCGGTCGGCAGTATCGTATCGCCAGTATAGCGTTCACATGGAAACGACTGCAACGGGACAG
>Ga0209253_10001020_pt1 | contig 24535 bp, 19 predicted proteins | sample FrelakmetBRP12BR_FD_187145 | JGI IMG/M metagenome (GOLD analysis project Ga0209253, IMG submission 187145) | Freshwater lake sediment microbial communities from the University of Notre Dame, USA, for methane emissions studies - BRP12 BR (SPAdes)... | ecosystem: Environmental > Aquatic >...
CGGCGGACGACGAGTCATTCGCCACCGGCCTGCTCGACGGGCCGCATTACACCCGGCCGGAAGCGTGGCGGGGCCGTGCGGTGCCGGATGTGCTGCTGTCGGGCCACCATGCGGACATCGCGCGGTGGCGGAGGCAGCGGGCGCTCGTGGCGACGCAGGCGACGCGACCGGAGTTGATCGAGCGCGCGCGGGCCGAAGGACGCCTGAGCGCGCAGGACGAAAAGGATTTGCGCGAAAGTGCGCAGAAGGGTGCGGCGGAGCGATCCGCTGCTTGAGCAAGGATCCATCCTCTCGGCGGCAACATACGAACAGAGCCGCGCGACGATGGTTAAAGGAGCAGAGATGGACATCATCCAGAAGCTGGAACAGGAAGAGATGGCGCGCGTGAGCGTCGGCAAGACGATTCCGACGTTCGGTCCGGGCGACACCGTGATCGTCAGCGTCAACGTCGTCGAGGGCACGCGCAAGCGCGTGCAGGCGTTCGAAGGCGTCGTCATCGGCCGCCGCAACCGCGGCCTCAATTCGTCTTTCGTCGTTCGCAAGGTGTCGAGCGGAGAAGGCGTCGAGCGCACGTTCCAGCTGTATTCGCCGACGATCGCGTCGATCGAGGTCAAGCGCCGCGGCGACGTCCGTCGCGCCAAGCTGTACTACCTGCGCGAGCGTTCGGGCAAGTCGGCGCGCATCCGCGAGAAGCTGCAGCACAAGAGCGCCGCGGCGAAGGCGGCTGCCGACCAGGCCACCAAGGCCGAGTAGCACTTGCACGGCAACCGGCCCGCGAAGGCCGCCGCTTGCGGCGGCCTTTTTGTTTCCCGCGCACATCGATGAGTTCGTTGACCTCCGGACCGCCCACGCGCCTGCCCGGCTTCGACCCGGAGACGGTTCCGCACGACCCCGACTTCGCTGATCCGGCCGGTCGCGGAATGCCGGTCCCGGTCGACGCGATGCACCCGGCTGCGCTGCGGCAGCGCTTCGTCGAGCCTCCGCCCTGGGCTCCCGAAATGCGCTCGGACGCGCGCCTGTTCGATCCCGGTGTCGAAGCGCGGCCGGCCTCGGTACTCGTGCCGCTGGTTGTCCGCGACAGCGGCGTTCACGTGCTGCTGACGCAGCGCACCGCCCACCTGACCGACCATGCCGGCCAGATCAGCTTTCCCGGGGGGCGCGTCGAGGAGGGTGATGCCGACGCGATTGCGACCGCCCTGCGCGAGAGCGAAGAGGAGATCGGCCTGCCGCCGCGCGTGGTGGACGTGCTCGGTCGCCTGCCCGAGTACCGCACCGTCACCGGCTATCGGGTGACGCCGGTCGTTGCGCTGATCGAACGGCCGTTCACGCTCAGGCTCGACACCTTCGAGGTCTCCGAGGCGTTCGAGGTGCCGCTCGCGTTCCTGATGGACCCGGCCAATCACGAACGCCGTCTCTATCGCTACGCCGACATCGCCCGCACTTTCTACGCGATGCCCTACCAGGCGGCCCGCCGCTATTTCATCTGGGGCGCGACCGCGGCCATGCTGCGGAACTTCTACCACTTCCTGCGCGCCTGAGGGCGCCCGGGGCGTCGGTCGCACGCCCTCTACAATCCGTTGCGGAGGTGTCGACCTTGGGCTGGCTTTCCCTCGTCATCACGTTGCTGCTGGAACAGTTGCGACCGTTGCCGCGGTCGAACCCCGTGTATTCGGCGGTTCGCCAGGTATCGGGCTGGGCCGAGCGCAACCTGAACGCAGGGCGGCGACGTCACGGCGTGTACGCGTGGCTGCTCGTCGTCGTCGGCCTCGCGCTCGTCGTCGGTGCGCTCTTCGCGGTCGCGTCGTCGATCAGCGTGATCCTCGGGCTGGTGGTGAATGTGGCCGTCCTGTTCGTCTCGCTCGGCTTTCGCCAGTTCAGTCATCACGGCACCGAGATCCAGACCGCGCTGGGCAATGGCGACCTGAACGCCGCGCGCCGCGAACTGACCGCGTGGAAGCAGCAGAGCGATCCGGCGTTCACCGCCGCCGACCTCTCGCCGGACGAAGTGGTGCGGCAGGCGATCGAGCACGGGCTGCTGCTGGCGCAGCGGCACGTCTTCGGGGTCTTCTTCTGGTTCGTGGTGCTGCCCGGCCCGATGGGCGCCGTCGTGTACCGGCTGGCTGAGCACGTGTCGCGGGTCTGGAATCGGACGCCGCCGTCCGGCACGCCGCCCGATCTGTTCGGTGACTTCGCGCGACGCGCCTTCGCCTGGATCGACTGGATTCCAGCGCGCCTCACGTCGCTCGGCTTCGCGATCGTCGGCGACTTCGAAGGCGCGATTTACTGCTGGCGCCAGGTGGCGAGGCAGGCACCAAGCGACGGCATGCCATTCCCGGACTCGCGCACGCTGATTCTCGCCACCGCCAGCGGCGCGCTCGGCATGCGGCTGCTCCCCACGGCCGAGGCGGTGAAGCACTTCGACGAAGCCGGCAACGAGGGTGCAGGGCTGGCGGAACCGACGGCCGCGGCCCTGCGCTCGGTCGTCGGCCTGGTCTGGCGCGCGATGCTGCTGTGGCTAGCCCTGCTGCTCGCCTTGACGCTCGCGAACTGGCTTGCCTGATTCGCTAGAGCGGACGGACGGCGCCGCACTTCCAGCAGTTGCCGAACTGCGGCTCCGATTCCTCGCCGCACTCCGTGCAGCGCCATGGCGCACCCGTGACCGGTCGCCGCAGTTGCTGCAGCACGTCGTTCGCGCGCGCCTCGTCGCGTTCGTCCAGCACCCAGAGTTGTGGGGCGCATTCGAGGAACGGAATCTCGCCCATCGCGCCCGAGAGCGTCGTGTTGCGCACCTCGCAGCGGATTCCGGCCGCGCGCAGCGTGTCGGCCCAGATGGCCGCCTGCAGCGGATGATCGGCGCGGGCAACCAGCTTCACAGCGGACGGGCCTCCGCCAGCGAGCGATAGAACGCGTAGCGGTCCGCCGCGACCTTGCCATCGCCGACGAGGGCGCGCACCGCGCAGCCAGGCTCGGTGAGGTGACGACAGTCCTGGAACCGGCACTGACCCAGCGCTGGACGGAACTCCGGGAAGCTCTCGGCCAGTTGTCCGACCGGCACGTGCGCCAGTCCGAACTCCTGGAACCCGGGGGTGTCGACGATCGAGCCGCCGAAGGGCAGGGTGAAGCGGCGCGACGCCGTCGTGGTCTGCTTGCCGAGGTCGAGCCTCTGCGAATACTCCTGGGTGCGCGCACCGGCGTCGGGGACCAGGAGATTCAGCAGCGTGGACTTGCCCATGCCGGACTGGCCGACGAGCAGGCTGGCGCGATCGCGCGCGATCGCCGTCAGCGCCGCGCGGGCGCGCTCCGCGTCGGCCTTCGCCGAGATGGCGAGCGTGGCGACGCCGAGCTGTTCGAGCGCTTCGCGAAACCTGCCCGCTTCGCCGTCGTCATCCATGTCGGTCTTGTTCTGGATCACCACGGCCTCGATGTCGGCCACGTGCGCGGCCACGAGCGTCTTCCAGACGAACCAACGATTGAAAGTCGGCCGCGCCGCGTAAACGACGAGCACGCGGTCGATGTTGGCGGCCAGTTCCTTGGTCCGGAATTCATCGGCTCGAAAGAGCAGCGACGCGCGGGGACCGACCGACTCTATCCGGGCGAGCCCGGGTGCGGATGCGCGCGCGTGGACGAGGTCTCCGACGACGACATCGCCCTTCCGGCCGCGGCGCGTCGCCGTCCAGACAGTGCCGCCGTCGTCCTCGATGAGGGACTGCCTGCCGAACGTAGCCACGACCCGCGCATCGAAGTCCGCCGCGCCGGCGGATTGCGCGGCCGCACTCATGCGGATGGAGACGCCGCGCGCTGCGCGTAGATCGCGTCGGCCTTCGCCGCGCAGATGAAGTCGTTGCCGGAGATGCCGCCGACCGAGTGCGTGCTGAAGCGGACTTCGCAGCGGTCGTAGCCGACGGCCAGGTCCGGGTGATGATCCTCGGCGTGCACGACCCAGGCCAGCGCGTTCACGAACGCGATCGTCTCCTGATAGTTCGAGAAGCGAAAGGTCCGCTCGATCGCTCCGCTCACGAGCTTCCAGTCAGGCAGCAGCGACAGCTGCGCCGCGACCTCGCTGTCCGACAACGCGCCGGATGCGAGCGGCCGGCATTGCGAAGCGAGCAGAGCTTCGCGGCTCCTCACGTCATGCCGCCTGCTGCGCCAGCCGCTGGATGCGGATCGACGCCGGGGGATGCGAGTCGTAGAAGGCCGAGTGCAGGGGATCCGGGGTCAGCGTCGACGCGTTGTCCTGGTAGAGCTTCACCAGGGCATTGACGAGGTCGCCGGCGGAGGCGTGGCGTGCGGCGAAGGCATCCGCCTCGAACTCGTGCTTGCGGGACAACAGGCTCGCGACGGGCGCGAACACGAACGTGAACACGGGGAGGACGAGTGCGAACAGCACCAGTGCCACGCCGTGGTTCGATCCGGTCAGCGAAGGCGTCACGCCGAGCCCGGTGTAGAACCAGGGCTGTGTGATCAGCCATCCGAGCAGCGCGAGGAACGCAAGGCTGGCGACGAACGAGAAGCCCAGCCGCTTGGCGATGTGCTTCAGCTTGAAGTGACCGAGTTCGTGCGCGAGCACGGCCTCGATCTCCGAAGGCTGGAGTCGCTCCACCAGGGTGTCGAAGAACACGATGCGCTTCGCGCGTCCGAGGCCCGAGAAGTAGGCGTTGCCGTGCGCCGACCGGCGCGAGCCGTCCATCACGAACACGCCCTTGCTCGAGAATCCGGTGCGCGCAAGGAGTGCGGTGATGCGCTCGGCGAGCCCGCCGTCCTTCAGCGGCTCGAACTTGTTGAACAGCGGCGCGATCAGCGTCGGGTACAGCACGAGCACGAGCGCGTTGAATCCAACCCAGAGCAGCCACGCGAAGAGCCACCACAGGTCGCCCGCGCTCCGCATCAGCCACAGCACGGCCGCAAGCAGCGGCAGCCCTAGCAGCGCCGTCACCACGAGCGACTTGGCGAGGTCCGCGACCCACAGCTTCAGCGTCATCCGGTTGAAGCCGAACTTCTGTTCGATGCGGAACTGGCGATACCAGGAGAAGGGCAGGTCGAGCACGCTGACGGCGAGCAGGACGACCGTGACGACCAGCATCTGAAGGACGAAGTCGCCGATGCCGAGCCCGGCGAGGCGGGCGACGATCCAGTCCAGTCCGCCGAGCAGCGTCGCGGTAACGAGAACGACTGCGCCCGCCGCGGTTTCGAACAAGCCGAGCCGGGTTCTCTCCACGGTGTAGGCGGCCGCGCGACGGTGCGCATCGAGCGACACCCGATCCGCGAACTGCGTCGGCACGGTGTTCGCGTGCGCCGTGACATGGCGGATCTGCCGGAAGGCGAGCCAGTACTTGAGGCCCACCATGGCCAGCAGGAAGGCGACGAAGGATAAGGTCAGGAAGAGAGACATCGGAACCAGAAAAGGCAAGGCGCGCGTTTCGCTGTGCGACAATCGCGCGCCCCTGAAGTTCAGGAAATTATGTCACAGCCCCCCGAGGCCATCGCCGCTCGCCATCCCCGGTTCGCCGAGACGAATTTCGTCTGGGTCGACATGGAAATGACGGGCCTGAATCCCGACTCCGACCGCGTGATCGAGGTGGCGGTCGTCGTCACCGATGCGGCGCTCGACGTGATCGCGGAGGGACCTGCGCTCGCGATCCGCCAGGAGGAGCGGATCCTCCTCGGCATGGACAGCTGGAACACCGCGACGCACGGGCGTTCGGGACTGACCGAGCGCGTGCGGGTCTCGAACCTGGATGAGGAAGCGGCGACGGACCGGCTCCTCGAGTTCCTGGCGCCGCTCGTGCCGCGCGGCAAGGCGCCGATGTGCGGCAACTCGATCTGCCAGGACCGCCGCTTCATGGCGCGCTGGATGCCGCGGCTCGAGGCTTACTTCCACTACCGCAATGTCGACGTCAGCACGCTGAAGGAACTCGCGCGCCGCTGGCAGCCCGAGGTGTACCGCTCGTTCGAGAAGAAGAGCCGGCACGAGGCGCTCGCCGACATCTACGAGTCGATCGACGAACTCAAGCACTACCGCGCGCACTTCCTGCGCGCGTAGAGTCGTAGCGCGCGGTCAGGACGCCTTCGGCGTCGAACCGGCCGTTTCGACCGCAGCGGCCGTTGCCGCGGCCGCGGCGGCACTGGTCGCTTCCGGAGTCCCCGGATCGCGCGCGCTGATCCACTTGCGGCCCAGGGCGATTCCAAGGGCGAGCAGCACCGGACCGAGGATCACGCCGATGAAGCCGAACGCGATGACTCCGCCGAGCACGCCGAGGAAGATCAGGGCGAGCGACAGCGTGGAGCCGCGCGCTATCAGCAGCGGCTTCACGAAGTTGTCGATGCTGCTGATGACTACCGCGCCCCAGATGACCATGAAGATCGCCCACCCGGTATCGCCCTGCAGGTAGAGCCACACTGCTGCGCCGCCCCACAGCAGCACCGGGCCCATCGGCACGACCGACAGCACGAAAGTGCCCACGCTCAGCAGGAAGGCGCCCGGGACCCCGGCGATCATGAATCCGATGAACGCCGCGATGGCCTGCGCCGCCGCCGTTCCGACGATGCCGATGAAGACGCTGCGCGTGGTGCTGACGATGATGTCGAGGACCTCGACGCTCATGTCGCCCGAGATGCGTCCCGAGATGCGGCCGATCACTTCGGCAACCCGATGGCCGTCGCGGTAGTAGAAGAAGACGATGAAGGTGACCAGCAGCAACTGCAGGATGCCGTCGCCGAGCGTGCGCACGATGGCGACCGAGAGCTTGCCGGCCGGCTCGAGCAACCTCTGCGCGATCGCGGTCAGCTGATCCTTGTCGCTCACGAGCACAGTGAGCTGGTCGTAGATCCGTTCGCCGATGACCGGGATGCTCTTCAGCTGTTCGGGCACATGGACGCCGCCGGCGAACCATCCCTTGACCGTCGCGAACAGCCCAGGAAGCTGGTCCGCCGCGGCAACCGCGAGAAAGGCGATCGGAATGACGACGAGCACGAGGATCAGCAGCATCATCAGGGCGGCAGACCAGTTCGCTCGCGCGCCCAGGCCGTCGTGGATGCGCCGATACAGCGGCCAGGTCGCGATGGCGAGCACGCCGGCGACGAGCAGCGCGCTGAGGAACGGCTGCAGCACAAGGTAGATTCCGACGACGATGACGCCGGCGCCGATGAGCCGGAAGATCACGTCGAAGCGGCCGGTCATCGTGGACAGCGGCATTTCAGGCATGGCTTGCTGGAATCCTCTTGTCGTGCGCTGCGGCCTGCGGCACCGGCGTACTGCATGGTCCCCCCGGCGGGAATCGAACCCACATCTAGCGCTTAGGAGGCACTTGTTCTATCCATTGAACTACGGGGAGCGGACGGCAGTATAGCGACGGGGTCACGTAGAATTCGCACTCTTCCGCTGGTCGTCCTTCGCCTTGAACTCCTCTCGCCGTCCCGAATGGGTCCTCGCGGCCGCCGTCGCCATCCTGCTGGTCGCGATGGGCGTGCGCGCGACCTTCGGCCTGTTCCTGCAGCCGATGAGCGTGGAGCAAGGCTGGACGCGGGAGGTGTTCTCGCTCGCCTTCGCGATCCAGAGCATCGTGTGGGGCATCGGCGCTCCGGTCTTCGGCGCGATGGCCGACCGCTACGGGGCGGGCCGGACCATCGTGCTCGGCACGTTCCTGTATGCCGCCGGATTGGCGGGCATGGCGCATGCGCAGTCGCCGTCCGACCTGTACTGGACCGCCGGCGTCCTGTGCGGACTCGGCCAGAGCGGCACGACGTTCGGCGTGGTGCTGGGGGTCGTTGCGCGCAACTTCTCTCCCGCCAGGCGCAGCACCGCGCTCGGCATCGCGAGCGCCGGCGGATCGATGGGCCAGTTCCTGATGGTGCCGTTCGGCCAGCAACTGATCGCGCACTTCGACTGGTATGCGGCCCTGCTCGTGCTGTCGACGGTGATGGCGTTCGGCCTGCCGCTCGCCTACATGCTGCGCGGCAAGGCCGACAGCGCGCTCGCGCACGTGCACCAGTCCCTTGGAGCGGCGTTCCGCGAGGCGGTCGGAACGGGCTCGTATCACTATCTGTTCTGGAGCTTCTTCGTCTGTGGCTTCCACACGGCGTTCATCACGCTGCACCTTCCGTCCTACGTGATGGACCGCGGACTGACCGCCACGCACGGCGCGCTGGCGATCGCGTTGATCGGCCTGTTCAACGTCTTCGGCTCGTATGGCTGCGGCTGGCTGGGCGGGCGCTACAGCAAGAAGAACCTGCTGGTCTGGGTGTACGGCCTGCGCTCGGTGTTCATTGCGCTGCTGCTGATCTTCCCGCTGACGCCCGTCGTGCTGTACGCGTTCGCCGCGGGCATGGGGTTGCTGTGGCTTGGCACGGTGCCGCTCACCAATGGGCTGATCGGCCAGATCTACGGCCTCCGTTACGCGTCGACGCTCTACGGCATCGTGTTCCTGGGTCACCAGATCGGCGGATTCGTCGGCGTGTGGCTCGGCGGCTACGTGTTCGAGACGACCGGTTCGTACGACCTGATATGGTGGCTGGGCATCGGGCTTGCGTTCATGGCGGCGGCACTGTCGTGGCCCATCGATGAACGGTCGATGGCGCGGCCCGCGGGTACTTCCGTCTGAACACACGGTCAAGCATGTCTCGACGTTCCACAGTGCTCATTTGGATCGCTGCAACAGCGCTGCTTGCTGTCGGCTTCGCGGGCTACCTGCATCCGGACATGCGGCTCGACTGGGCCGCCATCGCCCAGATGTGCGGAATCCGTTGACGACTCCTGTCACGATGCGCGCGGTGCTCATCAACTGAACAATCCGACGGGAGCCAGCAACGGCGCGGGTTTGCGCGTTCCGGCCCCGGTCTTTTCCACAGACACTGGGGACAACTTCCCTTTCCGCTTCCACCATATAGAACCAGGCCATGCAGGAAAAGCAGAAGACTTCTTCGAGCCGCCGCGCCGCCGAGTACGGCGAGGCATCGATCCGCGTGCTGAAAGGGCTCGAGCCAGTCAAGCAGCGGCCGGGCATGTACACGCGCACCGACAGCCCCTTGCACGCAGTGCAGGAAGTGATCGACAACGCGTCGGATGAAATCCTCGCGGGCTCGGGCAGCCGGATCGACGTGACGCTGCACAAGGACGGATCGGTCACCGTCGACGACGATGGCCGCGGGATTCCGGTCGGCCTGCATCCGGAGGAGAAGGCGCCGGTCGTCGAGATCGTGTTCACGCGCCTGCACGCGGGCGGCAAGTTCGACAAGCGCGCCGGCGGCGCGTACTCGTTCTCGGGCGGCCTGCACGGCGTCGGCGTTTCCGTCACCAACGCCCTCGCGTCGCGCCTGGACGTCACCGTCTGGCGCGACGGCAGGATGCACACCATCGGATTCGGCGATGGCGACGTGACGCAACCGCTGAAGTCGATGTCGGCAAAGGGCACGAACAAGACGACCGGTACCCGTGTCACGGTGTGGCCGAACCCGAAGTACTTCGACACGGCGCAGGTCCCGGTCGACGAACTCGAGCGGCTGCTGCGCAGCAAGGCGGTGCTGCTGCCTGGCACCGAGATCACGCTGACGCTGGAGAAGAGCGGAGTCACCCGGCGCTGGAAGTACGAGGGCGGGCTGCGCGAATACCTGCTGAGCCTGCTGCCGGCCGATCCGCTGCTGCCGCCGTTCGAATCGTCCGCGTTCGCGGGCGCCGACGACGAAACCTTCGCCGAAGGCGAGGGTGCGAGCTGGGTCGTCGTGTGGACGGATGAGGGCCCGGTCGCGCGCGAGTCTTACGTCAACCTCATTCCCACGCCGGCGGGTGGTACGCACGAGGCGGGGTTGCGCGAAGGGCTCTTCAACGCGGTTCGTGCATTCATCGACGCCCACAGCCTGCAGCCCAAGGGTGTGAAGCTGCTTCCCGAGGACGTCTTCGCGCGCGCGAGCTTCGTGCTCTCGGCCAAGGTGCTCGATCCGCAATTCCAGGGGCAGATCAAGGAGCGGCTGAACAGCCGGGACGCGCTGCGCCTGGTCTCGTCCTATGTCCGCCCACAGCTCGAGTTCTGGCTGAACCAGCACCCGAACGAGGGGCGGCAGCTTGCGGAGCTGGTCGTGCGTCAGGCGCAGGCGCGTGCGCGGGCCAGCCAGAAGGTCGAGAAGAAGAAGGGCTCCGCGGTCGCCGTGCTGCCGGGCAAGCTGACCGACTGCGAGTCGACCGAGATCGATCGCAACGAACTGTTCCTCGTCGAGGGCGATTCCGCCGGCGGATCGGCGAAGATGGGCCGCGACAAGGAGTACCAGGCGATCCTGCCGCTGCGCGGCAAGGTGCTGAACACCTGGGAGGTCGAGCGCGACCGCCTCTTCGGGAACGCCGAGGTCCACGACATCTCGGTGGCCATCGGCGTCGATCCGCACGGCCCGCACGACAGCGTCAACCTCGAGGCGCTGCGCTACGGGAAGATCTGCATCCTGGCCGATGCGGACGTCGACGGTTCCCACATCCAGGTGCTGCTGCTGACGCTGTTCTTCCGGCACTTTCCGCAGCTCGTGCAGCGCGGCCACATCTTCGTCGCGCGGCCGCCGCTGTTCCGCGTCGACGTGCCCGCGCAGGGCAAGCGTCCCGCGCGTCGTCTCTATTGCCTCGACGACGACGAGCTCGACGCGGTGGTCGACAAGCTCGCGGACGAAGGCGTGAAGCCGGGCAGCTGGGACATCGGACGATTCAAGGGCCTGGGCGAGATGAGCCCGGAGCAGTTGTGGGAGACCACGATGAGTCCCGACACCCGCCGGCTGCTGCGGGTGGGCTTGGGTGACATGGCGGAAGAACAGACGGCCGCGATGATGACGATGCTGATGGGCCGCGCCGAAAGCCAGGCGCGGCGCGCGTGGCTCGAGGAGCACGGCCACGAGGTGGAAGCGGACATCTGACGTCCATTCAGCCGGTTGGCCGGGTCGGCATACCGGAGACCGGTGGTTCTCGTCCGGAACCCTTCACGCATACTTTCGCGCGCAGGGGAGGCCGTGTGGGCGTCCCCATCAGGGACCTGGATGCCTGGAGAGAAACGTCAAGGGAGCGGCGAAGGGCCGGCGCGAGCGCGCGGCCTCGCCGCCTTCGCGGACGCCGCCTGGCTGCGGACGCTGATCGGGGTCCTTGCCGTGCTGTCGATGGTGACCTTGATCGGCACGCTGGCAGCGGGAGGCGAGGGGCGGACGATGGCGCTGCTCCACGCGCTGTCGGGCGCAGCGCTGTTCGTCGTGCTGGTGGTGTGGCTGATGGCCAGTCGCTCGGCGCTCACCGCCGTCCGGGAGCAGCGCCGCGCGTGGCAGGAATCGCGCCGACTGATGGAAGACCTGGTCGATGAACAGGCGCGCGCGCAGGAGCGGATCGAGCGCCTCGCGACCGTCGACAGCCTGACGCAACTCGCGAATCGCCAGACCTTCGACGAGCGCGCCGCCCGCCTGCTCGCCGGCGCGTACTCCGAGGGCAAGCGCTGCGCGCTGCTGTTCATCGACCTCGACAACTTCCGCCTGCTGAACAACGGATACGGGCATCGTGTCGGCGACGAGATGCTGTCGGTCGTCGCCGGTCGGCTGCGGGACATCATCGCGGAGCCGGACCTGGTCGGCCGCCGCGGCGGCGACGAACTGGTGGCGCTCCTGGTCGACCTCCCGGGCGCCGACCGCGCGGTCGAGGTCGCACAGGCACTGATCAAGTCGATCTCCGAACCCGCGCGCGTCCTCGGAATGGAAGTGGCGGTGACGCCGTCGGTCGGCATCAGCTTCTTCCCGCAGGACGGCATGGATCTCGACTCGCTCCTCAACGCCGCCGACGCCGCCATGTACCAGGCGAAGGAGAGCGGGCGCCGCACCTACGCGTTCTACACGCCCACGGTCGCGCGCCGTGTGGACCTGCGGCTGCGGCTCGAGCAGCGCCTGCGCAAGGCGGTCGAGTCGCGCGACTTCCGCCTCCACTACCAGCCGCTCGTTTCGCTGGCCGACGGCAAGATGGTCGGCGCCGAGGCGCTGATACGGTGGCGCGACGCCGAACTGGGTGACATCTCGCCGGCCGAGTTCGTGCCGATCGCCGAAGAGTCGGGGCTGATCGTCGGGCTCGGCGACTGGGTGATCCGCGAGGCGTGCCGCCACCGGCAGGAGTGGCGCGCGCTCGGCATCGACGTGCCGCCGGTGTCGTTGAACATGGCGGGCGTGCAACTGCGGCAGCTCGGCTGCGTCGATGACCTGCTCGACGTGCTCGGCGAGTACGGCGTGGCCACGACCGAGATCGAGATCGAAGTGACGGAGACCGGCCTGCTCGACACGTCCGCCGTGTCGCGCGAGAACCTGGTCAGGATGCGCAACGCGGGCATCCGGATCGCGCTCGACGACTTCGGCGTCGGCTTCTCCAGCCTGGCGCACCTTCGCGACCTGCCGATCCATCGCCTGAAGATCGACCGCAGCTTCACGGTCGAGTGCATGCGGGACGCGCGGACCCTGACTATCGTCAAGGCGGTCGTCGAGATGGCGCGTTCGCTCGGCATCACCGTCACCGCCGAGGGGATCGAAACGCAGGCGCAGCAGACATGGATGCAGCACCTCGGCTGCGACTCCGCCCAGGGCTACCTGTTCGCCCGGCCGATGACCGCCGAGGACTTCCTGAAGCTCTTCGTCGATCGCCGCGGCGCCGGTCGCGAACGCTCGCTGATGCACTAAGCTCCGATTCCCGCCAGGCCGGCGGGGACCGCAAGCGAGCACGCGACATGTACAAGACCTGGTTCAAGGGGCAGTGGAGCGACGGCAATACGCCGCTGATCGGCGCGATGGATCACGGCGTCTGGCTGGCTTCGACCGTGTTCGACGGCGCGCGCTCGATCCACCGGATGGCGCCGGACCTGCGCGCGCACTGCCAGCGCACGTTCGACTCGGCGGAGCGCGTCGGCCTCGGCGTGCCGCTGACGGTCGACGACATGGTCGAGCTCTGCATCCAGGGCATTCACCGGTTTTCCGAGGACGCCGATCTCTACATCCGGCCGCTGGTGTTCGGCACCGAAGGACTGCTCGTGCCGACCGCTTCGGACTTCGCGCTGACGCTGTTCGACGCGCCCCTGCCGCCGTTCGCCGGCTTCTCGGCGATGCTGTCGACGCGCCGCCGCCCGTCGCCCCTTGCGGCCACGACCGACGCCAAGGCCTCCGCGCTGTATCCCAACGTGGCCCGCGCCCTGCGCGAGGCGAAGTCGGCAGGCTTCGACAACGCGGTCATCCTCGATCCCGACGGTCACGTCGCCGAGTTCGCCACCGCGAACCTGTTCTTCGTGGCCGCCGACGGTGCGGTCGTCACGCCGGCGGCGAACGGAACCTTCCTGGCCGGCATCACCCGCGCCCGCGTGATCAACCTGCTCGCGGAAGACGGCGTCGCTGTCCAGCAGAGAACGGTCGAGCCGGTGGAACTCGAGTCGGCGCGGGAGATCTTCAACACCGGCAACTACGGCAAGGTGATGCCGTGCACGCGCTACGGCACGCACGAAATGCCGATCGGGCCCGTCGCCACACGCGCGCGCGAGCTCTACCTGAAGTTCGCTGAGCAGTGCCGGGTCTAGCTGTATCGGCCCAGCAGGCTGCTGCGTGGGCTGGGGTCACCTGCGTCACCTGCGCGCCTTGGGGATGCAAGGTCGCACGCGACCGGCCAACGTCCAGCGGCATCGAGGCGTTTCCCTAGGAAATCCAAGACCAACGCCACGAAGCTTGTCCGCCCCGGCCACACGCGCGGCGCCTGGGCGGGCGGCGGGGTGCCTCGCGGAGCGACCGTCAGGCGGCGGGCGTACCAGTTGCGCGAGGGCGGCGGGCCGGGTGGACGCAGCCGCGAGGCACCACCGTCGGCGCAGCGAAGGCAACGCTCAGAAATCAGCTGGCCCGCAGGGAGCGCGGCGCGCCGAATGACGCCCGCCGCGACGGGCGCGGAGTCGAGGTGCCCCGCCGCCCGCCCAGGCGCAGGAGACGCCCCAACACGGTGTTCGATCGAGATCGAAGGAACGCGAGAGCCTGGCTCGCAGGCCTACGAGACAGCCTGTCGGTCGTTCAGATCTGGCCCGCGCGACTGTGGATTCGGCGCACTGACGTAAAATCCATCGCCACGCGCCATTCGTGCGCGACTTCCCCCGATGCTAGAACAACAGACACTTTTCCCCCCGGGCGACCGCGGGGACGACGACAACGCGCTGACGCTCGGCCGCTTCGCGCAGCAGGCCTACCTCGACTACGCGATTTCGGTCGTGAAAGGACGCGCCTTGCCGGACGGCGCGGATGGCCTCAAGCCCGTGCAGCGTCGCATCCTCTACGCGATGAATGCGATGGGGCTGGCTGCCGGCGCGCGCCCGGTGAAGTCGGCGCGCGTCGTCGGCGACGTGCTCGGCCGCTACCACCCGCATGGCGACCAGGCCGCGTACGACGCGATGGTTCGGATGGCGCAGGACTTCTCGTTGCGCTACCCGCTGATCGACGGGCAGGGCAACTTCGGCAGTCGCGACGGCGACGGTGCGGCGGCGATGCGCTACACGGAAGCGCGCCTGACGCCGATCGCGCGACTGCTGCTCGACGAGATCGACGAGGGCACCGTCGACTTCATGCCGAACTACGACGGCTCCACGCAGGAGCCGAGGCTGCTGCCGGCGCGCTTGCCCTTCGTGCTGCTCAACGGAGCCTCGGGCATCGCCGTCGGCATGGCCACCGAGATTCCGTCGCACAACCTGCGCGAAGTCGCGAACGCCGCGCTGCTCCTGATGAGGGATCCGACGGCAAGGCTGGAGGACGTGCTGCGGGCGATGCCCGGCCCGGACTTCCCGGGCGGCGGCCAGCTCATCTCGTCGGCGCAGGAGATCCGCGACGTCTACGCATCGGGGCGGGGCAGCCTCAAGGCCCGTGCGCGTCACGAGTTCGAGGAACTCGCGCGCGGGCAGTGGCAGCTCGTCGTCACCGAGTTGCCGCCGGGCGCGTCGTCGCAGCGCGTCCTGGAGGAAATCGAGGAGCTGACCAACCCGAAGGTCAAGGCCGGCAAGAAGGCGCTCACCGCGGAACAGGTCCAGACGAAGCAGCTCGTGCTGTCCGTGCTGGACGCGGTGCGCGACGAATCCGGCAAGGACGCGGCGGTGCGCCTGGTGTTCGAGCCGCGCACGGCGAAGGTCGATCGCGAGGAACTGGTGCGCGTGTTGCTGTCGCATACCAGCATGGAGTCGAGCGCCCCGGTCAACCTCGTGATGATCGGCCGCGACGGGCGCCCGCGCTGCAAGCCGCTGACCGAGGTGCTGCTGGAGTGGATCGAGTTCCGGGTCGCCACCGTGCGGCGGCGCTCGCAGCACCGGCTCCAGAAGGTGCAGGACCGGATTCACATCCTCGAGGGCCGGCAGGCAATCCTGCTGAACATCGACAAGGTCATCAAGCTGATCCGCAACTCGGACGAGCCGAAGCCGGACCTGATGAAGGCCTTCAAGCTGTCGGAGCGGCAGGCCGAGGACATCCTCGAGATTCGCCTGCGCCAGCTGGCTCGCCTCGAGGGCATCCGCATCGAGCAGGAACTCGCGGAGCTGCGCAAGGAAGAGTCGACGCTCGGCAAGCTGCTCGGCGCCGACGCCGTGCTGCGCAAGCAGGTCGCGAAGGAGATCGAGGACGACGCGAAGAAGTACGGCGACAAGGACAGGCGCCGCACGCTGATCAAGGAGGCGGAGCGGGCCACGTTCGAGGCCAGGGTCGCCGACGAGCCGGTGACGGTGATCGTGTCGGAGATGGGATTCGTGCGCGCGCGCGGCGGCCACGGGCACGATCCTTCGCAGTTCACGTTCAAGACCGGGGACGGCCTGTACGGCGCGTTCGAGTGCCGCACGGTCGACGCGCTGGTTGCGGTCGGCAGCAACGGGCGCGTGTACTCGGTGCCGGTCGCGCAGTTGCCGTCGGCGCGCGGCGACGGGTCGCCGTTCACTTCGATGATCGATCTCGCTCCCGGGTCGAAGCTGGTCGGCTACGTCGCCGCCGCGCCGACGACCGCGCTGATGCTCGCGACGACCAACGGCTACGGCTTCACCTCGACGCTGGGCGATCTCGTGTCGCGCCCGAAGGGCGGCAAGCAGTTCATCAACGTGGACGACGGCGCCGAGCCGCTGCGACCGCAGGTCTTCGATCCGGCGGGCGACCGCTTTCTCATGTGCATGTCGGAAAAGGGGCGCGTGCTCGTGTTCGACATGTCGGAGGTGAAGGCGCAATCCGGCGGCGGCCGCGGCGTCACGCTGATGGACCTCGACGACGGCGAACAGCTGGTGATCGCCCTGCCGGTGGCAAAAACCGGCGCGGTGCTGCACGCGACGAAGGGAACCGCGGCCAGGCCGGTCGAGGTGAAGCTGGCGGGCGCAGCGATGGAAACGCAGCGCGGTCACCGCGCGCGCAAGGGCAAGCTGGTCGACTCGAAGCTCAAACCGCCGTTCCGACTGGCGCGCGAGCGCAGTTGAGCGTCGCGTCGGTTCGTTACTCTTCGGCACTGCGAGACACCGAAGCTCGACCCCGACACTGGACTCTTAAGCCGGAGCCTGACAGACGATGAAGGTGCTCTACACCTCGATGTTGCTGCTGCACGTCCTCGGCGTCGTCGTCTGGGTCGGCGGCATGTTCCTGATGCACGTCGCCGTTCGCCCGGCGGCCGTCGAACTGCTGCCGCCGCCGCAGCGGCTGCCGCTGATCGCATCGGTACTGAAGCGCTTCTTCTTCTGGGTCGCCATCGCGATCGTCGCGGTCCTGCTGAGCGGGATCGGCATGATCCTCGAGGGCGGCGGGTTCCGGAACGCGCACCTGTCGGTGCACGTGATGTTCGCGATCGGCCTGGCGATGATGGCGATCTTCCTGCACATCCGGTTCGCGCCGTTCAAGCGCCTGCAGTCGGCCGTGGCGTCGTCGGACTGGCCGGCGGCCGCGCGTCACCTCGAGCAGGTGCGCCTGCTGGTCACGACCAACCTGGTGCTGGGGATACTCACGATCGCCGTGGCGACGATCGGGCGCGCGGTTCTGTAGCCGCAGCGTTCCTGCGCCGACCACCACGCAGCGCCCGCCGACGCGCGCGGCGGGCGGCCTGCCGGGGCGCTTGAAACACCGACATCCGGACCCATCTGCCGCGCGACAGCTCGGGCAACAGCAACGGACCACACGAAAGGAGCACCAATGGGGGCGCACGCCGAGGCCGCGACCGCGAAGCAGACACTGGGTTTCCAGGCCGAAGTGAAACAGCTGCTGCAGCTGATGATCCACTCGCTGTACAGCAACAAGGAGATCTTCCTGCGCGAGCTGATCAGCAACGCCTCGGACGCGTGCGACAAGCTGCGCTTCGAGGCGATGACCGGGCCCGAACTGCTCGAAGGACACGGCGAGCTGGCGATCACGGTCGCGCTCGACAAGGCGGCCCGCACGGTCACCGTATCCGACAACGGCATCGGGCTCTCGCGCGCCGAAGCCATCGAGCACCTCGGCACGATCGCGAAGTCGGGCACGCGCGAGTTCTTCTCGCAGCTCACGGGCGACCAGCAGAAGGACGCGCAGCTGATCGGCCAGTTCGGAGTCGGCTTCTACTCGAGCTTCATCGTTGCGGACCGGGTGACGGTCGTGTCGAGGCGCGCCGGGCTGCCGGCGGTCGAGGCGATCCGCTGGGAGAGCGACGGCGCGGGCGAGTTCACGGTGGAACCGGCCGAACGGGCCGTGGCCGGCACCGACGTGACCCTGCACCTGCGCGAAGGCGAGGACGAGCTTCTGTCCACGTGGAAGCTGAAAGGCATCGTCACCCGCTACTCGGACCACATCTCGCTGCCGATCCGGATGCGCCGGGAGGAGTGGGACAAGGACGCGAACGAGTTCCGGGTGATGGACGACTTCGAGACCGTCAACCAGGCCAACGCGCTGTGGGCGCGACCGAAGGCCGAGGTCACCGACGAGCAGTACGAGGCCTTCTACAAGCACGTGTCGCACGACTTCGGAGAGCCCCTGGCGTGGACCCACAACCGCGTCGAGGGCCGCACCGAGTACATCCAGCTGCTGTACCTGCCCGAGCGCGCGCCGTTCGACCTCTGGGACCGCAACCAGCGCCACGGGATCAAGCTCTATGTGCGTCGCGTGTTCATCATGGACGACGCCGAGCAGCTGATGCCGCCGTACCTGCGCTTCGTGCGCGGGGTGATCGACAGCAACGACCTCCCGCTCAACGTGTCGCGCGAAATCCTGCAGGAGAGCCGCGACGTGAAGGCCATCCGCGAGGGCTCGACCAAGCGCGTGCTGTCGCTGCTGGAGGACCTGGCGGACAACCAGAAGGAGAAGTACGCCGGCTTCTGGAAGGAATTCGGCCAGGTGCTGAAGGAGGGCGTCGGCGAGGACGCGGCGAACCGCGACCGGATTGCGAAGCTGCTGCGCTTCCGCTCGACCGCGCACGAGGACGAGCCGGCGGTCGCGCTCGCCGACTACGTCGGCCGCATGAAGGAAGGCCAGAAGCACATCTACTGCGTCACGGCCGACACGCTCGAGGCCGCGCGCAGCAGCCCGCACCTCGAGATCTTCCGCAAGAAGGGCGTCGAGGTGCTGCTGCTGACGGACCGCGTCGACGAATGGATGCTGTCGTTCCTGACCGAGTTCGACGGCAGGGAGCTGACGTCGGTGGCCAAGGGCGCGCTGGACCTGGACGAGCTCGCCGACGAGGCCGAGAAGGCCGAGCAGGCGAAGACCGGCGACGAGTTCAAGGGCCTGGTCGAGAGGGCGAAGACCGCGCTTGTCGAACGCGTGAAGGATGTGCGCGTCACGTTCCGCCTCACCGACTCGCCGGCGTGCCTCGTGGCCGACGAGAACGAGATGAGCGGTCACCTGCAGCGCCTGCTGAAGGCCGCGGGCCAGACGGCGCCCAGTGGCAAGCCGATCCTCGAACTGAATCCGCACCACCCGCTGGTGCAGCGCCTGAAAGGCGAGTCGGAGGACTCGCGCGTGCAAGACTGGCTCGAACTGCTGGTCGACCAGGCCGTGCTGGCGGAAGGCGGACAGCTCGACGATCCGGGCGCGTTCGTGAAGCGATTGAACGGCATGCTGCTGGAGGCCGGTCGTTAGCGAGCCGCCGCGGCTGAGAGGGTTCCCGCCGGTGATCGACCGGCGGGTGACCCGCTTGATACTCGGGAGCTTTCCGTCGTCGGCATCGCTGGACGCCGGCCAGTACTACGCGCACCCGCGAAACCAGTTCTGGCGGCTGATGGGTGATCTCTTCGGTGAGCCGCTGCTCGAGCAGCCATACGCGAGACGCCTTCAACGGCTGCTGGCCCACAGGGTTGGCCTGTGGGACGTGATCGACGCCTGCGACCGCGAAGGCAGCCTCGACTCGGCCATCACGAACGTGCGCGCTAATCCGTTCGCCCGACTCGAGCGGCTCGCGCCGCGCCTGTCCGACGTCGCGTTCAACGGCGGAACGGCCGGACGATTCGCGCGGGCCTTCGCCAGCGCCGGCTATGGCACCTCTCTGCTGCCATCCTCCAGCCCGGCGCACGCAGGCCGGACCTACGAGCAGAAGCTTGCGTTCTGGCGCGCGTGGTGGCATCGCACGGACACCGCTTGACGCGGTGCGGAAGGCCGATGCCGGAAGATGCGGGCAAATGCGAGCGCATTACGTCCCGAGCAGGGGGAAGGGCTTCCGGTACGCTCTGCCGCAGGCTCGCTGAAGGAGTGCGCCACGACTGGAGTCATGAACACCGACAGAACGCAGGGAGCCGCCCGGCGCACCGCCGCGCAGCGCGCCTTGTCCAACATGCGGCAGTCCGCGCGCAGGACGCTCGAACCGCACCTGAAGACCGCGACCCAGGACGCGGTGCAGGCACTCGAACTCGACCTGTCGATGTCCAGCTCGCTGAAGAGCTCGGCGCGCAACATCCTCGCCGGCTATGCCGTGTTCTCCACGGCGTTCTTCGCGGCGCTCGACAAGGAAATGGACGCAGCGCTGAAGGACCATCTGGGTGGCCGCGCGGTCCCGACGAAACCGACTCGCACCCGCGGCCGGAGCCTGTCGCTGGTCGATTACGAGCAGATGGAAGAGCAGACGATGGTCGACCGTGTCGCGGCACGGCTGCGCAACGCCACCGATTCCGAGTACGTTCCGCTGACCCAGCGCGTTGCCCGCGCGGTGCGGCTGCCTGCGCTCGGGGATCGCGAGAGTCCATTCCATCCGCTGCGTTACTGCCGCGCGCTGGGCAGCGCGGTGGACAAGCTCGGGTTCAAGGGCGAGGAGCGTCAGGCTGTCGTCAAGGCGTTCGAGGTGCCGCTGCAGAAGCCCCTGCTCGCCGTGTATTCGGCGCTGAACAAGCGGCTCGAGCAGCAGGGCGTGCCGGACGGGGAAGCGGCCAGCTACAGCAACGGGACTGCCGGTGTCCGTGCCGCCGCGGCCACGGCCGAGCCGGCGGCGCAGCCGGCCCACACCACCGGGGCGGTGGCCGGAGCGGCCGCGAACACCGGCCTGACCTCGGAAGCGGCCCCGGCCCCGGCGCCGGCATCGGTAAGTTGCACCACCGCCGAGCGGTTGCTGACCGCCTTGTTCCAGAGGATGAACGCGAGGATCGCGGGTGGCATCGGCGGGGCCGTGCCGGCCGTTCCGGCGCCAGCCATGGTGCTCGACCACGCGGACACGCAGGCGCTTGGCCCCACGACGCAGGGTTTCGCAGGCAGCGTTCCGGTGGCTTCGCCACCTGTCGCCGCGGTCACGCCCGCTTTGTCCGCCGCGCCGGCCGGGCTGGGCGTTCCGGTCCAGTTCGCCGCGATCGACCCCGCGCTGCTCGCATCGATCAACGAAGTGCAGCGGCTGAACGCGCTGACGACGATGACCGGCAGGAACCGCACTTCCGCACCAGCCGTCATGGAGCGCGACGAGCATCAGTTGCGCCAGCAAGTGGTCGACACGGCGACGCGCCAGGTCGACAGGCTGACTGTCGAACTGGTCGGCATGGTGTTCGACCGAATTCACCAGGACGACCAGATTCCGGCGCAGATCAAGATCGCGCTGTCGCGGCTCCAGTTCCCGGTCATGAAGGTTGCGCTGGCGAACGTCGACCTGTTCGTCTCGCCGTCGCAGCCGGCGCGCCGGTTGATGGACCGGATCGCGACCACGGCGGTCGGCTGGCATCCGGAGGGTGACGAGAACGCGCGCTACCTGGCCGAGGTCAACAAGGCCATCAATACCGTGGCGCTGGCGATCAACGAGGGCCCGACCGTCTTCGAGACGGCGCTCGACGAGTTCGAGAAGTACCTCGCCGAGGAGCGCGGACGCGAAGACGATCCGGTGACGCGCGCCAGGCGCGCGCTCGAGGACGCCGAAAAGCGCGAAGCGATGGCCATCAACGCGGCCGCCGGCATCCGCCGCGCGCTCGACGAGGTGACGATCGAGCCGTACCTCTCCGGGTTCCTGCTCGACGTTTGGGTCAAGGTGCTGGTGGCGGCAACCCTGCGCGAACGGACCGAGCCGGGTTTTGCGGGGCGCTACCGCGACGCTGTGTCCGACCTGATCTGGAGCGTGCAGGTCACGTTCGACTCCGACGATCGCAAGCGGCTGGTCAAGACGATCCCCGCCGTGCTGAACACGCTGCGGGAAGGCCTGCAACTGATCGACGTGCCCTTCTCCGGCATGCGGCCCTTCTTCACGAGCCTGATGGCGTCGCACGCGCTGGCGGTGAAGGCCGGCGAGGCACCATCCGTCAGCGGCGCGACGGTTGACCAGACGACCCTTCGCAGAAGGGTCGACGAGGTCCCGATCGAGGCGCCGCCCGCGGAGATGGCCGAACAGCCGTGGGCGACTGCCGCCGAGGTGCTGCGCGACGCCATGGCCGCGAACAACGCCGAAGTCAACCTGCTCGACGAGCCGGAGCCGGTGACAGGTGAGGAGACGGTCCCGGTCGATCAAGTGTCCGACGACACCATCGACGCGATGATCCATGGCTGGGAGCGCGGGTCCTGGTTCGACCTGTGGACCGGCGAGGAGACCGAGCGTGTCCGTCTTCGGTGGGTCAGCCCGCGCGGTCACTTCTACCTCTTCACGTCCGCCGAAGGCAGGCGGGCTCACTCCCTCGCGCCGTCCGTTCTGCGCGGCTATGTCCGCGCAGGCCGCATCCGGCCCGCGGAGAAGTCGCCGCTGTTCCAGCGAGTCGTCGACCATCTGCTGCGCGACCTGCAAGGCGAAGGCGCCGCACTGCCGGCGTAGCGCCGCGGACGCGCTCGCGGAGTCATCCTGTGGCGCGTCGGCCGAAGACCAGCGGAGTCACCCTGTCCGAGGAGGCCGGCATGCGCTACCTGCACTTCGGCACGGAGTGGATCCAGGGCGGCATGCGGGTCTCGCGGCCGTACGCGCTCGAACTGGCCTACCAGCAGGAGATGATGGCGCCCGGGCTGTTCCTGCCGGAGCCGCGTCGCATCGTGCAACTGGGACTGGGAGCGGCGGCCCTCACGAAGTTCTGCTACCGCAACGTGCCGAGCGCCGACCTGGTGGTCGTCGAGCTGAGCCAGGATGTGATCGACGCCGCGCGCGGCTGGTTCCTGCTCCCCGACGACGATGCGCGCCTGACGGTCGTGCACGAGGACGCGAAGGACTTCATTGCGCGCCCGAAGCAGCGCGGCCGCGCGGAGTGGTTGCAGGTCGACCTCTACGACAAGCACGCGCGCGGGCCGGTGTACGACGATGTCGCGTTCTACCGCATCTGCCGCGCCGCGCTGAGTCGACCTGGAGTCGCCTGCTTCAACCTGTTCGGTCGCCGCTTCGATCCCGGTTTCGAGCGCATCTGCGCGGCGTTCGACGATCGCGCGCTGGCGCTGCCGGAAGTCGACGAGGGAAATCGCATTGTCCTCGCCTTCAGCGGTCCCCCGCTTTCCGTCCCGATCACCTCTTTGCTCGACCGTGCCGCAGAACTCGAGGCACGCTGGCAATTGCCGGCGCGTCGCTGGGTCTCAGGTCTGCGCTCGGCGAATGGGCTGGGGGACGAACTTGAGATCTGAGTCAACGTGGAAAGGCGCCACGCGCGAGTTTGGTACAACGTAAAGTCGCTTGACACGCCGGACTGCGCCGATAGATTCGGGCGTTTATAGTTCGGACCTTTGCAGGACTCCGGCCGCGGCCAGACCCCATGGCGTTTCCACCCAACCCAGGCTCCAGCCGCACAGGCGGCGAGGCGTTCCACGTGAGCCCTTCGCACGCCTCGGCGCTGCTGCGCTCGGCGATGGCGATCTCGTCGGAACTGATCGGGGCGTCGTTTCCGGCGATGGTCAAGGGACTGGTCGGCCAGGCGGGCAGCAGGGCGGACTCCGATGCCGGTGCGCTGCAGGTGCAGCATCACCTCGCCGCGCATGCCGCGGAGCTTCAACGGGCGTTCCTCGAGCGGCTGCAGGGGGCGCAGGACCAGTACCTGAACGACCTGACTGCGTCGCGCCAGGCCCGATCCACGCTGGCGCTCGATGCCGAGACGCTGTCCCTGGTCGATGCGGTCTCGGTCGACAGCTCCACCGTGGTCGACCGCCATGCGAACAAGGTCGCGGGGCTCATCGAACAGCAGGTGAGCGACCTGAACGTCGTCGTCGGCGCGCTGATCGGGCGCCCTTCCTTGCGGACCTCGGAGAACCCGCTGGGGCCTTCGGTGTACGTGCGGGCGCTGATGAGTGCGGCCGAGGACACCGGTCTCGGCAAGGAGGCATTCGGGAGTTTCCTGGCGCTGTTCGAGAAGCCATTGGCCGATGAACTGGGCAATGTCGCTCGACAGCTGCTCGAGCACTTCGTGCGGCACCGGGTCGACGTGCGCGCGATTCGCCGTTCAATGGCGATTCCGCGGACCAACTGGAGCGCCACGCAGGTTGGCGGCAACACGCTGATGGGCGGCAACACGCTCACGGGTGGCAACACGCTGACAGGCGGCCACACGCGGCCGGGCGCGTTGGGTGGCTCGTTTGCGGGTGGCCGCGACTGGACGATCGAGGCACCGGCGACGGCCATTCAGGCGGGTGCGGCCGGCACGGTCGGCGGCTCGGGGTCCGGCGCAAGCCTCAGTGGGGGACGGGCGGGCGGAGGATCGTCCGGCGTGCTGTCGGCGAACGAAGCGTCCGAGTTTCTGGGGGGACTGCTGACACAGCTGCAGTCCAATGTCCGCGCTTCGCGCCAGCAGTCGACGCCGGCCGTCGGCCCGGCGCCGCGGCAGCTGCTCCAGTCGATCGGGGAGTTCCAGCGGCATGACCTGCAGGGCCTGGCGTCCGGCGCGGATTTTTCCGCGATGCCGGCGCCGGAAGCCGTCGCCGCAGTCCGCCAGGAACTGATCGCGAAGTCAACGCGCACCGTCGACAAGCTCACGATCGAACTGGTCGGCATGCTGTTCGACCACGTGATGCAGGACAAGCAGGTCCCGGCGGAGATCAAGGCGCGGCTGTCGCGACTGCAGTTCCCGGTGCTGAAGGCCGCGCTGGTGGACGCCGCGTTCTTCGCCTCGAGTGCGCACCCGGCGCGCAGGCTGATCGACCGCATCGCGGGCACATCGGCGGGCTGGGAGCCGTACGGCGACGACAACCAGCT
>Ga0209253_10001021_pt1 | contig 24532 bp, 20 predicted proteins | sample FrelakmetBRP12BR_FD_187145 | JGI IMG/M metagenome (GOLD analysis project Ga0209253, IMG submission 187145) | Freshwater lake sediment microbial communities from the University of Notre Dame, USA, for methane emissions studies - BRP12 BR (SPAdes)... | ecosystem: Environmental > Aquatic >...
CAGGGCGTCCACGGCCCGGTCCTGGCCGATGATCTCCGAGAAGGGCATGTGGCGCGGGAAAGATAACACGGGGCGACGCGCCGCTGCGGGCGCCGCTAGGTGCCCCTGCCGGCAAGTCGCGCCACCACCTCCGCCAGCTCCAGCGGGTCGACGGGCTTTGCCAGGAAGGCATGGAAACCGGCGCCGAGGGCACGTTCCCGGTCGGCCGCCTGGGTGTAGGCCGTGAGGGCGGCCGCGGGCACCAGCCCACCCTGGTCGGGATCGAGCCCGCGGATCCGACGGATGAGGGAGATGCCGTCCTCGCCTGGCAACCCGATGTCGGAGAGCAGCACGTCGGGCACCTCGCCTGCCAGCGCCTGGTAGGCGTCCGCGGCCGTGGAGGCGGTCGAGACCCGGGCGCCAGCCTGCTCGAGCAGCTGGCGGACCGCCTCCAGGGTGTCGGCGTCGTCGTCCACGGCCAGGACGTGCAGGCCCGAAAGACCTTGACCTTCGGTGAATCCAGGCGCGAGGCGGGACCACGAACGGCCCGTCTGCCGCGTCTCCGTGCGCGGAGGATCGATGGGCAGCGGCAGGTCCACGGTCAGGCACGCGCCCTGGTTCCTGCCCGCGCTGGAGGCGGAGACGCTGCCTCCGTGGGCCTCGACGAGGTGGCGCACGATGGCCAGTCCGATGCCCAGGCCGCCATGGGCGCGGGTCGGGCTCGAGTCGGCCTGGCGGAAGCGCTCGAACACGTGTGGGAGGAATTCGGGATCGATCCCGGTTCCGTCGTCCTCCACCTGGAGCCGGACGCGGTCCGGAAGGCGGGACAGGCGCACCTCCACGCGACCGCCCGGAGGCGTGAACTTGATGGCGTTCGCGAGCAGGTTCCACACCACCTGTTGCAGGCGACCCGGATCGCCTCGGACCAGGCCGGCCCCCGGCTCGAGCCGGAGATCGACGGCGATGCCCTTGGCGTTTGCGGCCGGCCCGACGGTGTCGGCCGCGGCCTCCACGGCCACGGAGAGATCGACCTCCCGGACTTCGAGCTTGAGCCGCCCCCGGACGATGCGCGCCACGTCGAGCAGGTCGTCGACGATCTGCGCCTGCGTCATGGCGCTCCGCTCGATGGCCTCCATGGCCCGGACCGTGGAACCGGCGTCGAGCCGCCCGGTGCGGAGCAGCCTGGCCCAGCCCAGCACGGCGTTCAGCGGGGTTCGCAGCTCGTGGGAAACGGTGGCGATGAACTCGTCCTTGGTCCGGCTGGCTCGCTCCGCCTCGGCGCGGGCCTCCTGTTCCCGCGCCAGCAGCGCGGCTCGCTCGGCCTCCCCGCGGCGCGCCTCGGTCCGGTCGTTGAAGACCAGCGCGACGCCCTGGGGCATCCCACCCTCGGCTCGAATGGGCGCGGCGGATCCCTCGACCGGATACTCCAGCCCGGAAAGCGCGAGGAGCGTGACCCCCGGCCCCAGCGGCGCCGGACCGCCCCTCGCCAGCGCGGCCGCCACCGGATCGGGGATGGGCTGCCGGCTTTCGTCCACCGCGCGGAACACCTCTCGGAGCGGGCGCCCGACCGCCTGGAGACCCACCCCGGTGAGCTTCTCGGCCGCCGCGTTCACGAGCGTCACCACTCCGCCCACGTCGGTGGCGATCACGGCGTCGCCGATGGACGCCAGCGTGGTCCTCAGCCACTCCCGCTGCTTGCGCTCGGTCTCCTCGGCGCGGAGCCGTTCGCCCTCCATGTCGCCCAGCGCCAGGGCGTTCCAGTAGACCACCGCAGCCGCCACCACCACCGCGCTCACCACCACGAAGGAGGCGCCAAGGAGTGCCTCGTACTTCCCGGCGCGGAGGCCGACCACGAGGAAGAGCCATCCCAGCCCGATGGGAACCACGAAAACGGCCCCGATGAGCCGACGCGCCATGAATCCCGCCAGCCCCGGGCCGGTGAACACCCTCATGAGCCCCGACTGGGGCCTGTCGAAGAGCAACGACGTCACCAGCAGGAGGAAGCCGATTCCGGCGTACAGGGGCACCCGGGTATTGGCGGCCAGCCCCTCCATCGGCTCCACACCGTAGGCATAGCCGATGACGGCCTGCAGCGGGACGAGCGCTGCCGCGAGCGCCAGCAACTGGGCCGGCCGGGTACCGGCTTCGGTCTCCAGGTCGTGCATGACGAGCGCGACGCCGATGAAGAGGAAGGCCAGCGCGCTGTTGGGCGCCATCCGGCCCGGATAGGGAGTGCCGGCGCCCACCGGCTCCTTCACCAGCAGCTGGTCGATCCCCAGGTTGACCGACGCGACGAACTCCACCAGCGTCAGGAACCCCAACGCGGCAACCACAGCACCGGCGATCTTCGCCGCCAGGCGCGCCCGCGGCGTGGAGCGACGCGAGGCCAGCGTGCGGGCGGACAGTCCCGCGGCCAGGAACCCCATCGCCGAGTTGGGCTTCACGCTCAGCGAACCCGGGAAGCCGGCTCGGAGGAGCGGCAGGTCGAGGGCCCAGCCGATGAGCACGGCGATCCCGAGGAACGCGGTGGCCTCCGCGGCAGCGCGGCCAAGCGTCTCTAGATTCTGTGGGAGTCGCCGGGAGTCGACGGACATGGGAGCGGCGGGCGGGAAGGCGTCCGGCTGTCTCTGCATGTTGACCCCCTCGCCCCCGGAAGCGCAAGCGGCTCCACGTCCGGCGAGTGGACCCGACCGGAGCCCGTGCTACCCTTCCGGGAGGAGAACGCCATGAAGATCACCCCTCTCGACATCCAGCAGAAGCGCTTCGCCCGCGCCCTCCGTGGCTACGATCGGGAAGAGGTCGAGGCGTTCCTCTCCCTGGCCGCGACCGCGTTCGAGGACCTCGTGAAGGAGATCCACGCGCTGCGCGAGGACATCCAGCGCAAGGACGACGAGATCGCCGGGCATCGGGGCCGAGAGCGTGCTCTCCAGGAAACCCTGGTCGCAGCCCAGAAGGCCAGCGAGGAGATACGGGATTCGGCCCGCCGGGAGGGGGAGATCACCATCGCCGAGGCCGAGCTCCAGGCCGAGAAGATCGTGCAGGGCGCCCACCAACGTTTCCTGAGAGTCGTCGACGACATCCAGGAGGTGAAGCGGCTCCGGATCCAGTTCGAGGCCTCGGTCCGCGCACTCGTCGAGGGGCACGGGAAGCTCCTCGACACCTTCCGGGACACGGGAACCGAGGACCCGGTGGAGTACCTCTCCGGGAGGAAGAAGGGATCGGTCGAGGGCTGAGGTCGCGCCGGGATCAGTGGGCCTCTGCCCAGCTCGGTCCCTTTCCCACCTCGACGTCCAGGGGCACCATCAGTTCTGCTGCGCCCTCCATGGCCCGGCGGACCAGCGCCACGGCCGCGGCGACGTCGCCCTCCGCCACCTCCAGCACGAGCTCGTCGTGGACCTGGAGCAGCATGCGGGCATCCAGTCGTTCCTGGGCGAGCGCGCGGTCGACCCTCAGCATGGCGAGCTTGATGATGTCGGCGGCGGTCCCCTGGATGGGCGTGTTGACCGCCATCCGCTCCGCCGCCTGGCGGAGGCCCGGGTTGCGGGCCCGGATCTCCGGAAGCTCGCGACGCCGCCCCCAGAGCGTGCGCACGCAACCGGTCTCCCGTGCCTGGGCCACGGTCGCGTCGAGCCACCGCTTCACGCCCGTGTAGCGCGCGAAGTAGCGATCGATGATGGCCTGGGCCTCGGCCGGCGGCATGTCGAGCCGCTGGGACAGGCCGAACGCGGAGAGTCCGTAGGCGATTCCGAAGTTCAGCATCTTCGCGACGCGTCGCTGATCAGGCGTCACGTCTCCGCCCGGAACCCCGAAGGTCTCGGCGGCGGTGCGGGTGTGCACGTCCTCTCGTCGCTGGAAGCTGTCGAGAAGCGAGGCGTCCTCCGAATAGTGGGCGAGGATTCGCAGCTCGATCTGCGAGTAGTCCGCGGAGACGAGCATGCGGCCCGGAGGGGCGACGAAGGCGGCGCGGATGCGGCGTGACAGGTCGGTCCGGATCGGGATGTTCTGTAGATTGGGGTCCTGGGACGAGAGGCGCCCGGTGGCAGCCCCGGCCTGGTTGTAGGTGGTGTGGATGCGCCCGTCGGCGGGATCGATCAGCATGGGAAGCGCGTCGACGTAGGTGCCCTTCAGCTTGGAGAGGGACCGGTGCTCGAGCACGAGGCGCGGGAGCGGGTGCGCCTCGGCAAGCTTCTCGAGCACGTCCTGGTCGGTGGAGGGGCCGGTCTTGAGCCGCCTTCCCACCGGGAGACCCAGCTCCACGAAGAGCACCTGGGCGAGCTCGCGGGTCGACGCGACGTTGAATGGACGGCCGGCCGCCGCGTGGATGCGCCCCTCCAGGTCGCGCATGGCGGCGCCGAACTCGGCGCTCATCGCCCCCATGGCCGCGGAATCGACGGCGATCCCGACCTGCTCCATTGCCGCCAGCACCGGCACGAGCGGTCGCTCCACCTCGGCGTGGAGCCTGGCGAGCCCTGCGGCGTCGAGCGCTTCCTGGAGCACCGCCGCCAGGCCAGGAAGGACGGCCGCTGCGGGGCCGGCGTGTGCCGCCGTCTCCTCCACGGGGAAGGTTCCGGGGTCGCCGTTGCCCTTCCCCGCGCTGGCCGGAGACGGGGGGACCTCCACGCCGACCCGCTCCCGCGCCACGTCGGCGAGCGAGTGCTCCCGCCTGGAGGGAAGAAGCAGATGGCTCGCCATCTCGGTATCGAGGCCACGCCCCGACACCTCCAGTCCCAGGTGGCGAAGGGCGTGGATCTCCGACTTGAGGTCGTGGGCGTGGGTGGCGACCGCGGGGTCCTCGAAGAGCGGGCGGAGCCCGGCAGCAGCCTCGGCGGCAGGGAGCTGTGGCGGCGCGCCGAGGTAGCGGTGGTACAGCGGCACGTACCAGGCCTGGCCTCCGGCGGCGAAGGCCAGGCCCGCAGGCGGCACCCTGCGCGGGGCGGGGGAGGAGAAAGCCGAACGGAAGCCCACCTGGCCTGCCCGCCGCGCCTCTGCCACCGCGGCGTCGAGGGCCGAGCGTGAGGTCAGGACCTGGGTGGTGACCGCGACGCCGCTCGGCTCCGGCGAGGGGAGCTCCCTCAGGAGCCGCCCGAACTCCAGCTCGCCGAACAGGGCGCGCGCCCGCTCGGCATTCACGGGGCGCCGCAACAGGTCGGCCGGGCGTTCGGCAAGCGGCACGTCCTCCTTCAGCGCCACCAGGGCCCGGTTGAGCCGGATCCGGGCGGCGTTGGCGACGATCTTCTCCTTGAGCTTCTCGCCCCCGCGCGAAACCGCCTTCGGGATCTCCTCGGGACGGGAGAGCATGTCCTCGACGGTCCCGAAGTGGCGGACGAGGGCCGCTGCGGTGACCTCACCGACGCCCGGAACTCCGGGAACGTTGTCGATCTTGTCCCCGGTGAGCGCCATCAGCTCCACCACCTGGTCAGGCCGGACGCCCAGCTTCCTTTCCACGTCGGCCTGCCGCGTCCACCCTCCCCGGCCGGCCGTCTCTGCCATGGGGTCGTAGAGCTCTATCCCCTCGCCCACCAGCTGCGCGAAGTCCTTGTCGCCGGTGACGATCACGACCTCGTAGCCCTCGGCCCGGGCGCGCCGGGCGAGCGTGGCGATGACGTCGTCGGCCTCGACGCCGGCCTCCTCGAGCACCGGGACATCGAGTGCATGCGCCACCTCGCGGACGAGCGGGAACTGGCTGGCAAGTTCCTCGGGAGCGTCCGGGCGGTTGGCCTTGTAGGAGGGGTCGAGGTCCGTGCGGAAGCTCTTGCGGCTGGCGTCGAACACCAGCGCCACATGGGTGGGCGAGTGCTCCCGCAAAGACTTCAGCAACATCGTGGTGAAGCCGTACACGGCGTTCGTGGGAACGCCCTTCGTCGTGGAGAGGTGAGGAATGGCGTGGAAGGCCCGGAAGATGAAACCCGAACCATCGATGATCGTGAGCGTGGGCATGCGCGCCCTTCCCCGTCAGCGGATGGTGAAGGTCTGGGTGACGTCGAGTCCCGGGGGCACCATCATCAGCGCGTCTCCGACGAAGGTCGAGTAGAACACCCGGCCCTTGTACTCCAGGCCGGGGATGACGCTCTTGTCGAAGGAGGTGACGGCGTTGCCTCCCGACGTGCTGCTGGGATGGCGCGACATCGGTTCGAGTCCACTTCGGGTGAAGAAGTCCACGCCTGCGTCCCGCGCCGGCGGGGAGGTCAGCGGATTGCAGTCGGCGACTCCCGTCTGGCAGAACCGGCCCACCCGGAACCCCAGCGCGGGCCCGGGCTGCATCGGGTCGGTCATCTCCGGGAACCCAGCGTAGGGAATCGCGGCGTAGGCGGCCGGGTAGTAGAAGCGGCGGGCCTTCCGGGCCAGAACCAGCGCCTCGTCCGACAGGCCGCCCTCGTCGGACCAGGCCAGGTCGTACCGGCGATCCATCTGGGGGCGCCCGGCGTAACCCGCCAGGTCCCCGACGAGCACGAACCCTCCGGCCCGCAGGGAGGTCCCCCGCGCGTAGTCGGTGCTCGTGGGGTTCGTGCCGAAGGCAGTCAGAACCTTTCCCGCGTTGCCTGGACCCTGGAACCACGCGACCAGGCAGGCGTACTCGGATGCCAACGTCGGGTCGGCAGCTGGTGCGAGCAGCATGCCTCCACCCGGGTAGAGGATCGGGTCCGGGGGGAGCAGGGCCGCGAGAACTGCCTCGTGGGCCTTTGGCTGCTGGGTGGGATCGTAGACCGGAGTCGTCTGTCCGGCTGGAATCCAGTTCGGCCGGGTGGATTGGCACGGATCGACGTCGAGGAGGAAGAGGCCCAGGTCACCCGGCGCGCCGTGCGTGTCGAGCGCGTGGACGCCCAGTGAAGGGCTGGCGATGACGGCCCCGGTGACCCAATCGGAGTCGGCTGGCAACTGCCCGCCCACGGCCGGCACGAGCGCGTCCTGGATGGCGAGGTAGAGCACCCCGCCCGAAGCGAGGCCGAGCACCGACCGTCGCTGCACGAGTCCCGGCAAGAACCCCTGGTACGACACCCTCCAGTGGTCGGTGCGGGTGAACCCAGGCCAGACGAGGAAGGTAGCCGGCAGACCCGTGGGGTCGCTAACCACGGTGGGCGGGCCGGCCGCGGGGTAGTCCTGCCAGATCCCGACCGCTGCGCTGCCCGCCGGGAAGCCGAAGAACGGGGAGTTCGCAGTAGGGCCAGACGGTCCAAACGCGGTCGCCTGGAACGCGCTGGTCTGGGTCAATGGATTGTTCACCATCAGTACCGAGTTGACCGGTCCGAACCTTCCCAGGTCCTGGACGAAGGCAAGCCCGTCGATGGCCGTGACGAGTGCGGTGGCGCTGGTCCAGAGTGGGCCGATCAAAGGGGCCTGAAGCATGAACGGTTGCGCCGCGCCGCTCCCGTTGAACGGCGGCGTGACCGAGGTCCCCAGGGGCACGCTCGGGCAGAGCGGCAGGGGGTTGCCGGGCACGGCCGGAGAGAAGCAGACCTGGGAACCGTTGGTGACGCCGGGCGCGATCGGAGCCGGGACGGTTGGCGGCAAGGCGATCCCCATCGCGATCGCCTGGGACGGCACGAAGAGCGGCGTCCGGTAGGACTGGGTCGGCACCGTGGACCCCGGAGGCCCGGGTGGAGCCGGGTCCCGGGCGAGACCGCCGAGCGCGGGGTCGAAGGTGGCGATCCCGCACGCGATGTCCCGCTCCGGGCCGCAGCCCGACGGGTCGAGGGCGGCGTAGACGCGGAGCGCCGGTGCATCGAAGGTATAGAAGTTGGCCTGGGTCCGCTCGCCGACGAACGAGGCGGCCACGGTGTAGGTCGGAGCGTTCCTGGCGTCGAGGCCGCGGACGGGCCAGGTCGCGGCGAGACCCGCGCTGGCGTCCAGCTCGGCCACGCCCAGGACCGCGCGGCCCGTCGAGTCCCGGATGACGTCCCGGCTCGCGAAGTAGACGTGCACGTTGTCGGGCGCGACGGCCATCGACACCGGGGCGAAGCCGAGCGGCTTCACGACGGCTGGCCCGGAGAGCGCGATCGAACCATCGGGCTGGCGCGCGACTTCCAGCACGACGAGCTGGCCACCGAAGACGTCCTGCGGGTCGGAGAAGCCGACCAGGACCCAGGCCACGCCTGGGGTCGTGGGGGCCACGGCCGGAACGCCCGTGGTGGGGCCCGACGGCACGGCCGCGACGGCGAGTGAAAGCACCTGGGCCCCGACACCCGCGACGGCGGTCAGATCCCAGGTGGAGACGACGCCGAATCCCTTCGTCCCATCCAGCCATGTCCCGACGAGTTGAACCTGCTCCCCGGAGCTGGCCACGACCAGCAGATCGGCCTGGCCGTCCTGGAGCGATCCCGACGCGAGGTGGACCGGCCGGGGCATGGTCGGAACCGCCAGGGCGAAAGCGATGTTCGGGCCGGCGATCGGCGCGTCGATCGCCGGGTCGATGAGACGCAGCTCGTTCCCTCGGAAGGAGGCGACCGCGATGAGGGGAACGAGCCCGGCGTCCGGCCGGTCGGGATTCACGCCGGAGAAGGGAACCACCGCGACCGGGCCCCGGAAGCCGGCCAGGACGACCGCGTTGCCCTTGGAGCAGGCCGCCAGGAGCAAGACGGTCACCGCGAGGGGGAGACGATGCTTCACGGGCCCCTCCCGATCCGCTTCACGAGCGCCACCTGGTTGGGCTGGTCGGGGTCCATCTCGAGAACGTTCACCCAGTTGTCGAAGAACGAGCCGACGTAGATCCGGTTGCAGGCGCGCCCCGGGACGCAGGGGCTCGGTTCGTATCCCTCCCCGGGAACCGGAACGATCGCGCGAGCGGGGTCGATGGGCTCCACCGCGAGTCCGAAGGGGCGCCGGCCCAGCACGGGCAGTCCGGTGACGGGGTCGAGGCCGATGTATCGAACGACCGTGTGGGCGTCGGAGTCGAAGATCGCCAGCGCGCCCTCGAGGTCGCAGGTGATCGCGAAGAGGTCGGCCTTTCCGGACCGGGCCGGAAGCCGGCGGATCTGCCCGGCTCCGAGGCAGGTCCTGACCACGCCCAGGAGTTCCATGCGCGGCTGGGCCAGGGCCGTTGGAGCGAGGTCGAAGATGGCGAGGGCGCCACCTTGCGTGAAGATGAACCCGGTCTGCAGGGCGATGGTGAGGTCGTAGATCTGGACGTTGACGTAGAGGAACCGCCCGTCGCTGGAGAGCGCCATGTCCCGAGCGGTGGCTCCCGGGAGGAAGCTGGAGAAGGTCGGTGCGGAGAAGTTGGGGATGGCGAAGCCGTTCACGTCCGCCGGGGTGACGAGCGGGTTGAACCAGCGGAACGTGGCGTTGACCAGGCCGACGCTGGTGCTCACGAACACGAGGTCTCTCGCCTTGTCGTGGATCGAGGTGTAGGTGCTGTCCTGGCCGAGCAGGAGTCCGAGCACGTCGTCGTCGGCAAGCAGGTTGACGCGGGAGAGCCAGCCCAGGTTGTTGGCCGAGAGGAGGTGGGAGACGAAGGCGTAGGCGCTGGGTGCGACACCTCTCTCGCTGCAGGCGATGGAGATGCCGTATGGATCGACACGCTGGATGGGCAGGACGAACGGGCAGCTGGAGCCGCACTGAAGGGAGCCGTCGGACGCCATCTGCATCCGGTAGACCGTCTGGCCGGAGCGCGAGGCGACGAGGAGCTTCGCCCCGCCGCCGCCCACGAAGGGATCGATCGCGAGAGGCGTGCACTGACTCGGGCAATCGGTCCATCCGGGCTGGCATGCGGCGTCGGCCAGGGCGACCTCGCCGCCGAAGCTCCCGATGCGCGCCGAGCCCAGCACCGCCAGATCGCCTCCGAGCGCCGAATCCTGCGAGAGGTCGGGGTCGACCACCAGCACCGTTCCGCCCGATTCCTCGTTGAATCGGAGGTCGAAGTTGGAATTCACGATGACGAGCTGGGACGATCCGGCAGGTGCCGCAGCGGTCGGCGCCACCTGCCGGACGGTCAACCCGACCGGGTAGGCCAGCACGTTGAGCGGGGGCTCCTGGACCGGGAAGCTGTCCGTGCAGCTGGCCGCCATCAGGAAGGCGACTAGCGCGACAATCTTTGAGATTTGGGTCACCGGGAGGGCGAACCCTAAGCCCCGCATCCCCCCAGGGTCAAGGGGAAATCGGGCGTTTCAGGCCCCCCGCGCGACGGCCGCTGCGGCCGGCATCTCGGCCTGGATCTTCCGGAAGTCGGCGACGTCGGCAAAGAGATCGGAGACCCGCTTCATGATGCCCAGCCGGTTGGCCCGGACGGCTGGTTCGTCGGCCATGACCATCACCTCGTCGAAGAACCGATCGACCGCCGGCTTGAGAGACGCCACCGCGCGGAGCACCGCCGCGTAGTCGCGAACCCGGCGGAGCTCGGCCACCTCTCCCTCGACGCGCTCGACCTCGTCGAGGAGCGCCGCCTCGGCGCCCTCGCGGAGGAGCGCCCGGTCCACGGTCGCGCCGCTCCCCTCCCCGGCCTTCTCCCGGATGTTGGCGACGCGCTTGAAGGCCACGGCGAGCGGGACGAAGTCGGGGCGAGTCTTGACCGTGGCAAGCGCCTCGAGTCGCCGACGGGCGTCGACGACGTCGTCGAAGCCCGCGGCGAGCACCGCGTCGACGAGGTCGCCGTCGAACTCATCGCTCCAGAGCGCGCGAAGGCGACCGCGCAGGAAGTCCTGGACCTGGGAAGCCACCACGGCGCGATCGGCCGCCAACCTCGCCCCGGCCAGCGCATCGAGCGTCTGCTCGACGGCGCCCGAGAGCGACAGGTGATAGCCCCGCGCCTGGACGATGCGCAGGATGGCGATGGCGGCCCTGCGAAGGCCAAAGGGATCGGCCGCGCCGGTGGCCTTCTCCCCCACTCCGATGATCCCCACCAGCTGGTGGAACCGGTCGGCCAGGCCGACCAGCGCCCCGAGGTCGCCACGCGGCATCTCCTCGGAGGCGCCCAGGGGCTTGTAGTGGTCCTCGATGCCATCTGCGACCTCGCCGCGGATCCCTTCCAGCCGGGCGTAATGTCCCCCCATCGTGCCCTGAAGCTCGGGAAACTCGCCCACCATCCCGGTGGTGAGGTCGGTCTTGCAGAGGCGCGCGGTCTCGAGAACGTCGGCGATCAGCTCCTCCCGGCCGAGCGAGCGGGCCAGCCCACTCGCCACCGCGCCGATGCGGTGGACTCGATCGAGCTCGCTGCCCAGCCGGGCCTGGTAGGTCCGGCGACCCAGGTCCTCGATGCGGGCCCGGAGCGGGCGCTTGCGGTCCTCCTCGAAGAAGAACCGGGCGTCGGCGAGCCGCGCTCGCAGGACCCGCTCGTAACCGTGCCGGGCGACGGCGCGGTCCTCCACCGCCGTGCCCGAGACCGCGATGAAACGGTTGGTGAGCCGGCCGTGCGCGTCGAGCACCGCGAAGTAGCGCTGGTGGTTGCGCATCTCGGAGATGACCACCTCGGGCGGGAGTTCCAGGTTGGACTTCTCGAAGGTGCCGGCGATGCCGGTGGGGTGCTCGACCAGCCAGGTGACCTGCTCGACGAGAGGCTCGTCCTGCCGGAGGCTGCCCCCCACCTTGCGCGCCGCCTGGGCCAGCTCCTTCTCGACGGCGGCGCGGCGCTCGGCCGGATCGACGATCACCCGGGCCTTGCGCAGCTTCGCGACGTAGTCCTCCGGCGTCCCGGAGAGCGCGATGGCGCGGGGGGCGAGGAAGCGGTGACCGGAGGTGGTCCGGCCGCTGCGAACCTCCCCGTATTTCACCTTGAGTGACTGTCCACCGAGGAGCGCGACCATCCAGCGAATCGGACGCGCAAAGGTGACGTCGGAATGGCCGGACCGCATCGCCTTCCTGAAACGGAGCCCGGCCACGATCTTCTCGAGCAGCGCCGGCAGGACCTTCTCGGCCTTCTGCCCCTTCTCGACTCGCGTCACCGCCAGTCTCGGCCCCTTCGGCGTGTCCACCCGTTCGAGCGCGGCCACCTCGACCCCCTGGCTGCGGGCGAATCCCGCGGCTGCCGGCGTGGGATTCCCGGCGGCGTCGAAGGCCTGGGTCACGGGCGGCCCGAAGGCCTGGGTGGTGGAGTCGGCCTGGCGGGAGGCCACGTCGCGAGCCCAGACCGCGAGCCGTCGAGGCGTGCCGACCGCCTTCACCTCGCCGTGGGAGAGGCGAGCCGCGTCCAGCGCCTTCGCCAGGTCCTGGCCGAGCTGCAGCAGCGCCGCAGGCGCAAAGCCCGCCGGGATCTCCTCGGCGCCGATCTCGAAAAGAAGGTCCGCCATGCCCGCCTCCTACTTCCTTGCCTCGGCCGCCTCGCGGGCCGCGCGCGCCGCCTCGACCGCCGCCTGGCGCTCCTTCGGCGGCAGCATCGGGAATCCCAGGGTCTCACGCGACGCCAGGTAGCCCTTCGCACACTGGTGCGCCAGGGCCCTGACCCGGCCGATGTACGCGGCCCGCTCGGTGACGCTGATGGCGCCGCCGGCGTCGAGCATGTTGAAGGTGTGGGAGCACTTCAGGCACTGGTCGTAGGCCGGAAGCGGAAGCCTGGCCTCGAGAAGCCGCTGGCACTCCGCCTCGTACACGTCGAAGAGGCCGAAGAGCATCTTGGGATCGCTCTGGCGGAAGGCGTACTCGCTCATCTCCACCTCGTTGCGGTGGAAGACCTCCCGGTAGTTCACTCCCTTCACCCACTCCACGTCGAAGACGTTCTCGACGTCCTGCAGGTACATGGCGATGCGCTCGAGTCCGTAGGTCAGCTCGGCGGCCACCGGCTTCACCTCGAACCCGCCAGCTTGCTGGAAGTAGGTGTACTGGGTGATCTCCATCCCGTCGCACCAAACCTCCCAGCCGAGCCCCCAGGCCCCGAGCGTCGGGCTCTCCCAGTCGTCCTCCACGAAGCGGATGTCGTGCTTCCTCGGGTCGATGCCGATGGCCCGGAGCGAGCCGAGGTAGAGCTCCTGGGTGTCCGGAGGATTGGGCTTCAGGATCACCTGGAACTGGTGGTGCTGGAAGAGGCGGTTGGGGTTGTCGCCGAACCGCCCGTCGGCGGGGCGTCGCGAGGGTTCGACGTAGGCCACCTTCCACGGCTCCGGCCCGAGCACGCGCAGGAAGGTCGCGGGGTTCATCGTCCCGGCGCCGACCTCGAGGTCGTATCCCTGGGCGAGGATGCACCCCTGCTTCGCCCAGTAGGTCTGGAGCTTCAGGATGAGGTCCTGGAAGGTCACGTGCTGCCCTCGCTTTCACGCCCCCTGCCGCCCACGGGCCCTCCTTCGTAGGTCCCCGCGGCAGGTGCTGTCAAACGGTTCAGGGCCTACCCACCCGACAGGAGCGGCCCGATCTCGTCGAGGAATCGGCGCGACTGGAGCCTCTTGCCGAGGTGATACTCGACGTAGGCGCCGAGGAGCGTCCGGGCCTCGGCCGCGATGGAGGGCTGCGCCCCGGCCGGCTCTCCGCGCTGCAGCCGGCGCAGGGCGGCCAGCGCACCGGCCCCGATCTCGAGGGCCCCCGGCGTCGCGAAGAGGCGGCAGTCGGCGCAGAGAACACCGCCCTGGGCCGGGTCGAAGCGAGTGGCGCCGTCGCCGGAAGGGCGGCCGCAGCGAGCGCAGCCCTCGAGCGCCGGCATGAGACCGGCGGCCCGCAGCGCGTCGAGCTCGAAACCGCGCAGGTCCCAGGGCCGTGCCGGGGCCGCGTCGATCCGCTCGAGGTAGGCCACGACGGCATCGAAGAGGGACTCGTGCGGCTCGGCGTCACGCACCAGTTCCCGGGCCAGTTCCACCGCGTAGCTCCCGCAGGCGATCCGGGCCAGGTCGCCGCGCACCGCGCCGAAGGCCCTCTCCACCGTCGCGCTCTCCAGCGCCCACAGGTCGCCGCCCCTCTCGATCAACTCGACGGACAGGAGGTTGAACAGCTCGAGCGCTCCCCCGAAGCGGCGCTGGGACGAGCGCGCTCCGCGCGCAAAGGCGGAGAGCTTGCCCCGTTCCCGGCTCAGGAGCGTCACGACCCGGTCCCGCTCGCCGTAGTCCACCGTGCGGAGCACGACCGCACGCAGCTTCACCGAGCGGGGCACGGGGGGGCCTAGGGAACGCCCGGGGCGCGGTACGGAGCGCGCTCGGTCGACTTGCGTCCGCGGATCTCGCCGGGGTCCACGCCCGAGCGGCGGTATCCCACCGCCACCGCCGCGGCCGCGACGAGCGCCACCACGGCGGCGACGATCACCCACCGGCGCACCTTGACCTGCCCCGCGAGAACTCGTCCGACCGGAGCCGCCACCGGCTCGTCCACTCCGGCCGCCTCCTGGAAGCGAAGCACGACGTCGTCGGCGCCGAGCCCCACCGCGGCCGAGTAGCTGCGCAGGTAGCCGACCAGGTATCCACGCGGCGGCATGCGATCCGGGTCCCCGGACTCGATGGCCTCGATCACGCCCGGCGCGAGCTTGGTCACCCGCGCCACGTCCTCGGTCGAAAGCCCCCGCAGCTCCCGCTCCCGCAGGAGGTATCGCCCGAAGCCGCGCACCGCCTCGGCGCGCGGATCGACAGCCGGCCCGGGGCGTACCCCGGTCACTTCAGCTGCTCGCCGCTTCTCCGGCAACTGTCCCCCATGGGCGTTCCCACGGCCAGCTCGGCGCACCTCTGGAACGACTCGCGGGCGCGTCCGGCCTGGCCGGCCCGGAGCAGCGCCTGTGCGAGCAACTGGTGGGCATCGGCGGTCTTCTCGCAGGCGCGCGCGTATTGCTCGAACGAGCTCACCGCGTCGTTCGCCTGCCCGTCGGCGAGCTGGATGCGCCCGAGCTCTCGCCAGCCCTGGCAGTACTTGGGCTGGAAGTTGAGGCACGTGCGCAGTTCCGTGATCCCCTCCTCCTTCTTCCCCATGCGCCAGAGCGCTTGCCCCTTGTTGCACCGGGCCACCCAGGGCTCGCGGTAGAGCATGATCGAGCTCGCCGCGTCGAACTCCTTCACCGCTTCCTCCAGCCGGCCCGTGCGGGCCAGCAGCTGTCCCAGGTTGTTGTGGGCCTCGGCCAGCCCGGGCTTGAGCTGGATGGCCTTGCGATACTCGGCCTCCGCATCGTCGAGCTTGTCGAATCCGAGCTCCAGGACCACACCCTTGCCCATGTGTGCCTCGGCGAGGTCCGGGTCGTAGCGAAGGGCCTCGTCGTATTCCTTGAGCGCGTCCTGCGGCTTGCCGTTGCTCACCGCCTCCGACCCGAGGTCGTTGTGCACGATGGCGGATTCCTTGTCCCGCTTGCTCGCTCCATGGGCGCAGGCCGAACCGGCGAGAAGGAGGACCAGAGCCGCCGACGAGAGGGTCCGCATGGCTACACGCTCGCCAGGAGCCGGGCGATGCGCTCCGAAGGTTTCATGTTGGCGGCATCTCCACCGCTGGTTGCCGCGCCCGGGAGGGGCGGATGGAAGGCCGGCACCCGCTTCAGCGTCTCCGCCTGCTGGGCATGGGCCAGATTCCGGAAGTTGAGGTTGTCGACCATGAACCCCATCGATTCGAGGAAGTGGAGTCCCTCGACCTCCACGTCGCGATACTCCTCCATCCCCACCTCGCGCTTGTCGTTCACGTAGACGACGTTCTCGTGGGTCCGGGCGAGGTAGAGCGAGACGTAGATCGAGAAGGTCCCGTTGGGGTTCCGCAGCCCGCAGAGGAAGCCCTGGACTGCCTGGGGCTCCTTGCCGGGGATGGAGACCTGGGGCTGATTGATGCTCTCCACCAGTGCCACCACCTGCTCGCGGTCGGCTGGGATGAAGCGGATGCTCGGATCGGGCTCGAACACGCTGCTCCTCGTCTGGACCGGAGACGTGACCGGATGGCGCCGTGCTTCCGGTAGCTAGCCTCCCCCCCGCGGGCGCGTCAAGTTCCGCGGAGAGCATCCTTCAGACTCCCCGGGCCTCGGCGCCCCAGATGACCTTGTGAAGCTGGAGATTCAGGCGTCCGCGCAGGCCGCTCGCGAGCATCCATCGGGCCAGGTCGTCCGGAGCCACACGGCCCAGGACCGGGCCGACGAGAACCGCCACGCGATCCTCGAGACCGTGACGCCGGATCACCTCGAGGGCCCAGCGAAAGTCGGTCTCGGAGGAGACCACGAACTTCACCTCGTCGGTCGGGCGAAGGCGGGCCAGCCAGGCGAGGTCCGAGGTGGCCTCGCCCGACTCCGGGGTCTTGACGTCGGCGATGCGCACCACCCCCTCCGGCAAGCCGTCGAGCGGCAGTTGCCCGTGGGTCTCCAGGGCCACCTCGTAGCCCCGGTCGAGGAGGTCCTGCGCCAGCGCCGGGAGCTCGGGCTGGAGCATGGGCTCCCCCCCGGTGAGCAGCACGAAGCGGCAGGGGTGGTGCCCCACCTCGGCGACGATCTCCGCTCGCGTCGCATCCCGGCCCCCGGTGAAGGCGTAGGCCGTGTCGCAGTAGTTGCAGCGAAGGTCGCATCCGGTGAAGCGCACGAAGACGCAGGGGCGCCCCGCCCGCGTGCCCTCCCCCTGGATGCTGAAGAAGATCTCGGTGACCCGCATGGTTGCGACCGGCCCCGGGATCCTACTCCTTCCTGGCACGCTCCTGGGCGACGACCTCGAGCCGATCGGCGATCTGGTCGACGCGCCGCTTCAGGGACTCGATCTCCTCGCGGGTGGGGATCTTGAACTGGGCGGCGGCGCGACGTACCCCGTCGTCGATGGCCCGTTCCACCTCACGCCTCTGCTGGGTCAGCCGCTCGCCGAACTCCCGGGCGTGGTGCTTCACGTCGGCGGGCGTGAGGCCCGCGGCGTCGGCGAGGCGGGCCAGCACTTTTTCCGCCTCGGCCTCGGCGGTGTTGATCCCGACGAGCGCCTGCGACCAGGCCTCTCGGAACTTCGCCTGAAGGTCTGCCATCGCCGTTCCTTTCGGGCCTAGGCCTGGCCGACGACGGACTTGCGGGCCGGCCTGGACGCCTTGCCCTTGCGGCTCTCGTCGAGCCGCTTCAGGATCTTGCTGATGGCGCGGGAGAGCTCGGCGACCTCCTCGCGGCTCGCCACGCCCAGGAACTTGAACGCCTGCACTTGAAGGTTCTCGAGCTTCTCGGCCGCGTCGACGCGGAACTCCTGGGCGCGGTCCTTCCACTCCTCGGCCCTCTCGCGTCCCACTTCGCGGAACTGCTCGATCCTGTCGCGAACGTCGGCCCAGTCCTTCCCGGAGACCTTCTGGAGGCGCGTGGAGACCTCGTGGAGGAGCTTCTGGGCTTCCGACTCCAGGACCTCCAGGCGCGCCTGGGCCACCTCGACCGATTCCCGGAGGAATCCTTCCACCTTGACACTCCTCTTCGCCGCGCGGCTCTTCTGGGCTTCGGCCATTTTCGCTACCTCCGTGGGGTTGGCCCCTCACAGAGGAGGGGCGATGTCACCGGAAGCTTTGTAACGCAACGCGTCAATCGAGTCAAGCGGTTCCCGTCGCCTCTTCGATGGTGGCGTAACCGTCCTTGATCATTAGGGATGGCAACTCCTCCAGCACGCGGCGCGGCATGGCCGGGCCCCCGTAGACGAGCCCGGTGTAGACCTGCACGAGGGCCGCCCCGGCCCTGATCCGGGCGTAGGCGTCGGCGGCGTCCATGATTCCCCCCACCCCGATGATCGGGATCCGCCCCGCCGCGCGGGCATACGCTCGACGCAGCGAGGCGAGCGCGAGCGGGGCGAGTGGCGCCCCGGAGAGCCCCCCCGTCTCCTTCGCCCGGAGGTGCTCGGCCACCGCCCCCGGCCGCTGGACGGTGGTGTTCGTGGCGATGATCCCGGAAGCGCCGCAGCCGACCGCGACGTCGACCGCCTCGTCGAGGGCCTCCGGCGCGAGATCGGGGGCCAGCTTCACGAGGAGCGGCTTGCCGAGCGGCCGGGCCCGGTCCACGCAGGCGCCCAGGAGGCGTTCGAGCGGGCCCCTCTCCTGGAGCTCCCGCAGCCCCGGCGTGTTGGGCGAGGAGAGGTTCACTACCAGATAATCGGCCCAGGAGTGAAGCCCGTCGATGGCCACCAGGTAGTCGTCCACCGCCCGCTCGTTGGGCGTGTCCTTGTTCTTGCCGACGTTGACCCCGACGATCCCTCTCCCCTCGCGAGGCAGCCCGGAGAGGCGATGAGCGCAGACCTCGACCCCCTGGTTGTTGAAGCCCATCCGGTTGATGAGGGCCCGGTGCTCGGGAAGCCGGAAGAGGCGAGGCTGCGCGTTTCCGGCCTGCGGCCTCGGCGTGATGGTTCCCACCTCCACGTGCGAGAAGCCCAGGGCGTGGAGCCCGCGGACCAGCACCTCCCCCTTGTCGAACCCGGCCGCCATGCCGAGCGGGCTGTCGAAGTCGAGTCCCATGCAGCGGACCCGGAGCGACGGGTCGGGGCGTGGGCGCACCGCGCTGCCCACCGCGCCGAGGACCCTGAGGGCCCCGGCCGCGAGCGCATGGGCGCGCTCGGGGTCGAGGTGGAAGAGCAGCTTGCGTGCGGTGCCCCAGGCCATGTCGGGCTGTCTACTCACAACTCCTTGTCCATGGCCAGCGCGTCCTCGCCATCCTCGGCGTAGTACCGGGGGCGCACGCCGACCTCCCGGTATCCGAGCGACCGGTACAGGGAGATGGCCGGCAGGTTCGAGCGACGAACCTCGAGCATGGCCACCCGCGCGCCCCGCTCCCGGGCGCTGCCCTCGACGCGGTCGAGGATTCGCCGGGCCACCCCGCGCCGGCGTGCCTCCTCGGCGACGGCGACGTTCAGGACCTGGAGCTCGTCGTGCACCAGCCAGGCCACGGCGAATCCGAGGATGTGGCCGTCGACCCCATCGGTGGCGAGGAGCACGGTGGAGAACTCGTGCAGGAGCTCCCGCCGGATCATCTCCTCCGACCACGGGTGCGAGAAAGCCACCCGCTCGATCTCCATCACCGCCGGCAGATCGGCCTCCCGCATGCGCCGGAAGTCGATGGAAGGCGAGCCCGGTGTCCCGTTCACGGCCTCTTGCCCAGGTCGACGAGCACGCGGATGTCGGCGCGTCCGCGCAGGTCGGAGAGCAGCGTCTTCGTCTCTGCGTCGGCGCGCGCGGCGGAGAGCCTGGCGGCGATCTCGTCCGAGACCTCCGCGAGCGGACGGCCGCCGAATTCGGCCGCATGTGCGGCGTACCAGGCCGCGACCTCGCCGGGGGTGGCGCGCAGCCTCCCCAGCCGGGACTCGAGGTAGCGCCGGACCCGGACCGACCGGCGCAGGGAGGCCAGCAGTTCCTCCTCGCCGACGTCGATCTCCCGGAGGAAGGCCCCGTAGTTCCTGGGATCGGGGAACTCGGCCTTGAAGCGCACCAGCTCGGCCTGCGCCGTGGCCTGGTCCACCTCGAAGACCTTGAGACGCTCCGCCTCGTCGAGCAGGAGCAGCTGGTCGACGTACCAGTCGAGGGAGGCCCGGAGCACCGCCCCGTCGAGCCGGGCGAACGCCGCCTCGATCCCGCCCCGGGAAACCAGCGCGATCCGCCCCTCCTCGGTCACCTTGGTGAGCGTGATGACCCGGGCCTCGCGTCCCCGGGTCCCCACCACCGCCACCACCTCGTCGACGATCTGGCCTCCGGAAAGCTCGGCGGCGCTACCCGGAAAGGGTGTCGTCCCAGCGCCGGCGGCGGCCAGGGCAAGGGCGAACCACCGTCCGGCAGCCAGGCAGGGCGTCTTCACGGGGGGAATTGTAGTCGGACGCACCCGTCCGGGCGAGAACCAACGTTGACCGTGGGCGCTGGCGCGTTAGCCTTTCCCCGTGCCTGAGCGAGACCTGTACGACATTCTCGGCGTGAGCCGGGGCGCCACGAACGACGAGATCCGGAAGGCCTACCGGAAGCTCGCGAAGAAATACCACCCCGACATGAACCCCGGGGACAGGAAGGCCGAGGACAAGTTCAAGGAGATCACCGCCGCCCACGAGGTCCTCTCCGACGAGAAGAGGCGCAAGCTCTACGACGAATTCGGCCCGGACGCGCTCCGCACGGGGTTCGACGAGAAGACCGCGGAGCAGTACCGCCGGTGGCGCCAGCACGGCGGCCGGCCCGGCCAGGAGGTCCCCTTCGACCTGGGCGATTTCGCCAAGGTGCACGTCGGAGACATGGGCGACTTCGACCTGGGTGCCATCTTCGGGGACCTCTTCGGCGGCGGGCAGCGCGGACGGCGGCGCGGGCAGCCCATGGCCGTTCCCGGGCGCGACGCCGAGGCCGAGTTGCAGGTCGACCTGCGCGACGCGGTCCTGGGAGCCGAGCGCGACCTGCGCATCGAAGACAAGACCCTCCGCGTGAAGATTCCAGCCGGCGTCTCCGACGGGTCGCGGATCCGCCTCTCCGGCCAGGGCGGCGAGGGCTCGAGCGGCGCTGCTGCGGGCGACCTGTACCTCGTGGTCCGCCTGCGCCATCACGCGGCCGTGCGGCGCGAGGGGCGCGACCTCTACCTCGACCTTCCGATCACGGTCCCGGAGGCCGTCGGTGGCGCCGAGGTGGTGATCCCCACCTTCGAGGGGCAGGTCCAGCTCAAGATACCGCCCGGGACGCAGTCGGGGCGCCAGCTCCGCCTCCGCGGCAAGGGGCTGCCCGACCTCAAGGGCGGCGTCCGCGGAGACCTCTACGTGGTGGCGAAGCTCGTGCTCCCCGAGGACAGCGAGGCGCTTCGTGCGGCGGTGACGCCGCTCCAGGATCTCTACAAGTCCGACCCGCGCGCCGGCATCTCGTTGTAGAAGGGCGCCATGGGAATCTTCGATCTTTTCGGCTCCAGCGAATCGCGCGACCTGGCCAGCCTCAGGAAGCTCGGCCAGAAGATCACGCAGAAATGGGGCCCTGCCGAGAACCGCCAGAATGCCATCGAGCAACTGGGCGCGATCGGCTCGCCGGCGGCGCTCAAGACGCTCTGCCTTCGCTTCACCGTTCGCTCCGAGGTGGGCATCCAGGACGACGAGGAGAAGGAGCAGGCCCGCGCCATCCTGGTGGCGGCCGGCCAGAAGGCCCTCGGCCCGGTCCAGGAGTTCGTCGCGGAGCAGGAGTCCGGCGTGGCCTGGGGGCTCCGGGTGATGGCCTCCCTGGCGCCGCCCGAGGAGGTCCTCGGCACGGTCCTCTCGCAGCTGCAGAAGCTCGGGCGCGAGTACACCCGCGACCCGGAGAAGAAGCAGGTGCTCCTCGCCTGGCTCCGGGAGCACCCGGACCTCGCCAACCGCGTGCCGTCCGGCGGCCCCCCGCTCGACGAGGCCATCGTTCCCCTGCTCGAGGACTTCGTCGACGACGTGCGCATCTCTGCCGCCCGGGCCCTCACGGTGGCGCCCCGCACGGACGTGGCCCGAGACGCCATCATCGCGCTCCTCCTTCGCGACCGGGACAACGCGCGGGTTCGCGGGGAGGCGCTGCAGGCACTCCACGACCTCTCCGCCGACGTGAAGGGGCACCGCGGCGAGGTGGAGTCGCTCCTCGTCGAGCCCTGGTACCTCGACCGCGAGGGACGCGTGAAGAGGCGCGGGACCTAGCCTCGAACAGGACCGACCACGAGTGGATCCCGCGACCCCCATCCAGACGCCCCCGCGCGACCCGCGCCGGAAGCGGCATTTCGCCGATCGCTGGTTCGACCCCATCCACCTCCCCGAGGGGCTCGAGGACGAGATGTCCGGGCTGGCCGCGCAGGGGAGCGTGGTCTTCGTGGCCCGCTCGTCGGGCCTCATCAACTACCTGTACGTGAAGTGGCTGGTGCTCCGGCTCGGGCTCCCTCCGCTGCGCGTCGCCGTGAACTTCGTGGGGCTCTTCGGGTGGCTGGCGGCGGCCTGGCGCAGCAAGCGCGCGATGGTGGACGCGGCGGCGCGGGGCCAGTCGACGGCCGTCGTGTTCCTGAACAGCCACGAGGCGAGCGGGCCTCCGTTCGAGGCGCTCGTGGAGCTCCAGCGGAGCCAGGAGCGCCCGATCTTCCTCGTCCCGCTCATCCTGGTCTGGAGCCGCCGGGCCCAGCGGGTCGTTGCGCCCATCTGGGACCTGGTCTGGGGCTCTCCCGAATCGCCCACCACGCTTCCCGCAGCGGTGGCCTTTCTGCGGAACTACAAGCGGGCCTTCCTCCGGGTGGGGCGCCCCATCGATCTGAAGTCGTTCGTCACCGAGCGCGCCGAGGAGCCCGACGAGATGGTGGCCCGCAAGGCCCGCGGCACCATCCACCACCACCTCGCCCGCGAGCTGCGCGCGGCGGTGGGGCCGCCGCTCCGGACGCCCACCCGCGTCGAGGAGAAGGTGCTCCGCGATCGCCATCTCCGGGAGGTGATGGAGCACGTCGCCAAGCAGAAGGGGCGCTCGGCGTCGTCGGTGCGACGGGAGGCCCGGCGCGACCTGAAAGAGATCGCCAGCCGCTACTCCCCCGCATTCATCGACATGATCCGGCCCATCTTCCGCTGGATCTTCCAGACCATGTACGACCGGGTGGAGATCGACGAGAAGGGGCTCGCCGAGATCCGGCGCCTCGCCGGCGAGAAGCCGCTCGTGCTCACCCCCAGCCACAAGAGCCACGTGGACTACATGCTGCTCTCCTGGGCCTTTTACGAGCACGGCCTCATCCCGCCGCAGGTCGCCGCCGGCATCAACCTGGCCTTCTGGCCCTTCGGGTCGCTGGCCCGGCGCGCCGGCGCCTTCTTCATCCGGCGCAGCTTCAAGGGGGACAAGATCTACAGCGCGACGCTCCGCGCCTACGTGAAGTATCTCCTGCGTGAACGCTTCACCCAGGAGTTCTTCCCGGAGGGCGGCAGGTCGCGAACCGGAAAGCTCCTCTTCCCGAAGACCGGCCTCTTCTCCATGGAGGTCGACGCCTGGGGAGACGGGGCCGTGGACGACGTCCTCTTCATCCCCATCGCCGTGGACTACGAGCGGCTCGTCGAGGGAGCGTCCTACGCACAGGAGCTCGCCGGTGGAGAAAAGAAGAAGGAGACCTTCGGCGCCCTCCTCCAGACCCCGAGAGCGCTCCTTCGCCGGTACGGACGCATCTACCTCCAGTTCGGGACGCCCATCTCCTTGAAGGAGCTGGCCGAGAAGCATCTGGGCACCAGCGCGCCCTCCCTGACCCTCGACGACGACGAAAGAGGATCCGACTCGCGCCGCTCCCTGATCCAGCACCTCGCCAACCGGGTGCAGTGGGGCATCGCAGAGGTGGTGACCGTGACGCCGGTGAGCCTGGTCGCCGCCGCCCTCCTCTCCCACGTCCAGCGAGGGATCTCGGCGACCGACCTCGCGGAGCGCGTGGGGCTGCTCCGGCGCATCGCGGAGGAGGAGAATGCCCGCTTGGCCACGGCTCTCGTGGGGGCTCCGTCCAGCCCGCTCGTCCCCGGTCCGATCCTCGACGCGATGGCCACCTTCGTGGCGAGCAAGGTCGTGGTCGTCCAGGAAGCCGGCGGCCAGGTCATCTACCAGGTGCCGGACGCGAAGCGGACCTACCTCGACTTTCACCGCAACGCCATCCTCAACCGATTCGTCGGTCTCTCTCTCGTGGCCCAGTCGGTGCGTTCCCGCGCCGGTGGCGCCGCCAAGGACGAGGTCCGCGACGACGTGCGCTGGCTCTCGCGCCTCTTCCGGCTCGAGTTCATGTACCGGGTGGGCGCCAGCTTCGACGCGATCTTCGCCGAGAAGCTCGAGCAACTCGTCCGGCTCGGCGCCGCCCGCGAGGAGGCCGGCCTCGTCCGCATCGGACCGGATCGCGCCCGTCTCGACTTCCTGGCAGACCTGACCCGGCCCTACCTCGAGGCCTACCGGGTGGCCTTCGAGTCGGTCCTCGAGGCCGCCCGGACCGACGCCGAGGTCGATCGCAAGAGCCTGGTGAAGCAGGCGCTCGAGCGAGGGCTCGGCGAATTCCTCTCGGGTCGCGTGCTGATGCGCGAATCGATCTCCAAGGCCACGCTGGAGAACGCCATGGAGTGGGTGGGGACCCAGGGCGCGTTCGAGACCAGCACCGAGGGGGACCGTTTGGTCTCCCCGGCCTGGCGCGACCAGGCTTCGACGCACCTCGTCGAAAGAATCGGCCGGTTCCTCGCTCCTTGACGTCCGTCATTCGGCGCCGTCTTCGCTTTCAAACCTCGTCACGTTCGGGCTATCCTGCCGGCCCTGCGTTCCACGCATCCACACAGCAGAACGTCCCGAGGAGAACCACACGATGGGTGACCGGATCCTTCACAAGGGCTTGAAGAGCAAGGTGATGTCCGCCGAGGCGGCTGCGGCGCTCATCCCGAACGGCAGCGTCGTCGGAATGTCCGGGTTCACCGGCGCCGGCTACCCCAAGGCCGTCCCCATCGCACTCGCCAAGCGCGCGCTCGACGAGAAGCTCAAGGGCAAGGCGTTGAAGCTCGACGTCCTCACCGGCGCCTCGACTGGGCCGGAGCAGGACTCGATGATGAGCTTTGTCGAGTCGCAGCGGTTCCGCTTCCCGTACCAGGGGGACGCGATCACCCGCGAGAAGATCAACGCCGGCATCATGGAATACCAGGACATGCACCTCTCGCATGCCGGTTCCCTGGTCCGCTACGGATACTACGGCAAGGGCAAGAACAACATCGACTTCGCCGTGATCGAGGTCACCAAGATCAACGAGGACGGCACCTGCGTGCCGTCGTCCTCCTGCGGCGCCAACAACGTCTACTTCGAGATGGCCGACAAGATCATCCTC
>Ga0209253_10001022_pt1 | contig 24531 bp, 19 predicted proteins | sample FrelakmetBRP12BR_FD_187145 | JGI IMG/M metagenome (GOLD analysis project Ga0209253, IMG submission 187145) | Freshwater lake sediment microbial communities from the University of Notre Dame, USA, for methane emissions studies - BRP12 BR (SPAdes)... | ecosystem: Environmental > Aquatic >...
GAATTTCCACCGAGAGTGGTTGGTCAGCTTGCAGATTATGTAAGAGAGCTTGCTGTCAAACTCGTTAAGAACGGCATCGAGACTCACGTAGTTACTTATCATGATTATTTGACTGGGCAGTCTGAAGATACAGACGGTGTTAAAACCGTCAGGGTGGCAAACCCCGTTCGCATCCACATTGGCGTATTGACTTGGGTTCTCACTTTGAATCAGGAAGTGGAAAGGGTAGCAGCCAATGTTTATTACGACGCATCCAAGCACGTGGACTTGATTGATGCGTACGATTGGCATTTCATACCGGCCGCAGTAACACTGAAAAAAGCGCTCAACATCCCTTTCATCTATTCTGTGGAAAGCTTGGAAGAACACCGTGCCCACGGTGCAAATACGCCTTTCAACATGGCAATCAAAAGCATCGAATGGCTGGGTATGTATGAAGCAAAAAAACTGCTGGTCAAGTCTGATTGGATGCGAGACGAGATTGTCAGAATGCACAAGGTTCCACCACAGAAAATAAAGGTGATTTCGCCAAAATCCACTCATTGGATCAAGAGCATTCTGGAAGCGTACAAGTGCGTTGAAGGAGGCATAACCGCCAGATGAGCCGAGAACTAAGCGTGATGATGCTGACATGGGAGTTTCCTCCCAGAATCATCGGCGGGATTTCTCCTCACGTTTACAATCTGTCGAGAAGCTTGGCGAAGAACGGCGTGAAAGTGTACGTGGTTACGTGTGATTTTCCGGGCGCGCCCCAGCATGAGACAGTTGACGGCGTGGAGGTTTATCGAACGGATTCCTACAAGAATCCTTCTCCGGACTTCGCCACTTGGGTTTACTTGATGAATGTGAACATGCAGAAGGAAGCAGCGGCGCTGATCAAAGATTTGGGTGGAGCGGTTGATGTTATTCATGCGCATGACTGGCTTGTGGCAACTGCGGGAATTGGTTTGAAGCATGTGTTCAGAAAGCCTTTGTTTGCTACGATGCATTCGACGGAGATTGGGCGGCGGAACGGGATTCATTCAGATTATGAGAAGATGATTCATGAGACTGAGGCGTGGCTCACTTATGAGGCTTGGAAGGTTATTTGCTGCAGTAACTACATGATGGGGCATGTTCAGTGGGCGTTTGGGCTTCCGTGGGACAAGCTGATTATGGTTCCGAACGGCGTGAACTACGACGTTTATTCGAAGTATGAGAATGAGGATTTGAGCGGGTTTAGAAGAAGATTTGCTTTGCCTGATGAGAAGATTGTGCTTTTTGTCGGCAGACTTGTTTACGAGAAGGGTGTGCATGTGCTTGTTAACGCTGCTCAGAAGATTCTGGAGAAGGCCAACGCGAAAATTGTGATTGTTGGTAATGGTTACGTGAAGGATCAGCTTTCAGGTTTGGTTAAGAGCATGGGTTTGACTCATAAGGTGATGTTTACGGGTTTTGTGGATGATGACACGCTTCGGAAGCTGCAGAGATGTGCCAGTGCTTCAGTTGTTCCTTCACTGTTTGAACCGTTTGGAATCGTGGCGCTTGAGGCGATGGCTGCCAAGAGCCCCGTTGTAGTTTCTGATACGGGCGGTCTGTCTGAAATCGTGGAGCATGACGTGAGCGGAGTCAAAGCCTACGTCAACAATCCAGATTCGCTAGCTTGGGGAATAACAAGAGTTCTATCAGATGACAGCTACGCAAACTGGCTGAGAAACAACGCGTACAAGAGAATCAAAGAGAAATACGACTGGAACGTAATAGCGCAACAAACCAAAAGCATCTACAACGCAGTTCTAGGAGAATACTCAAAAAGCTTCTGGGCACAAACATCCTGAAGGAAATGATGAAAGATTCAAGGACATAATACAAGCTCAGAAGTCACGGCGAAGGAATTGCTCAAGGAAATGAAGAAACATTGAACATCAGACAAAACGTGAAGTGGTTGCTTCAAACAACCATGTTTTTTCCTTGATATCAAACGATTTTTGTTAGTATTTTGGGTTCTTTCCATTCTTCTCTCAAAATGCTGTAGAGGAACTCGTCTCTCCACTCGCCTCTCACGAAGATACGCTTTCTGACAGTTCCCTCTCTCACGAAATCTGTCTTTTCCAACACTCTCTGAGAAGCCCAGTTCTTCACACCAGTATGAGCTTGAATGCGAGCTATTGGCTTTGAAAGGAAAAGATAATCTACTATGATTTTAGCAGCTTCAGTGCCGTAGCCCTTGCCTCTCTCTTTTGGAATGATGCCGTACCCTATTTCTTGGACTCCTCCTTCCAGCTCAAGAACTACCAAGCCAATTTTGGCACCGTCTTTTTTCTCTATCAAGAACCACTTCTCATCTGGACGAAAACCGTCATACCTCTTCTCCAACTCTACCCTTGGCTCTTGTATAAGCAGATTATGCTCGCCTTGAAAAGCAAGATTGTTCCTCCACTCCCCGATAATCGGCAAATCCTCCCTCTCCGCCACGCGCAAGCTAACTGCCTTGCCTTCCAACAATCCAACCTACCTTGAAGGCTGTCTGCTCAGTTCTAGCCATAACCTTTTCCACGACATCTATGCATCGTCATTTTTGGTTTGGTTGGTTGGATAAAACTTTACCCCAAGCGGCTTTAACGGTATAGGCAAGAGATATAACTGAACAAATAGGAAATGGTTGAAAGAAGGGCGAAATCGAACAGACTCGTTTATGCTATACTTGGGCCAGACAACTTGAAGACGAAATCGGATTGACTCGGGAACGACGTGATTGTAGCGTCTACTGGAAGCTGCAGAAAAGATAATGCTTTCAGCTATGAAGACTCTTTATAGGTTGGTTGGGTAAGACTTCACCCTTGCGTGTATGCGTTTGTTTATGCGTTCCTCTGTTCTTCTGGCATTTTGGTTCTTCTGAAGAACACCCAGAACAGTGCGATTGATATGATGTAGAATATGCCTGCCAAGAAGAACGGCGTTGCCAGCAACCCCAGTCCAATCAGTGAAGCGCCTATGGATGTGCTAAACGCATTTGGCAACCGCCAAAAAGCCGCACTTACGCCTGAGGCTGCGCCGCGTTCGTCTTCCGCGACTAGACCCATTATCATCGAATTTTGAAGCGGGGCTGCCATGTTCATCAGGAAAGACCTTAGTGTATATACAAAGCTTGCCGAAAGATAGTCAGGCGACAGTGGCGTCGCGAACATGAACAAAGTTGAGAATCCTTGAGTCACAACCACAGCCTTAACGAGGCCAATTCTCTTAGCCAGTGGCGGCGCGGCCAGCGTTGCCACACCGATAACTATGTTTGCCACGCCGAGAATGGGCCCACTTACGGCGTCTGATACGCCATATTGTCTATCCAGCCATCTTGTCATGAGTGGCACTATCAAGCCTGCCCCGAAAGCTACGATGGCGCTGGTTAGAACGAATTTTACTATTGTGTTTCTTGATTTCTTCGGAAGCATATCCTTCAGGCTGATATGGGATTTCTTGAGTGTTCCTGATTCGGTAATCTTAAGCATGATAAGCGTTGAGCCGAGGCTGAGCGCTGCAAGTATCAGAAAAAGCATTGTGTGGCTCTCCGCTGAGGAAAGCCCGAAGGCTTCGAACACTACGACGACGGGTATGATGAAGCTTCCCAGGCCGAAGGATATACTTCCCACGAAACCGAAAAGCGAGAATATGCTGGTTCTCTTCTGGTCTCCAGCCTTATCTGCTATCAGCGCGTTGCTTGAAGCCGCAAAGGCCCCTTCAGCCACTCCCTCAAGCGTTGCCAAAGCCAGCAGTATGGCCGCGTTCGCCGTAAGTGCGAAAAGCGCAATTATGCCGCTGGCGATTACGTTACCCAGAATGTAGAGCTTTTTTCTTCCATATTTGTCGGCTACTATTCCTAAAAGCATACTTGAGATGAACGTGGACACGCCCATCGTGGTTATAATAATTCCCATCACGTAATCCGGTAAACCTTGAACGGTTGTGAGAAAGTATGATAGATCAGTGAAGAACATACCGTATGCCAGCGAGGGCAGAATGGACTGTATGATTAGATACTTCGCCTCTTTTGAGATGCCCCTATAATCATCAAACAGCGCCTTGCCCACTCCTAGAATGCAAAACTGACAACCATCTCGTATTTAACGTGCATGCAAGCCAGTGCCTTCGTGCCGCCATCACCCAAGCATAGCAGTTCGTTTCCTGTCAGAGAAACACACACAAGATAGAATTTTACCCAAAGAAAACAAAGATCATAAGAAATGAAAAGGATACTTTATGAAAGAAGACAACAACGACGAAACCATCATTGAAGCCCAAGTTCAAACATTACACAAGGACACTTGGTGTTCTTTGATTCATGGAGAAATTCAAATTCGGCAACTTGATAGAAGTAGATTTCACTAGGGGGCTCAAGACATCTACTTCTAGTTGAGATCGCACTAAGGTAAAATTGAAATGCAGCGCGCGCAGCGTGTTATGGGTATGTTGGTTTGATGGCTTTGTCTTTGCATGCGTCGGCGCATTTCATGCAGTAGATGCATTCTTCATGGCTGAATTTCTCCCATGGCAAGTCCAAGATTGGCACACGCATTGGGCAAGCTTCAACGCACAAGCGGCAGCCGCCTTTCGAGCATTTTACTGGGTCTCTGCGTAGGCCGATGAAGCTGAACTTGTTCAGGAGAGCCATTATTGCGCCGTGTGGGCAGAAGTATCTGCACCAGCCTCTTGGAACGAGAGCGACAAACACTAGTACTCCGATCAAGATGATAAGTTGAGGCCAGAAAACCAGAGGAACCTTCAGCACGCCGGAGAGAACGGTTAAGGTCTCATTCTGTGTCAGCGCTATCAAGAGATTATGAAACATCGTGGGCAACGTGCCGAACAAGGTTTCAGCGGGGCTCAACGTGGAAAAAGGTGCAAAAGCAAAATCACCCAGCGCCCTCTGATAGGACGCATACGTGTGCATAAGCTTCGAAGCCGCAAAAGTCGTGCTGATAAACAGGGCGATGCCCAAAACAGCATACTTCACGTAAACCATGCTCTCATGATTTCGCAGTGAGAAATCTCTTTTCTTGCGCCTAACCAGATCAATCAAATCCTGAACGAAGCCGAACGGGCAAACCCAGCCGCACATTGACTTACCGATAAGCATTCCTGCGAGAACGAATGAGGCGAAAGCCAGAAACGGGAAAGCCACAGCAAGACTCCTCCAGCCGCTGAACGTTAACTGTACAGCGGTGAATGCGTCGCCTACCGTGTTCTGCGGCAAAGCCCACGTCCACATAACAGGAAGCAGAAGAGACAAAACACCTAAATTGAAGATTATGGCGCTGAAGAACAGGAACGACAGGAACTGTATTACCAAACGCCAAGTCCCATACCTAAACACGAAGTCTCTAACTTTACCTGTCTTCAAACTCTCGCCTCTTCCATGCCCTTAACGAAAGTGCTAGTTATCTATTTTCCGATTACTTTAACGTTTTCCACCCGCACCCACGGAGACACCAGCGCCCCAACCTGCCGCTCCATATCAGACAGTCCGGAAACGTTCCGCAACAGCTCAAACACGTTACCAGACACCATAGCACCCTTCACTGCATAGGCAATCTCGCCCTTCTCAATCTTCCACGCAGGAGCCCCCACAACAGAAAAATCGCCACTGGCAGGATTACTGCTGTGCGCGCCTTGAAGCAGGTAAACAATCAAGCCCTCATTCACCTCATCAACAAGTGCATCATTCGACTTGCTACCAGACACCACGTGAAAATTGTTAGCCTCCAAGGAAGGAGTAGACCAATAACCGCCCCTCGTCGCATTCCCCGTGCTCTCCTTGCCCTCCTTCTTGGCCGTATAGTTGTCATAGATGAAGCCTCGCAAAACACCTTTCATAATTAATGGCGTCCTCTGATGGGGAACCCCTTCACCGTCAAACTTGCCCGTCCTCAACCCGCCCTCAAGCAAACCATCATCATAAACCGAAACAAGCTCAGAAGCCACACGCTCACCTATCTTTCCCTTCAAAGCAGATTGATTCCTCTGCACGTAATCCGCCTTGACCGCGTTAATCAAAGTAAAACTGAGAAGCTCCTGCAACGCTGTTTGAACAAATATGACCGTTATGCACTTTGTCTCAACCTTCTTAGCCTTCAATGATGAAGCAGCCAAACGAGCCGCTTCCCTTCCCACCCACTCAGGATCAATATCATAGCTTCGCTCAGTGTTCAGCTCATAGCATACAGGCGTCACTTCACCCGCATCATTACCAACAGTGGCCAAACCACAATCAATAACCGTTCCACTGTCAAAACCAGCCACGCCGTTCGAATTAGCCACAGCCCCACAACCATAAGATGCGCTCACACCGCCCTCAACAGGAATAACCCTCTTGTCCGTCGCCTCAGCAGAATCCAAAATCAAACCTGCAATCTCAACCAAATCATCGGCCCTAAGCTCAACTATACGCTTGTCAAAACCGCCCTTCACCGAAGGAAAACTCCTCTCAACAGGAAAACCAGGCCAATCCTTGTCAGGTTTGCTTGCCCTGGCGGCACTCACAGCTTTTTCTACGGCTTCTTCCAAAGCCTTCTTGTCATCCAACATGTTAGTGTATGAGAAGCCAACAGTCTTGTTAACGATCGCTCTAACGCCTAACCCCTGATCCACCACTCTGGAACTCTTCGCTATTTGTCCTCTTTCAATACCAACCATTGTGGAACAGCTTTCAACAACATATGCTTCAGCCTCAGCAGCACCCTTCTTCAGAGCAGACTTGACCGCGCTTTCAGCCGTGCTCAACAGTTTTTCTTGTTTAAGCGCTACCACCGACAAGCACCTCCTTCACTCGTGTGTGCGCACCGCCATCACATGTAAAAGCCGTCTGACCTTTACCGCACCGTCCAGGCCACAACTCAAAATCTTCCCCAACCGCGTCCACCTTAAGCAAGGTTTCAAGCGTGTTCCCGCTGATAGAAGCATTTCGCACAGGCTTCCCAACCTCGCCGTTGACGATCTCATAAGCTTCCTGAACTCCAACCTGAAAAGTCCCGTCCAAATTCGCCTGACCTCCCCTGAAACTCTTCAAATAATACCCAAACTTGATGCCCTCAAACATCTCTTCCAAAGAGTGATCTCGCGGCTCAATGAACGTGTTCCGCATACGAATGATAGGCTCAACATGAAAGTCTTCAGCCCTCGCATTGCCAGTCGGCTTTGCACCAAACTTTTGAGCGGTTTCCCGATTATGCATCAGTCCAGCAACTACGCCATTCTTCACAAGCAGCGTCTTCTGCGCTGGAACCCCTTCATCATCATACTTGTAAGAACCGAACGCTCCCTTCACGGTGCCATCATCATAAAATGTGACAAAGTCGGAACCCACCTTCTTTCCAAGCTTGTCACCCAAAACCGAGCCAGACAAAGTCAGGTCTGCCTCAGCCAGGTGCCCAAAAGCTTCATGCACAAAAACACCCACAAAATTAGGAGTCAACACCGCCGGAAAAGTCCCACCCTTCGGCTTCTTCGCTTTCAACTGACCCACCGCACGTTCCGCGACCATCTTGCCCACGCTTTCCGGTGTCTGCACGTCAAACACTTCATAGCCTGATGTAGAGCCTATCTCCTCTCTGCTGAAAGTCAGAACGTCACCTTCAACGGCTGTTGCTACTGCCCTTGCCCAAACATACAGCTTACCCTGCTCAATGTATGAGCCATCACTATTCATGAAATAACTCGTCCCAGTCAAGTCGAGATAGTCAATTGTGCAGCTCTTGACATGACTGTCAAAACTCATAATGGCCTCATTCAAAGACAGATTAGTATCTATCTTGTCCTCGATCGAAACCTTCGAAGGATCTTTCCGAGGCTTCAACGTAACCTTGTCTTCAATGCTCTTTGCTTCAGCAAGCTTGAGCGGCGTCTTGAGTCTTGAACTCGCAGCTTCAGCCATCTTGCACGCATCAGAAACAGCCTCAACTAGAACCTTGGAATCCAGAGAACCGACAGAGGCGAAACCCCAAGCACCCTTCACCAAAACTCGCAAAGCTGTTCCATTCTCAAGGCCTTGTCTCGCAGCTTCAACGCGGCCCTCCTTAAGAGTAAGCATCGTTCTGAAAAGCCTCTGCGCCCGAGCCTCGACATATTCGGCGCCAAATTTTCCAGAAGCAAAATCCAACACTTTACTTAAAACATCCTTCAAGTCCGCTCCCCTCCAGACAGCTAACCGTGGAATGGGAGTTTATCACGAACGATTTATAAAATGATTATGGTCTCGCCTTTTCACGATAGCATCATGGCTAAGAAATAAGTGAAATGAAAAAAGAACGGTGGGTGAATGTGTAAGGTGAGGGGAGATTAAGCTCTTCGCGTAAGACATTTTATCTGATCGACAAAATCAGAATCCAGCTGATCTTTCTCGATCTCAAGCCTACGGAGCAAACCATAGCTTGAATATATGTCGTCCAATATCTTGCGTTCAACAACATAGGCGCCTGAACTCAGGAACTCTTCAAGCCCCTTTGCAAATACATCAATTCTTTCAGCCACTTCATTAGGTTTGAGCGAGTAACGGTGTTCGAGATGATTGTAAATCAGGTGTGTGGCCTCTTCTCCGAAAACTTGGGTCAACACACGGTCGATGACTCTGGAAATCTTGTCTTCTTCTTTGTTTACTGCAAGCTGGCGGGTCTGATTTGTCATTATGGTCACCTTACAATCTATATCGTGCATATTACGACTTAATAAGGCTTGTCGTAGATCCGTAGTTCACAAATACACGTCAAACCATGTAAAACCCATCATCAAAAGAAGTCAGACAGATTCCGCTGTTGTACTCTTCGAGGAACAGAAACCTGACCAGCATCAGCCTCAGAGAACACCATCCGCCCATAAACACCGTCATAGCCGGGCACAACCTTAACCCTTCCATCCCTAACCCTAACCACCGCATCAGCCACATTCTCGCCCACAACAGCACTCAAAGCATCCTTCGAAGCTTCAATCAAAACTGCATACTCAGACCCAAACTTCTCCACAAGCGCATTATAAACATTCCAGACTTTCTGAATAGATGGAGAATCAACACCTAAAACAGTGGCAATGATTTCGGAAAGGGGAAGCAGCCGCATAAATCCAACCGCATTCTCAAGCACAAATCCAGCGGCACGATCAGCCAACTCCTCAACTCTTTGCTCAACACCCTTCGTAAGTTTCCGGCGACAAACAGGACAGATATTTCCAAGTTTCAGCGCCTCCTGCGGCGAAAGAGCAACGTTACAGTTCCTGTGGCCAGTCCAATGATACTTGCCATAAGCGGGATCAGTCTCTATCGTAAACTTGAAACGCGAATTGTCTCTACGACGTATAGCGTCCAGAATCTCCTTGTAGCTTGTTTTTTCAAGCTCAAAGACGTTCGCTTCTCTTCCAATACGCCAAGGCCAAAAACTGTGACTGTCACTGTTCGAAACCAGCGCAAACCTGTCAAGCTTGCTTAAACGCCAATTCATAGGCGGATCTGACGAAAGCCCAGTCTCCAACGCGTAAATGTGCTTTGTCATGTCCTGATAGCACTCTTCAATGCTGTTGAAACCGCTGAAAGCTCCGAAAATGCTGAACCAAGGAGTCCAAGCGTGCGCTGGAAAAACCATGTTGTCGTCTGAAACGCCCATCACTTCCTCAACAAGATGCGGCGCACCCATGTTCAGCATCGGTCTACCATCAGATATCAGACTTCCATACTTGGACAGTCTATCATTTACCTGAGCTGCAACTTCCAAGCTGGGCGCAAGAATTACATGATGAACCTTCTTGACCTCGTTTTCAAACGTGAATATCGTGCATACTTCAGTCGTTACCATAAAATGTATAGATGAAGCGGGCCCATGCGTAGGTAGATACAGGCACGTATCAGAGTCTGCGACCAAAGTTTCCCGCAGTTCCTTGAGCCATTTTGGATGGGTGAAATCTCCTGTCCCGACCACGTTTAAGCCTTTGATTTTTCCAAAACGAGTAATTTCCTCGATAGACATTTTCTCGCTCGTAGCACGACTAAAGCGGCTATGGATATGCAGATCAGCGATTGCTCGCAACACACTCCCTCAATATCAAAGTAACTTGTGTCTTTTCTGGCGTTTGTACTATTTTAATATGAAATCTGATCGAACGCATACTCTAGACAAGAACATTATCGACGTCAGCCCACATTTGAGCTACGAACCAGTGAGACTATGTTAGCTAAATTTTCTTTTGAAAACTCTTTCCGCCAGCTTTACAACATCAACCTTCAGCATAATCACAGTGATAACTATAGTCAGAATAATCGACAACGCCATTAAAGCTGTCTGATCAAGCACAGAAGCAAAAATCGTTTCACTTAACTGCCCAAAATAGGCTCCAACAACTCCGATCAGCAGCTTCCCAGCAAAATACGCCGAGAAAACCTTGACTGGACTATACTTCATGAGACCGAGAGGGATTATCACTGGTTCATCAGGCAATGGGGTAGCAGCCACAACAAAAAGCGCCAATGTAGCCCAACGCCTAACCTTCAATCCCGCAACATCAAGACGTTTCCTCCGTTCTTGACTCATAAAACCGCTGAGAAAAAATGTGACCATGTAGTGTATGAACTTAGCCGTAGCTGAACCCAACGCCACTAAGAAACCAACCGTGAAAATATCAGCATCCACCCACCACGCCGCATTAGAAGCTATGAGCAAATTTGAAGGCCCAGTAAAAGGTATGAGGTTCAAAGCAAATGAAAACGCCAGAATCCCCAGCAACTCAAACAAACCCGCCAATTCAGCAGCTCCTACCTCAAACTTCTTTTTCAGCTGGAACAAGTTGGAGAACATGGCTTAAAGAGCTTCCCCAAGCAACATCACCTTTAAAAGCCAGAAATCCTATCGAAAAATCACAATCTTTTGAAGGGGTCAAATTGGCAAAGAAGAAAGAGGAACCAATCTGGATAGCAAGAGAATTGTCAAAATGCAGCGCTTGCAGAAAATGTGAGATCGCCTGCTCCCTAGCTCATGAGAAATGCATTTGGCCAGAAGCCTCCAGAATAAGAGTATTCATGCTTGTTCCAGGACTCGAGTTTCCCCACTTCTGCGCCCAATGCGAAGACTATCCATGCGTCGAAGCATGCTCATTCAAAGCCTTGTCGATTGACAAAAAAACAGCAGCAGTGCTGGTCAAAAACAAAAAATGTACTGCTTGCGGAAAATGCATCACAGCTTGCCCAGGCAGAATCCCGCACATGCATCCAACGGAAAATCACGTAGTAATATGCGACCTATGCAAGGGCGACCCACAATGCGTTAAGGTTTGCCAAGAAGGTAAGTGGAACGTACTCACGAAGGTTCCCAGAAGAGGGAGCTCATTCAAGCTTTATGCACGAACACCCGAGGAACTGACGCGTGATCTAGCTGCCAAGCTCTATGGAGAACAAGGAGAGGAATACCTATGATCAAGGGTTATGCGGGAAAACTTCTTGAAGTCAACCTTTCAACAGGGCAAATCAAGACAACAGCTATCAGCGACGAAGTGTTGAAGAATTACATAGGCGGCAGAAGCCTCGCCGCAAAGATATTGTGGGACAGACTAGGCAGCAAATGGGAAACAGTGGATCCGCTGGAACAGGAGAACATACTTCTGTTTCTGACAGGTCCGCTAACAGGATACTATCCTGGAGGCAGAACCTGCGTCTCAGGCAAGTCACCACAAAGCAACGGCGTAATAGGCTCAACAGTCGGCGGCGAATTTGGAGTTGAGCTGAGATGTGCAGGCTACGACGGCCTGATAGTCACAGGTGAATCAAAGAAGCCGGTTTACCTTTTCATCAAAGATTCCGACGTTGAAATCAGAGATGCCGCCCACGTTTGGGGCAAAGACGCTAAACAAACGGTGAGGATTCTCACAAAAGAAAGCCGAGACCTCTTAACGAAGCGGTTTCCCAAATATGGCGCGTGGAGAGAACCGGCAATTCTCTACATTGGACCTGCTGGAGAAAACAAAGTGCGAACGGCAGTTGTGGCTGCGAAGTGGACACATGCCGCAGGCTACGGAGGCTATGGAGCTGTTATGGGGTCTAAGAAGCTGAAGGCAGTGGTCGTCAAAGGCACTGGACCGTTGCCAGAAGCAGCAGACATCAAGAAAACTAAGAGACTGATTCAAACCGTTTGCGATATCGTGTACGAGAACGATTTGTGGAGACGCTGGGGAACCGGCTCCGGCGGCTATGTTGTTGGAGCGAAAACCAGCTCTGAGCCTGTACGCAATTGGCAGGACGAATGGCATGATGAGCGAAGCTTCGGCGTGGACCAGTTTGAAGACAGGGTGTGGATTAAGCAGTACTGGAGCGACTTCGGCTGTCCCACCTGCTGTTTGAAAGTGGCCATGGTTAAGACTGGAAAGTTCAAAGGAGCACTAACGGACAACCCGGATTATGAACTTCAAGCATATTTGGGTCCGAACCTTGGGGTTTTCACTCCAGAAGACAATGTGTTTCTCTCTTCACTCATTGATGATCTAGGACTTTGCGGCATACAAACTGGAAACGTATTGGGCTTCGCCGCTGAACTCTTCCAAAGAGGAGTATTGACAAAGAGGGATTTAGATGGAATTGAACTCCAATGGGGCGACGTTAAAGCCTTCGCAGCCTTAGCCAGAAAGATCGCCAATAGAGAAGGAATAGGCGAGGTGCTGGCTGAGGGAACGTATCGTGCAGCTTTGAAAATTGGAGAAATGAAGAAAACCGACGTGCTTCAATATGCTGTTCAAGCTAAAGGCGTTGGAATAGGTGCTCACGGAATCCGCAGTGGAAAGGACTATCCGGAAAACATTTCCTATGTTTGTTCAGTTCAAGGCGGAGACCACACCTCAACCGCTGGACTGCCACTTGATGGACCGGGAAGCGAGCTCTGGGAGATCTTCAACGATTCGGGAGTTTACTGCAATTTCAACAGTTTCGGAATCCCCCGCCAAGTCAAGTTTAACATGTACAAGGCAGTAACGGGACTCGAATTGACACCTGAAGAATGGGTGAAAACCAAAGCTAGAAGAGTGCTGCAACTGCAAAGAGCCATGCTCCTGCTAGGCGGGCCCGATCTAAAATGGAACCCGAAGAAAGATGATGCAAATCCACCACGGTTCTACGAACCGCTACCATCTGGACCATGTAAAGGAAAAACAGCTGACAAGTCCAAAGTCGAAGAAGACAAAAAGAAATACTATGAAGAAGCAGGCTGGAACAAAAGCGGCATACCCAAACCAGAAACACTTGAAAAACTTGGGTTAGAAGATGTTGACAAGGCTCTGAAGAAAATGCACATTTAGAACCAGAACACCAAGGACACGTCAGTTTTATGATTGCCCAGTTGAAGTCAATGCTTAAATAATAAGGTTTTATACTTTATACGTAATTTGCATCAGTGGAAGTGAACAGGTTTGAGCGAACAGAAAAAATGGGCTGACAAACTTGGCTCTGAATGTGGTTTAAGCTCAGCATTTCTGAAATCCGCCTTAGAAGAATTGAGCGAAAGCTGCCACGGCGACTCAAGAACAGCAAGAGAAGTCCTTGAAGAACTCACATTGAGCTGCCACATGGACGAACAAGAACTGAAAAAATTCCTAAGCGAAGTTGCCAAAAGCTGCCCTCTCGATGAGAAGAGACTAAGAGAGGAAGTGGTCAAAGCCAAAGGCAAGAAAGAACTCGCATTCAAAGCAACCGGCAAAGCTACAACCAAGGACAGCTCGGAACGTTTCGGTGCACGATAAGCTACACAGCCGCCCTCTAACATTCATTTTCAGTTTTTTCAGGCTTGTGAGGTTATCTGAGAGAATGTTGAGGCCGTTCCGTGACTGTACGTTTTGTTACAGAAAAGAGAGAGAAAGAAAAAAGCTTAGATGATATGCAGTTCTTTTCCGATCTTTTCGAATGCGCCAATTGCAAAGTCCAAGTCTTTCCGTGCTAGCGCCGCGTTCATTATCGTCCGAATGCGAGCCTTGTCCCGTGCAACCATTGGAAAAACGATTGGCAAGGCAAATAGGCCTTCTTCGAATAGTCTTGTGCTTAGCTTCTTTGCTACGCCGCTTTCGCCTACGATTATTGGCGTGATCGGTGTTTCACTGTTGCCTATGTTGAAGCCCAAGTCCTTCATGGCTTTTTTGAAGTATCGCGTGTGCTCCCAAAGTGTTTTCACATGTTGTGGTTCATTTTCAAGAACGTCGATTGCGGCTATGCATGCTGCGGCTACGGCTGGTGGATGCGATCCACTGAGCAACCATGTTCGCGACTTGTTGTAGGCGAAGCTGACCAAATCCTTCGAGCCTGAAACGTGCCCACCTACGACGCCGAATGCCTTCGAGAAAGTGCCCATTTCGACGTGAACCTTGTCGCGGTCAAGATTGAAATGTGACACTATGCCTCTTCCGCCGTCACCCAGTACTCCTTCACCGTGTGCGTCGTCCACGTAGACCATTGCGCCATGTTCAGCGGCAGCTTTGGCTACTCCGTCCAAAGGAGCGATGTCACCGTCCATTGAGAAAACTCCGTCAGTTATGATCAAAATCCGCCGGTACGGTGGGCTGTGTTTTTCTGTTTCCTCCAAGACGCGATGTAGATCAGATACGTCTGAGTGTTTGTAGACGGCTCTTTCAGCGTGCGCGAGTCTGACTCCGTCAATTATGCTTCCATGGTTCAATTCGTCACTGATTATGAGGTCTTCTTTGCCAGCAAGTTGTGGTATTAGGCCAGCGTTTGCAGCGAAGCCTGTCTGATAGACAAGTGAGCCTTCCGCATGCTTGAATCTTGCCAGTCTCGTTTCCAGTTCCATATGAATGTCCATTGTTCCGGCGATGGGTCGAACTGAGCCGGAGCCTGCACCGTGGGTTTGAACTGCTTTGATTGCTGCTTCCCTCAATTTGGGGTGATTGCTCAGTCCTAGGTAATTGTTGGAGCAGAACATCAGAACCTTTTTGCCGTCAACGTTGCACCATGGAGTACTTGGACCCTGTAGTATTCGAAGTTTCCAGTCAATCTGGTTCTTCACTAGGTCTTGATATTCATCTCGTAAGAATAATGTTGGATTTCTCGTTTTTATCATGCCTCTTTGGGTTATTTCATCAATCTTTCTCTTAAACTGTTTCCCTGCATTTTGAAGAATCTTTTCGTCTAGAGTTTGCCTTCGGAAAAACGCTTTGACAGCTTCTCTATCATGTCTCGGGTCATCGATGGTAAATCATACTTAGGCTTCCAACCCCACTCCTTCCGAGCGGCTGTGTCGTCTAGAGACATTGGCCATGAATCAGCTATCTTTTGTCTGAAGTCGGGTTTGTAAGCGCATCTGAAATCAGGTATGTGCTTCCTTATTTCCGCTGTCAACTGGCCTGCGGAGAAGCTCATTCCGGCAATGTTGTAGCTTGTTCGGCACTTGATTCTGGACGAGTCTGCTTCCATCAGATCCATTGTTGCCTTGAGACAGTCGGGCATGTACATCATGGGCAAAACAGTGTCCTCCCTGACGAAGCATGTGTATTTCTTGTTCTTTATCGCTTCATAAAAGATTGCCACAGCATAGTCTGTTGTCCCTCCGCCAGGCGGCGTTTCGCTGCTGATTATGCCTGGATAACGAACGCTTCGGACATCCACTGCGTACTTCATGAAGTAGTAGTTGCACAATAGTTCTCCCGCAACTTTTGTTACTCCATACATTGTGCCTGGAATGAGTATTGTGTCTTGCGGCGTGTTGCTGCGAGGCGCTGTGGGACCGAAGACAGCGATTGAGCTTGGCCAGAATATCTTAGCAAGCTTTTGTTCTCTTGCAATTTCAAGCACGTGGTATAAGCTGTTCATGTTGACAGTCCAAGCAAGCTGCGGATTCTGTTCACCTGTCGCAGATAGAAGTGCAGCCAAGTGATAAATCGTATCAACACTATGTTTCTTCACGGCTTTCTCGATGCTTGTTTTGTCAGAGACATCAATGGATTCGTATGGGCCGCTGCTGAACAATTTGTCGCTTGGTTTGCGGCTGTGTCCGACGGCGACGACGTTTTCACCGCCGTACTTCTTTCTCAGCTCCAAAACCAGTTCAGAACCTATCTGTCCCGTTGCTCCTGTTACGAGAATTTTCTGTTTCTTGGATGACATTGCGTTAACCTCTCTAATAGCTGAAGATGAAGTTTTGAGACAATGGATATAAGAGTTTTTGAGAACGAACCCTATTTAGAACGTTCACGGAATGATCTGACACACTGATCATGACTGAAATGGTTATAGGGTATCAGATTGATTTGTGAGTGAGAAAACATGAAACTAGGTTTCATTGTCAACCCGATCGCAGGCATGGGTGGCAAAGTGGGCCTGAAGGGTACTGATAACGTCTTGGAAGAAGCCATAGCAAAAGGAGCTGAACCAGTAGCCCCGCGTAGAGCTACAGAGTTTCTCAAAAAGCTAAAGGACATCAAGACAAATGCCAAAATCGAACTGGTAACTTGCCCCAAAAAAATGGGCGAAGAAGAGGCAAGAGGGGCAGATTTCAAATGCAAAGTCTTGCCAATGAAGATTGGCAGAGACACAAGTGCTGAAGACACGAAAACCGCTGCGAAACTCATGGCAACCGAGAAAGTCGATTTGATAGTCTTTGTCGGAGGAGACGGCACAGCAAGAGACGTTTTTGACGCACTTCAAAACACTGAGGAATTGCCTGTTCTTGGCGTTCCTTCAGGAGTCAAAATGTACAGCGGCGTATTTGCCGTCAACCTTCTGGATGCGGCTGAAGTTGTTGTCGCTTTCGCTGAAAAAACTGCTGAGACAACAGAATTTGAGATAATGGACGCGGATGAAGAAGCTATACGAAACGATGCGTTCAATGTGAAGCTTTATGGTTTCTTAAAGGGACCATTTCTTCCTGCGCACATTCAGGGAAGCAAACAGGTAAGTCCGGAAAACATTGACGAAGCCGACAACCAAAAGGCAATAGCACGGTTTATACTGGAAGAAATACCGTCAGACGCAACATTCATTCTTGGCCCAGGAACCACAGTCAAGCGTCTTGCGGAACTGTTAGGCGTCAAGAAGACTATCTTGGGGGTAGACATATGCAGTGGCGGCAAGGTCATCTCTGATGTTGACGAAAAAAAGATTCTTGACGTAATTGAAGATTGGTGTAACGTGTGGATTATTCTCTCGCCAATCGGGCATCAAGGAATCATTCTTGGAAGAGGAAACCAGCAGATAAGCCCGAAAATAGTGAAGCGAATCGGAAAAGAAAGAATAGTTATCGCAGCCACGAAAAGCAAGCTTCAGAGCATCGAAGGAAACGTATTGAGAGTTGACACTGAAGACGCTGAATTAAACAACATGCTCAGAGGTTACATGAGAGTCGTCACTGACTACAGAGAATGGCGTCTGGTACAAGTTCGCTGAAAGCAAAATCTGCCAACATTAGTGCGGAAAATTATTTCAGGATAGGTTTGCACATTAAGTTAAGCGCCGAATTTTGGAGTCTTGCCGAGGAGATTCATCAGGGTCGGCATCAAATCTATGCCTCTGATACGGTTCAGCCCGCCTTTTGCGCATGATCTTTCACCGAATTCTTCCACGTCATCACGTCGAACATATGGGCCAGTTATGACTATGGGCACAGGATCTCCTTCATGGTTTCCAGTCAGCACAGAGGTTGTATGATCAGCAGTCACCGCCAAATAGGTAGAGTCAACATCAACGTTGTTAAGAAGATGTCCGATAAGGCCGTCAACTTTTTCGATAACTTCAATTTTCTGCTTTAAATTTCCATCGTGACTTGCAACGTCTGTGGCTTTAACATGCAGAAGAACGAAGTCAAAACGCTTCAGAGCTTGAACCGCCGCCTGTGCCTTGCCAAGATAGTTTGTGCTGGGTGTTCCTGTTGCTCCTTTAACATCTATCAGTTCCATCTCAGCGGCCTTGCAGACCCCTCTGACCAGAGGAGCAGCAGCAACGCATGCTGCCTTAGCATTGTATATCTGTGAGAAAGGTTTAACGTTCGGAATAGTTCCGGCGCCTCTACACAAAACAATGTTGGCAAGTGGGAGCCTGCGGTTTGCTCGCTCTTTGTTAACAAGATGATCTTTGAGAACTTCATGAAACTCACGAGTAAGTTCGTTCACGATATTTGCTGTCAGTTTTGCCTCTGAGCTGTCATCCAAGGGTTTGGCTTCCAAAACTCGGCTACCTATTACTCCCGGATCTGAGCCACTGACAGCAGTTGAAAGTTTTGGGCCACGAATACTCAGAACAGTTCGATGCTGAATAGTGCTCTTAAAAAGAAAATCGGCGCCTGAGCTTTTTTTCAATCTAACCTTTTGAAGGCTCTTCGCAAGCTGAACCGCATCCTCATTTGCGATTCTGCCTGCTCGTCTGTCAATAATAGTCATATGTTCGTTGACTGTCGCGAAATTGCAGCGAAAAGCAACATCGCCAGGCAACACTTTCACTCCTGAGCCCAAGGCTTCCAAGGCGCCTCTTCCTGAATAGACCTTCAGTGAATCATATCCGAGAAGGGCAAGTGTCGCGACATCACTGCCTGGAGGTCTTCCAGGTGATATAAGATCAAGCAAGCCGCAGATGCCCGTTTTTGTCATATGGTTTAGAGAAGGCCTGTTTGCAGCTTCGAGAGGCGTTTTTTCGCCTAATTCCTTGACTGGTCTGTCAGCCATTCCGTCAGCAATAACCAAAATTGCCTTCAAACCCAAACCACGTCATCCTCAGTCGATGGAACTTACACTCAATTCTAGAAGCGGCTGAGTTAAAACACTTGTGCATCCTGAATAAGAAAGGAAATATTTAATAGCGCACGGCCTAACATTGGAGAAGAGTGGTTGAAATGGGCGATTGCGTTCCACATCACTAAGCAATTCTCGGAACACTTAGCCCGTATTAGGATTTGCTTTTCAATACAATTATATTCAGCCACTGGAGAGCATTTGGAGAGATCGAAATGTCGGATACTGGAGTCACTGTAAAGAAGAACGAAGACTTCTCAGAATGGTACACGCAAGTTATCCTGAAATCGGAACTTGCAGATTATGCGCCTGTCAAGGGCTGCATGATCTTCAGAGAAAGCTCATACGCTATCTGGGAAAAAATCCAAGAAATCTTTAACAAGAAAATAAAGGCTACTGGGCACAAGAACGTCTACTTTCCACTATTCATTCCCGAAAGCTTTCTGAAAAAAGAAGCTGAGCATTTTTCAGGTTTCACCCCGGAAGTAGCTTGGGTCACTCAGGGAGGAGACACGCCGCTTGAAGAAAAACTAGCCATAAGGCCCACATCGGAAACCATCATGTACGCCACATATGCGAAATGGATCAGAAGCTGGAGAGATTTGCCCGTCAAGCTGAACCAGTGGTGCAGCGTTGTAAGATGGGAAACCAAAGCTACGAAACTCTTCCTCAGAACAAGAGAATTTCTCTGGCAAGAAGGACACACTGCACATGCCACAAAAGAAGAAGCAGATCAAGAAGTGATGGAAATTCTAAACGCTTACAGAGATGTGATAGAAAGCTACCTAGCCATCCCCGTGCTTACAGGAGTAAAAACGGAAACGGAGAAATTCGCTGGCGCATTGTACACGACGACCCTTGAAGCGATGATGCCTGACGGAAAAGCCCTACAGATGGGAACATCACACCAGCTAGGACAGAACTTCTCAAAAGCCTTCGGCATCAAATTCCTAGATCAGCAAGAAAGAGAGCAAAATGTCTGGCAAACCTCATGGGGTTTCTCAACGCGCATAATAGGCGCACTAGTAATGCTGCATGGAGACGACAAAGGCCTAGTGCTGCCGCCTAAAATTGCACCAATACAGGCTGTGATCGTGCCAATACCCTACAAAGGCGCTGAGGCAGAACTAATAGCAACGAAAACCAAGGAGATCCATGAGAAACTGCAGAAAAACGGAGTATCCGTCATCCTTGACGATAGACCGGAATATACACCAGGCTGGAAATTCAACGAGTGGGAACTGAAAGGTGTCCCAATAAGGATTGAAATAGGCCCTAGAGACGTCAAACAAGAACAAGCGGTTCTAGTTAGACGAGACACATCGCAAAAGATTGTAACAAAAGAGGAAGAAATCACTGACGCTGTGTCGAAACTGCTTGACGATATTCAGAGCAGTCTCCTCAGTAAAGCGAAAAGATTCCTAGAAGAAAACACCACCTCTGTAAAGACCTATGAGGAATTCAAGCAGGTTCTCGAGAACAAAGGAGGATTCATTAAAGCCAACTGGTGCAAAAGCTCAGAGTGTGAAGAGAAAATCAAAGAAGAAACTGGTGCAACCATACGACTGATTCCATTCGAGAAAGAGAAACTGTCTGCAAAATGCGTATATTGCGGGAAAGAAGCAAAAGAAATTGTTTACTTCGCGCGCTCATACTAGTTGAACAAGCAAAAATATACTCCTGTTTTCTCAATCAGACAGCTTCACACGCTTGTTTAACTGTCCAATAGCATCATCAAGTCCCAGTTTCTTCAACGTCTCCTTCGTAGGTATTCCTCGTTCATCCCAGCCTCTGTGCTTATAGTAAGTCTGCAACATCGAATCATACTTGGCTCGGTCAAGCTTCGAACCCTTCAAAGGGCCTTCAGTTGTGGGTTCTTCAAACCACCTGGCAGGCGGAACATCCATCTCGTTAGACCAGTCCTTGCCGTATTCACGAATCCAGAACGCACGAGTCAAGTTGAAGATTCTATCCGCGGCGAAGTTCAGCATGTCCCAGTTCATGTCCAAACCAGTTGATGCATGCAAAAACTTTGGATACCACTCAAGTTCAAAACCAACTTCAACCCATGGAAGCCTGCAGACAGTTAGAGATTCAAAGACACCTGCACGAATACGCTGCAGCTCGATGACTTTGTCAACCTTTTCGGCTCCGTAGCTTTTGCGGTCAGTTTTGACTTCCCAAGAGATCACCCAAGCGTCCTTGTGGTGAGCACCTATTGAGCTAGTTGAATATGCCAAAGCCATACCTGGCGTAGTGTGACAGTCGTAGGCGGATATCTCCAAACCTTTCACATGCATCGCCCATTTTTCTGAACCACGCCCGACTTTCTCTGCAACCGAGCGAACTCCTTCGGCAAGCAAATGGCCTAAACCTCTTCTGAAAGCAATATCTTCAACCAAGTCCTTGGTCGGTTTGAAGCTGCCCCAAGGAACCTTCTCTTTTATTAACCCTTTTTCGGAAGCTTCCATAGCGAAGCCAAGAACATTGCCCAGTGAAATGGTGTCCAGCCCATACTCGTCAGCAACTCGGTTCAACGCTGCAACCTGTTTGAGGTTGCCAAGACCTATATTTGAGCCCAGCATTGTGACATTCTCGTAGTCAAGCTCTGAATCTTTTCTGTTCGAATCTCTGACAACATTGCCACACGTCATGTTGCATTGCGGACACCCACGATTTGAAACTTTTATCTTCTCCATAGCGAAGCCTCCGATGGCTTCTGCTTCTTCAAAGACTCCTTCACTGTAATTGTAAGTCGGAAGCACACTATTCTCTTGGCTCCACTCAATTGTCATCATCGTACCTTGCTGTTTCCAGAAAGCGTAAGCAGGTTTGGTCAGAACCTCCCTATATGATTCCGCTCCCAGTTCCTTCATCTCTTTCGGATACGCTGCGGGCAACTCGCCAGATCCGACGACAACCACTGCCTTGAGATTCTTTGATCCCATAACCGCGCCAATGCCAGGTCTGCCGCCAGCACGACCTCCTTGACAGACAAGGTTTGCGAAAGTAACTAAATGTTCTCCGCCTTGACCGATCAGCAATATGCCTGAGCTTGACCCGTACAAGTCTCTCAGTCTTTTCTCGGCAGTGAATGTATCTAAACCCCACAGGTCTTTTCCATCGAGAAAGTCGACAGTCTTGTCTCGGACAAGCAGCGCTGTGGGTTTCTCGGCTTTGCCTTCAATTATTATCGCATCATAGCCAGCCTTCCGCATTTGCACGGCAACATAGGATCCAACGTTGCCATCTCCGTAGCCTCCAGTCAATGGACTCTTCGCAGCAACGACGAGTTTTCCACTGCTCGGCAGAGGCCAGCCGGTCAATGGACCAGCTGCAAAAACAAGCTTGTTGTCTGGTGACAGGGCATCTGTTTTTGGTTTGAGTTCGTCCCACAGTATTTTGACGGCAAAACCTCGGCCGCCCAAGTAATTTTCAGCAATTGACGCATCATATTGCTCAGCAGCGGCCTTGTTTCTGCTCAGATTAACTCTCAAAAACTTGCCAGTCCAACCATACATAACGTTAACCGTCCTTGGAATGAACGCATAACTATCTTGTTGAAAGGTAAATAAAGTTAATGACGGGGTTTAGCTAGATCACAAGTTTCTCAGGTTCAATGTTGCGATTCTTCAGACCTAAATCGCTCACCTTGAATTTTCTATCACCATAAAGCAAAGCATACTCCTCGCCGTCATGGAGCGCGGCTGCAATTCTTCCGATAGCGTCAGCCTTCAATATTCCGCTTCCGCTGGCGCCGCCTGCAACCATCAATCCATTCTCCTCAAAAATTAGTGGCTGTCCATCTATGGTGTTAATCTCATACAAGCCGGCAAATGCGGAAAACGGTTGACAGTTGGTGAGTTGCGGGAAGTACTTCACCATCACCTGATACAGACCAAACGTGTAGTAGTTTTCCTCCGGCTCAGGATTATCTTCAACCTTGAAGGCTCTGGGGAACTCGTCCGCATACGCCAACCAGAGTGCATCCTCTTCAGGAGCAGGGCGAATATACGCAGACGGTTTTGGAAGAATTGTGAACGGCAAACAGCCAGCATTTGTGAACTCGCTGCAAAATAGCAGTTTTTTGAGAGTTTCACTTTTTGCCTTCACTGAAAAAATCTGTCTCTTCTTTGCCTTTATGAAGCATTCAATGCCTAGCGGATCTAGCAGTTGAGAAGACCAAGCTCCAGCAGTCACAATTGTCTTCTTTGCTTTTATTAAGCCCCGATTGGTTTTTGCTCCCGTGATGTCTACTTCTTGCCAGAAATACGGTTCTCCAGGCATTCCTAGAGGCTGACGTGGCTCAGCTACGATTTCTTCCACATTTGTATTGTACTGTATTTTTCCGCCAAGTCTAAGAAACTCTGATTCATAGAACTTCACAAGCGAATCAACGTCGATCAAACCGGCTTTCGGAATCAATACGCCCTTATGCACGTTTCCTAAGCCCATCATTCGGGCCTCGTCATCGTTAGAAAGATTTGTATGCATGTCAAGCTTCTTGCTCAATTCACCTTCATCATATTCCTGATAACTGAAGCCTCTGGCAGCCAGATCTTTCAGAACAGGAAGCATTCTGCGATACCCATCTTCGTCAAAAAACCACAAGTAACCAGCCCAACGCAACTTCAAATCAAACTTCAAATCGTCCTGCACATGCCTATAGAATTCGGCTGATGTATCAGCCAAGGCAAAGTTGGTGCGCGAGGCAAACAAACAGCGAAAAGCCGCAGCGCTTTTAGCCGTGCTACCTTGCCCTGCAGCCCCCAACCGATCAACAACTAGCACATTCAACTGCGGATTCTTGTTTTTTATATGGTAAGCAGTTGACAAACCCACTATTCCTGCGCCAACAACCAACGCGTCGCATTCAGTCATGTTTTCCCCGCCAGATTTGGAATGAAAATAGTAGGAAACTGGATCTGATTTAAGCTTAGCTATTAGGCTTGGTTCAAATCAATATTGTAAGAGAATGCTTATTTACCTCTAGGAAATATGATTAACACCAATCGCTCAAATCGAGGGAAAGAATTTGCGTTTAACCAGAGAAAAAAGGGCAATCTCAACTTTAATCGTCATCTTACTCATCTTGTGCTCATTAATAATTGGCGGACTGACATCCTACGTTTGGGTTCTATCAAACTACTACCTTGAACCAGAAAACAAAATACAACTCAGCATAATCGACCTCAATTTCGCGGCTGACCATGCAGATTATTTCTACATGACAATTATGAATCCGTCTCATTCACCCTCAGGAGCTAACATAACACAGATCTACTACACAGCTGAAGGAGAGAGTAACTACTTTAACGTTTCCGATACTGAACCGGAAAGTATACCCATTCGCATTGAGAGGGGGACGACTAAAACAATAAAGTGCGGAACTAACTGGGGTGAATTTGCTGGAAAAAACATCACCGTGTATGTGGTTCCTCTGGAGGGTTCAGGAGCCTCGCTTTCCGTTGCGACAAAGTTTGTTAAGCTGGACGTTGGCACACTTTTCAACGCGACAGACAGTTCAAAATATTTCAATGTGACAGTGAAGAATCACGAAGATTCAGCTATAAATCTGACAATGATAAACGTGTACTTCAACTATTACACGTCGATCCCGCATGAAAATATCTCAATTGTGCTCCCTAAGACACTTGACAATGGAACACTGGTTTCGTTTGACTGCACTTACGATTGGAACAACACGGTAAACCCAACAGTACTCGTGGAAACTGCACAGGGATACCTTGCTTATGTTACTGCAAACGTGTCAGCAACAGCAAACTTGGCCATCAGAACTCCTCTGGCTTTTAATGA
>Ga0209253_10001023_pt1 | contig 24527 bp, 18 predicted proteins | sample FrelakmetBRP12BR_FD_187145 | JGI IMG/M metagenome (GOLD analysis project Ga0209253, IMG submission 187145) | Freshwater lake sediment microbial communities from the University of Notre Dame, USA, for methane emissions studies - BRP12 BR (SPAdes)... | ecosystem: Environmental > Aquatic >...
AGCAACAGGTCCTTGGCGTCCACCTGCTGGCCCGGGCGCGCGATGATTTCGGCGATCACGCCATCGCGTTCTGCGCGCACGCTCGTTTCCATCTTCATCGCCTCGATAGTCACCAGCACGTCGCCACGGGCAACGGCATGACCGGGCAACACGTTGACCGTGGCGATCGTGCCCGGCATCGGCGCGCCGACTTCGTCCGGGTGATCGAGCTCGGCCTTGCGGCGCGGCGGACGCTTCGCGACCTGGCTCCGGTCCTGCACCCTGACCGACCGCGGTTGTCCGTTCAGCTCGAAGAACACGCTGCGCGTGCCGTCGTCGTGCAAGTCGCTGGTCGTCACGTAGCGGATGATCAGGTGCTTGCCCTTCTCGAGATCGACCGTGATCTCTTCACCCGCTTCCAGGCCGTAGAAGAAGGCGCGCGTCGGCAGCACGCTCACGTCACCGAAATGCGTGCGATCCGCCATGTAGTCGGAGAACACCTTCGGATACATCAGCCACGACGCAAACTCATGATCGGTTATGGCGCGCGGCATCTTCTCCTGCACGCGTGCGCGGGCCTGGTCGAGATCGACCGGCGGCAGGAGTTCGCCCGGGCGTGAGGTCGAGGGTTGCACGTCGCCGAGGATCTTGCGCTGCAGTTCGCGCGGGAAGCCGCCGACCGGCTGGCCGATGTCGCCGCGGAACAACGCGACCACGGATTCCGGGAAGGCTACGTCCGTCCCCGGATCGGCGACATCCTCGGCCGTGAGTCCACTCGTCACCATCATGATCGCCATGTCGCCCACGACCTTCGACGACGGCGTGACCTTGACGATGTCGCCAAACATCTCGTTGACCTGGGCGTAAGCGCGCGCCACCTCATGCCAGCGGGTGTCGTCGATCCCGAGCGCGCGGGCCTGTTCGCGCAGGTTGGTGTACTGCCCGCCGGGCATGCCGTGCACGTACACCTCGGAAGCGCCGGCACGCATGTCGCTCTCGAACGCCGCGTAGCCGTGACGCACCTGCTCCCAGTAGTTGGAGAGCAGCCGCAGGTTGTCGGGGTCGAGACCGGAATCCCGCGGGCCGTGGCGCAACGCTTCGACGATCGAACCCAGGTTCGGTTGCGACGTCAGGCCGCTCATGGCATCGAGCGCGCCGTCCACGGCATCGCAGCCGGCATCGATGGCTGCGAGTACGCTGGCAGCTGCAATGCCGCTGGTGTCGTGCGTGTGGAAGTGCACCGGAATGCCGATCTCGGCCTTGAGCGCCCTGACCAGGGTGTGCGCGGCTCGCGGCTGGCACAGGCCCGCCATGTCCTTGATGCCGAGAATGTGGGCGCCCGCCCGCTCCAGCTGCTTCGCCATCGCAACGTAGTACTTGAGGTCGTACCTGGACTGGCGTGGATCGCTCAGGTTGCCCGTATAGCAGATGGCGGCTTCGCACAGCTTGCCGGACTCGCCGACTGCGTCCATCGCGACGCGCATGTTGTCGACCCAGTTCAGCGAATCGAAGACGCGGAACACGTCGACACCGTTGTTCGCGGCCTGCTGCACGAAGTACCGCACGACGTTGTCCGGGTAGTTCGTGTACCCCACCGCGTTGGCGGATCGCAGCAGCATCTGCAGCAGCAGGTTCGGCATCGCCTCGCGGAACGCGATCAGGCGGTCCCACGGGCATTCGCGCAGGAAGCGCATCGCGACGTCGAACGTCGCGCCACCCCAGCATTCGACGGAGAACAGGTCCGGTGCCAGCCGCGCGTAGGCCGGCGCGATGGCGACCAGGTCGCGGGTGCGAAAGCGCGTCGCCAGCAGCGACTGATGGGCATCACGGAACGTGGTGTCGGTGAGCAGCGCCTGCGGCTGGTCGAGCATCCACTGCGAGAACTTGCTCGCGCCCAGCTCGTCGAGACGCTGCTTCGTGCCGGGCGGCGGCGTACTGACGGGCAACTTCGGCGGACGTGCATCCACGATGCGGCCCGGACGGGCGCGGCCGGCCACTTCCGGGTTACCGTTCACGATCACGTCCGCGACGAAGCGCAGCAACCGCGTCGCACGGTCGCGCTTGCGCGGATAGCGGAACAGCTCCGGTGTCTGGTCGATGAACCGGGTGGTGTACGAGCCGTCACGGAAGTGCTCGTGCGTGATCAACTGCTCGAGGAAGCGCAGGTTCGTGCTGACACCGCGCACCCGGAACTCCTTCAGCGCGCGGTCCATGCGCGCGATCGTCTCGTCGGACGACGGCGCCCAGGCGGTCACCTTCACCAGCAGCGAGTCGTACGAGCGGGTGATGAACGCGCCCGAGTACGCCGTGCCTGCATCGAGCCGGATGCCGAAACCCGCCGGGCTGCGATAAGCCGTGATGCGGCCGTAGTCCGGGATGAAGCTGTTCTCGGGATCCTCCGTCGTGACCCGGCACTGCATCGCATGGCCGGTGACGCGGATGTCCGCCTGCGCGGGCACGCCGCTGGCGGGCGTGCCGATCGCGGCGCCCTCGGCGATGCGGATCTGCGCCTTGACGATGTCGATGCCGGTGACTACTTCGGTCACCGTATGCTCGACCTGGATGCGCGGATTGACCTCGATGAAATAGAACTGGCCGGTGTCTGCGTCCTGCAGGAACTCGACGGTGCCTGCATTGAGGTAACCGACGGCGCGCCCGATGCGCAGACCGAGTTCGCAGAGTTCCAGCCGCTGCGTGTCGTCCAGGAAAACGGCCGGTGCGCGCTCGACGACCTTCTGGTTGCGGCGCTGCACGGTGCAGTCGCGCTCGTAGAGGTGCACCAGGTTGCCATGCCTGTCGCCGAGGATCTGCACTTCGACGTGGCGCGCGCGCCGCACCAGTTTCTCGAGGTAGACCTCGTCGTTGCCGAACGCGGCCTTCGCTTCGCGCCGTGCGATGGCGACCATCTCGCCCAGTTGCGAGGCGTCGTCGATCGCGCGCATGCCGCGGCCGCCGCCACCCCAGCTGGCCTTGAGCATGACGGGATAGCCAACCCTCGCGGCCAGCTCGAGCACCTTGGCAGCGTCGGGCGGTAGCGGCGGCGTGGCCGGCATCACCGGCACACCCGCCGCAATCGCGAGCTCGCGTGCGGTCACCTTGTTGCCGAGCCGACGCATTATTTCGGGCGTCGGACCAATGAACAGCAGACCCGCATCCGCGCAGGCTTCCGCGAACGTCGGGTTCTCGGAGAGGAACCCGTAGCCGGGGTGGATTGCATCGGCACCGCATTCGAGCGCCACGCGGATGATGTCGTCGATCCCGAGGTAAGCCTCGACCGGCCCCTTGCCCTCGCCCACCAGGTAGGCCTCGTCCGCCTTCATGCGGTGCAGCGAGAAGCGGTCCTCCTGCGAGTAGATCGAGACGGTCTTGATCCCCAGCTCGTGCGCAGCACGCATCACGCGGATGGAGATCTCGCCGCGGTTGGCGACGAGCAGGGTCTTGATCTTGCGGTGGTGGCGCATCGGGTCGGGGGAACTCGTTCGAAATGAACCAGTGGGCGGACACGTGCCCCGGTCCGGGCGGGCTGCACTTTGCGCCCAAAATAATACGTGGCGCGGCGCTCTGGTATGTTCGTTTCCTTCGACCGACCTGCCGCGAAGGAATGACATGCCAGCAATCGCCGTTCATGGAGGGGCGGGGGACATCCCACCCGCCGAACTCACGCCCGAACGGGAGGCCGCCTACCGCGCCGGCCTGGAGCAGGCGCTGCGTGCCGGGCAACTAATCCTGGAGGCGGGCGGCCCGAGTCTCGACGCCGTCGTCGCCGCGGTGCAGGTGCTCGAAGACAACCCGCTCTTCAACGCCGGCCGCGGTGCCGTGATCGCGGCCAACGGGATCTGCGAACTCGACGCGTCGCTGATGGATGGACGCGACCTGCGCGCTGGTGCGGTGACGGGCCTGCGCCACGTGAAAAGTCCGATCGGCCTCGCCCGGCTGGTGATGGACGTGTCGCCGCACGTGATGCTGTCCGGCCAGGGCGCCGAGGAATTCGCCCTCGAACAGGGACTCGAACCCGTGGCGAACCGCTATTTCGTCACGGAGCGACGGCAGCGCGAACTGGCAGCCGCACTCGATGCGAGCGCAGGCGGTTTTCGTGAATCGCTGATGGGAACCGTCGGCGCAGTGGCGCTCGATGCCGCCGGCAACCTGGCCGCGGCGACGTCCACGGGCGGCATGACCGCCAAGCGCTGGGGCAGGGTCGGCGACTCACCGGTGATCGGCGCAGGCACTTACGCGGCCAACGACTGCTGCGCCGTTTCGGCGACGGGGCACGGCGAATACTTCATTCGCGCGACGGTCGCGCACGAGATCGCATCGCTGGTCCGTTACGCGGGCAAGAACGTGCGTGAGGCAGCCGACATCGTGGTGCACGAGCAGCTGCAGCGGATGGGGGGCGAAGGCGGCGTGATCGTCGTCGGGCGCGACGGCACGCTTGCCCTGCCGTTCAACTCTCGCGGCATGCTGCGCGGCTCGATCGATGTGCAGGGCCGGATGACGACCGGAATTCTCTGACTACCCGCTGATCACGCGGAAAAATAGCGGGCGAGATACTCGTCGAACGACAACTCGTCCGACGCTTCGATCCGCGCCTGCTGCTCGATCGACTCGGCCGCCTCGGCGGCAAACTCTTCCTGCCTGGACGAGTTCGGGGAGAGCAGGTCCTTGAAGTAGGACTGGTGCACCTTCGACATGCGCAGCGCGAAGTTGAAGAACGATTCTTCGTTGGTGCGCATTTCGTGCAACGAGCGCGCCGCCGGAGTCAAACTTACATCGCGGATCTTCTCCTCCTGCAGCTCGAGTGCGGTGAGGTACGGGCGTTGCGGGTCGCCCTCGTCCAGCAGCTCGCAGAGGCCGCGCATCGAATCGATGATCTCGGCGGCCCAGTCGGTCAACCTGACGTCGCGACCGCCACGGCGCAGCAACAGACCGGGCCGGCGGCCTTCGCGTGCAACGATTGCATGGTTGCCGTCGAGTTCGTCCTGCTCCGAGTTCTCGATCGGACGGCTGTCGCGCAGGACACAGAAGGCCGCGAACGCCTCGAGGAACCGCAGCTTGTTCTGGTTGACGCCCACCGGATCGAAGACGCTGACGTCGAGCGAGCGCATCTCGACGTACTGCACGCCCGCGCGTTGCAGCGCCTTCGTCGGACGCTCGCCGCTCCGGGTGACGCGCTTCGGGCGGATGAAGCTGTAGTACTCGTTCTCGATCTGCAGGATGTTGGCGTTGAGCTGGAGATACTCGCCATCGACCTTCACGCCGATCTTCTCGTAATCGGGATTCGGCGTGCTGATCGCGGCCGTCAGGTCGCGCACGTAGTGCTCGAGGCTGTTGACCGAGACGTTGAGCCCCGCCTGGCTCTTGTTGCGGTAGCCGAGGTCGCTCATGCGCAGCGAGGTCGCATGTGGAGCGTACAGGCTGCCCGGTTCCAGCGGCTCGAGGCCGTCGACCTTGCGTCCCTGCAGGAATGACGGGCACAGCGCCGGGGAATTGCCGAACAGGTACAGCACGATCCAGCCGTGTCGCCGGTAATTGCGCAGCAGCGAGAAATAGGACTCGGAGCGGAAGGCCTGACCGGAGTCCCTGGGCTGCAGCACGTCCGCCAGCACCGGCCAGAAGTGCTCCGGGAACGAGTAGTTGAAATGCACGCCTGCAATGGCCTGCATTACGCGGCCGTAGCGGTGACCGAGACCTTCGCGGTACACGGTTTTCATGCGCCCGACGTTCGACGGGCCGAACTGCGCGATCGGTATGCTTGCTTCGCCCTTGATGGCGCACGGCATGCTCGTGGCCCAGAGCAATTCGTCGTCGGGCAGGTTCGTGTAGACGAAGCGATGCAGGTCGGCGAGGTACTGCACCAGCTCCCAGGTGTGGGCGAACGGCGGCGTGACGAGTTCGATCAGCGCTTCGGAGTAATCGGTCGTGACGTGCTCGTTGGTGAGCGCCGACCCCAGGGCCCGGGGATGCGGCGCCTGCGAGATCCGCCCGGTCGGCGTCACGCGCAGCGATTCCCGCTCGACGCCCTTGAGCCCGCCCTGCAGCACGCCACGCGTGCGGGCGTTGATGACGCCGGCGAGGCGCTTTTCGAAGGCTCGGTCGAGGGGCATCGTGGATTCAGCCGACGTTTCGGGGTCGGTTAGGTTAGCAGAACGGCCTGCGGGCCCCGGCCACGCGCCGGGCATGTCGATAGACGCCGATCGATGGCCGCCGTGCACCCAGCCTGGCCGGTCGAAGTGCCGACAGAGGCTTCCGGAGACGAGCCTTGAATGGCTAATTAACTTAATGCATTCAGTTACTTACAGGAATTCGAGTGGATCGGAAGCCAGCGGCACCGACGGGCAACAGCTATGCTTGCATCGTGCGCTACCTGAGAAACCTGCTTCTTGCGACCGTGATCGCTGGCACGCTCGGTGCTGCCCCCGCGCGCGCCGACGACTCGATGCGCTGTGGCAGCAAGCTCATCACCGTCAGTGACGGCAAGGACAAGGTTCGCACCCTCTGCGGCGAACCCTCGAGCGTCAGCTTCCAGGGCGTGATCCGTCGCGCGCCCCGCTACGAGTACGGATACGGTTACAACCGGTACGACTACTACGGCCCGGGAGTCATCGAGATGCCAGTGGAAGTGTGGACGTACAACTTCGGCTCGAGCAAGTTGCTGCGCAAGCTGCGCTTCGTGGGCGACGAACTCGACGACATCCGCACCGACGGCTACGGCTACTGATGCAGCGCCGCGCGCCTCAACGGCGCGCTCCGATCCAGCGATTGATCCTGGTTTCGAGCACGGACAAAGGCAGTATGCCGCTGCCGATGACTTGTTCGTGGAATTCGCGCAGGTCGAAGCGCGCACCGAGCCGCTGCTCGGCGCGACGACGCAGCTCGAGAATCTTGAGCTGCCCGACCTTGGCGGCGAGTGCCTGGCCGGGACAGGCAACGTAGCGATCGACTGCGGCAGCAATCTCTGCCTCGCTGAGCGCCGTGTTCGCGCGCAGGTACTCCTCCGCACGCTGGCGGGTCCAGTCCTGCGCATGCAGACCCGTGTCGACGACGAGGGCCGCCGCACTTGACAGCTCCAGGTTCAGTGCGCCGAACTGGCTGTACGGGTCCGCATAGAGTCCCAGATCCGCTCCGAGCGATTGCGCGTACAGCGCCCACCCCGCGACCAACGCCGCGTCGTCGCCGAAGCGGCGAAACCGCGGCAGATTGGGCGTTTCCTGCGCGATCGCCGCCAGGTAGAAGCGACCGGGCACGGCCTCGCCCAGGTACAGTGCGTCCATCGCATAGGACGGGCGCGATGCGAGTTCACTGGTATTCACGTAGAAGACGCCCGCCTGTCCGTCAGCGGCATTCTGCGCGGAGTACGAGGCACCTGCAGCCGAGGCCGCACGAAAATCCTCGAGCGGCCGGGTCTCGAAAGTCGACTTCGGCCGGCGCAGGAACAAGGCGGGCAAGCGCGCATCGACGCGGTCGTGCAGCGCCGCGTAACCCGCGAGCATCGACCGGGCATCGCCGAACTGGAACCGCGGATCCGCTCGCAGCGCATCGAACACGGCCTGCGGCTCACCCGCGATGCCAAGCGTTCCCTGCAGGCCCGCGAGGCCCGCACGCAGCCGCGCCACCTCGCGCAGGCCGAGCTCATGCACCTGCCCCGGCGTCATGTCCGTCGAGGTGTAGTACCGCACGAGATATGCATACCAGAGGTCCCCGCTCGGCAGGTCCGACCACGACACGGTAGCGCGCGCCGCAGGCAGGTATTCCTGTGCCAGGTAATCGTGCAGGCGCCGATAGGCGGGCAATACCTTGGTCCGCAGCTTTTCGTCGTAAGCCTGCAGCAGGCGCCGGCGGTCGGCCACGCTCGGCCCGGCTGGGAAGTTCAGCAGCGGCTGCCAGAACACGGTCTGCCGCGGGTCCTCGAGCCGGCCGAACGCTTCGAGCTGCGGCAGCGTGCCCTCGACCACGACCCGCGGCAGCACTACGCCCTTGGTGACACCGGCACGCAGGTTGTTGATGGCCTGGTCCACCCAGACGACGAAGCCATCCATGCGCGCGAGGAAGTTGTCGTAGTCGCGCGTCGTCCTGAATGGATGCGCGCCCTTGCCGGAACCAAGCCGGGCGAAGGCGCCCGGCCAGTCGGAGCACGAGTTGATCGCCAGCAGCTCACTCGGATACCGGTACCCGCCGATGCCCAGCTCGCGCTGACGCTTGAAAGCCGCATAGGTGACGAGGTCCTCGCCTGCGAGCCGCTTCGGGTCGATCGCCGCCAGCTTCTCCAGCGACTCCTGTTCGATGCCGAGCGAATCCGCCATCCAGCTCATGCTGACGTAATCGCCGAAGCGGTCGTCGAACCGGTGGTCGCCAAGCTCACTGGCACGAATGGGGTTCAGCGCGAGGTACTGGTCGAAATACGTTTCGACGACGCGATACAGCGCGGCCGCTTCGGCGTTGGACGCGCGCAGGGGGGCGGACAACTCCGACGGCTTCTCTTCGGGTCGCGTCGACGGCTCCGATGCGAAATCGCACGCCGTCAATGCCAGCGTGGCGACCAAAAGTGGCAACCGGAAATGATTTCGCCGCATGCGCCGGGACTTCAGCGGTGAGCCGCGATCCAGCGCTCGATCTTCGCCTCGAGCACGTCCATCGGCACGGCACCGTCGCTCAGGACCTCGCGGTGGAAGTCGCGGAGGTCGAACTTCGGCCCGAGTGCCTGCTCTGCCTTGTGGCGCAAGCCCTGGATCCGCAGGTCCCCGACCTTGTAGCCGAGCGCCTGGCCGGGCCAGGCGATGTAGCGTTCGACCTCGGAAACGACATCCGACTCAGCCATCGTCGAGTTGTCGAGCATGAACTTGATGGCCTGTTCCCTGGTCCATCCTTTCGCGTGCAGCCCGGTGTCGACGACCAGGCGCATCGCGCGCAGCTGCTCGTCGTTCAGTCGCCCGTACCACTGGTAAGGGTCGGTGAAGAGGCCGAGTTCCTTGCCCAGCGACTCGGCGTAGAGCGCCCAGCCCTCGACGTAGGCCGTGTAATCACCGCCGAAGCGGCGGAATCGCGGCACGCCTTCGAGTTCCTGCTGGATCGACACCTGGAAGTGGTGCCCCGGGGACGCTTCGTGCAACGACAGCGTCTCCATGCCGAACCTCGGCTGCGCCTTCAGGTTGTACGTGTTGACGTAGAAGACGCCGGGACGCGAGCCGTCCGCCGAGGGCTGCTGGTAATACGCACCCGCCGCGGACTGCGCGCGGAACGCCTCGACCTCGCGCACTTCGTAGTCCGCGCGCGGAAACACCGAGAACAGCTGCGGCAACGCGGCGTCGATCCGCGTCTTGAGCGCGCGGTAGCCGTCGAGCAGGTCCGAGCCCTGGGTGAAATAGAACTGCGGATCGGTTTCGAGGAACGTGAAGAACGCCTCGAGGTCGCCCTTGAACCCGACCTGCTGCCGGACATCGTCCATTTCGCCCAGGATGCGCTTCACCTCGCCGAGACCCAGCGCGTGAATCTCGTCGGGCGTCAGGTTGGTGGTGGTGTGTTCCTGCACGTAGTAGGCGTACCACGCCTGCCCGTCAGGCAATGCGGTCCAGGCCACGCTGCTGCGCGATTGCGGCAGGTATTCGTCGCGCACGAAATCACGCAGTCGCCGGTAGGCGGGTAATAGCGTGGCGTCGAGCATCCTGGTGTATTCGGCAGTGAGCCGTTCGCGGTCGGCCGCGGAGAAGTCCGCCGGAAAGCTGCGGATCGGTGCGAAGTACTGGCTGTCCTGCGCCTGCGGCACGGCCATTGCGTCGAGCTGACCGAGCACCTTTTCCATCACGGCGCGCGGTTGCACGACACCCTTGGTCGCGCCTTCCCGCATGTTGACCACCGCCTGGTCCATCCAGACGGCCAGCCCGTCCAACCGCTGCAACCAGCGCTCGTAGTCCGCGACCGTCTCGAACGGCTGCGCGTTGGTGCCCGAACCCAGCGCGGGCATCACCGTGAGCAGGCTGCCGGCCTGGTTGATCGGCAGCAGATGAAACGGAAACCTTTCGCCCCGCGCTTCCCGTTCCCGCTCGTACAGGAAGATGTCGTACGAGATCCGGTCCGCCGGCGAGAGCGAACCAGGGTCGAGCGCGCGGATCGCCGCAAGGTACTTCTGGTTCAGCGCGCGCGAGGCCGCCAGGTACTGCGGACCGATCGAATTCGGCAACTGATCGTCGTAGCGATGGTCGCCGATGTAGGTCGCGAGCAAGGGGTTGGCGCGCAGGTTGTCCTCGAAATAATTCTCGAAGAGCGCATCGAGCTGCCGCCTGGTGTCGGTCGCCTTCGCCGGCGACTGCGCATCCGGCGCCTTCGTGGCGGTCGGGGACGGGGGCGCCGAGACACAACCCTGCAATGCCAGGGTCACGGCGAATACGAGGATCGAGGTATGGGTGCGGAAAGACATCAGGGCGGATCCATGCCGGCGACGGGTCGGGGATTATAAGGTCTTCAGCGCTCGACGATTGCGCTGACGCCCATGCCACCGGCCGTGCAGATCGAGATGAGCCCACGGCCGCCGCCGCGCCGATCGATCAACTTGGCGAGCGTCGCGACGATGCGCGCGCCTGTCGCTGCAAACGGATGGCCAACCGCCAGGCTGCTGCCATTCACGTTGAGCTTCGCACGGTCGATCGAGCCGAGCGGCCGCTCGCGGCCCAGCCGGTCGCGGCAGAACTCCGCCGACTCCCACGCCGCCAGCGTGCACAGCACCTGCGCCGCGAACGCTTCGTGAATCTCGTAGAAATCGAAGTCCTGCAGCGTGATGCCGGCGTCATCCAGCATGCGCGGCACGGCATAGGCCGGCGCCATCAGCAGCCCTTCGTCCTGCAGGAAGTCGACCGCCGCCACCTTGCCGAACGTCAGGTAGGCCTGCACCGGCAGGCCCCTGGCACGCGCCCAGTCTTCGCTCGCCAGCAGCACCGCAGCGGCGCCGTCCGTCATCGGCGTCGAATTGCCCGCGGTCAGCGTGGCGCTGCCATCGACGGGGAACGCGGGCTTCAGCCTGGCCAGCCTTTCCAGCGAGGTGTCGCGCCGCAGGTTGTCGTCGCGCTGCACACCCTCGAACTCGAACACGAGGTCGTCGAAGAAGCCGGCATCGTACGCAGCGGCTGCCCGGACGTGACTTGCGAGCGCGAGTTCATCCTGCGCCTCGCGCCGGATGCCCCAGCGACGCGCCATCAGCTCGCAACTCTGCCCCATGTTGAGCCCCGTTCGCGGCTCGGCAACCGCAGGAAAGCTCGGCTTCCAATGGCCCGGGCGCAGCGCAGCCCATGGCGCGAGCCGCTGACCCAGGGAGCGGCCCCGCGCGCTGCGCAGCAGGATCCTGCGCAGGTTCTCGTTGATGCCGATCGGGGCGTCGCTCGCCGTGTCGACGCCGGCCGCAATCGCGCTGTCGATCTGGCCGGCCGCGATTTTCAAGCCGAGCAGGATCGCCGTTTCAAGGCTCGTGCCACAGGCACGTTGCAGGTCGAAAGCCGGTGTGTGCGCGTCGAGCGTCGTGCCGAGGACCGCTTCGCGCGTCAGGTTGAAATCGCGTGGGCTCTTCAGCACCGCTCCGGCGCCGACGTCGCCCAGTCGCTCGCCGGCAAGACGGTACTTGTCCGCCAGCGCCTGCAACGCGGCAGTCAGCATCTGCTGGTTGCTGCATTCCGCGTAGGCGCCCATCGAGCGCACGAACGGGATCCGGGCACCGCCGACGATGGCGACCCGGCGCGTGGTGTTTCCGACGAGCATGGAGCGTCCCCGACATTTCCTTGAGGACGCCAAGGGTACCCCTGCACGGCCCGATCCTCACCCCGGGCAGCGCCTCCCTGATATCCTTGGACCCCTTCCCGCAAGCGAAAATCCTGCGCCGCAAGGCGCGCATCGCACCATGAGCCACCTGCAGCTGAGAGCGGCCGACGGCCACACGTTTTCGTCCTACCTGGCCGCGCCGAGTGGCCTCGCGCGGGGCAGCATCGTCGTGGTCCAGGAGATCTTCGGCGTGACAGGACATATCGAACGCGTCACCGACCAGTTCGCCGCCGAGGGCTACCTTGCGATTGCACCGGCCTTGTTCGATCGCCAGCAACGCGGCGTCAACCTGGCTTACGACGAGACTGGAATCGCGCAAGGTGTCGGCTACATGCAACGGGCGGACTTCGGCCAGGTCATGACCGACCTCCAGGCGGCGATCGACGCAGTGGCCCACGCCGGCGCCGTCGGCATGGTCGGCTACTGCTGGGGCGGGCTCGTTACCTACCTGGCCGGCAGTCGCACCAGTATTGCGGCGGGCGTCGCCTACTACGGCGGGGGCATCACTGGCTTCCTCGAGCCGGTGCCACGCTGCCCGATGCAGTTCCATTTCGGCGAGCAGGACGCGCACATCCCCCTGCGCGACGTAGAGCAGATTCGTGCCACGTTTCCGCAGGGTGAATACCACACCTACGCCGCCGGCCATGGCTTCAACTGCACGGACCGCGCCAGTCACGACGCGGCCGCCGCGCACCTCGCCTTCGCGCGGACGAAAGAATTCTTCAGTAAGCACCTGGGCTGACACCGAGAAGACTCATGACGCTCAATCTCAAGGATTCCACCCTGCTGCGGCAGCAGTGCTACATCGACGGCCAGTGGCTGGACGCGCGCACCGGCGGCAGCAAGCCGGTCACCAACCCGGCGAATGGTGCGGTGCTTGGCACGGTGCCATTCATGGGTGCCGAGGAAACGCGCGCGGCGATCGACGCGGCAGCGGTGGCCTTCCCCGCCTGGGCCGCGCGCACGGCCAAGGATCGCGCCACGCTGCTGCGTCGCTGGTACGACCTGATGCTGGCCAACGCCGACGACCTGGCCACGCTGATGACCGCCGAGCAGGGCAAGCCACTCGCTGAAGCCAAGGGCGAGATCGCCTACGCGGCCTCGTTCATCGAGTGGTTCGCGGAGGAAGCCAAGCGCGTCTACGGCGACGTGATCCCGGGCCATCAGCCCGACAAGCGCATCTTCGTGTTGCGCCAGCCCGTCGGTGTCGTCGCAGCGATCACGCCCTGGAATTTCCCGGCGGCGATGATCACGCGCAAGGCGGGCCCGGCACTTGCCGCGGGTTGCACCTTCGTCTGCAAGCCGGCAATGCAGACACCCTACTCCGCGCTCGCCATGGCCGAGCTGGCGCATCGCGCAGGCATTCCAAGGGGCGTATTCAGCGTGGTCACCGGCTCGGCCACCGCCATCGGCGGTGAGATGACCTCGAACCCGATCGTCCGCAAGGTCACGTTCACGGGCTCGACCGAAATCGGCAAGAAGCTGATGGTGCAGAGCGCCGGTACCCTCAAGAAGCTCTCGCTCGAGCTCGGCGGCAACGCGCCATTCATCGTCTTCGACGACGCCGACCTCGACCTGGCCGTGCAGGGCGCGATTGCCAGCAAGTACCGCAACACCGGACAGACCTGCGTCTGCGCCAACCGCCTGCTGGTGCAGGAAGGCGTCTACGACGCGTTCGTGGCGAAGCTGGTCGAGGCGGTGCGCAAGCTGCGGGTCGGCGACGGCCTGCAGGGCGCAACGGAACAAGGCCCGCTGATCGACGACAAGGCCGTGGCCAAAGTGGAAGAGCATATCGCGGACGCGCTGGCCAAGGGCGGCAAGATCGCGCTCGGCGGCAAGCGCCACACGCTGGGCGGCACTTTCTTCGAGCCGACGATCATCACCGGCGTGAAGCCGACGATGATGGTCGCGCGCGAAGAGACTTTCGGTCCGGTCGCGCCCATCTTCTCGTTCAAGGACGAGAAAGAAGCGGTCCGCATGGCCAACGACACCGAGTTCGGCCTGGCCTCCTATTTCTACACGCGTGACCTGGCGCGCTCGCTGCGCGTCGCCGAGGCGCTCGAGTACGGCATCGTGGGTCTCAACACCGGCATCATCTCGACCGAGGTCGCGCCGTTCGGCGGCGTCAAGGAATCGGGCTTCGGCCGTGAAGGCTCGAAGTACGGCATCCTCGACTACACCGAGCTCAAGTACCTCTGCATCGGCGGCATCGAGGGTTGAACCAGCGGTCGCTGATCTACCTGCTGGCGTTCATCGTCACGATCGGGTCGGTCGCCACCAACATCTACCTTCCGGCGCTGCCGGTCGTCCGCGAGTACTTCGGCTCGACGGTCGCCCATGCACAGGCCACGTTCTCGATCGCGCTGCTGACGTTCGCGATCGGCATGCTGTTCTGGGGTCCGTTCGCGGATCGCTACGGGCGGCGCCTGGCGATCCTCGCCGGCGTCGGCCTGATGGCGGCGGGCTCGGTCGTCTGCCTGTTCGCGCCGAGCCTGGCCTGGCTGATCGCCGGCCGCGGCGTGCTCGCGTTCGGCACGGCTACGGGCATTGCCGTCTCGCGCACGATCGTGAGCGATCTTTACCCGGACAGCATGGCGCGCATGCTGGCGCAGCTCGCGATCTTCGCGGTGGTGTCGAGTGCATCAGCCCCCGTCATCGGCGGCTTCCTGACGTCGTGGTTTGGCTGGCGAGCCGTCTTCGTGGCCCAGATCGTGATGGCCGCGGCGGTGGCCTGGCTCACCTGGAAGCACCTGCCCGAGACCCGCCCGGCGACGAAGCAACCTCCGGCCGTGCGCGAGATGGCGCGCGTGGCGCGCTCGCTGCTGATCAAGCCCCGTTACCTGAGCTGTGTGTTGCAGTCGTCGGCCGCCTACTCGATGTTCGTGGTCTTCATTTCGCTCGCGCCGTACGTGATGGTGACGGCCATGGGCCGTCCGGCCACGGAATACGGCCTGTACTACCCGCTGATCTCGTTCGGCTACGTCGCCGGCAACTGGGCCGTCGGCCGGTTCTCGGCTCGCGGCCAGCACTGGATGATCGCCTTCGGCGTCAGCCTGCAGCTGGCGGCCGCGCTCTGCGCGCTCGTCTTCGCCGCGTCCGGTTTCAAGCACCCGTTGTGGATCTTCGTGCCCATGGGCGTGCTGTATTTCGGCCAGGGACTGTTCATGCCCCACCTGACCGCGATCGCCGTGAGCCTCGCCCCGCCGCATGCGACCGGCGTGGGTTCGAGCACGCTCGGCTTCCTCAACCAGTTCGTTTCGGCAGTCTGTGTGCAGGTCATGGGCCTGGTGGGAGCCGCGACCGCGATGCCGATGCTGCTGTTCTGCGCCGGCGCGGCCTTGTTCCAGCTGCTGGTACTGCGGCTGTCGCCGCGCATGGAGGCCGTGGTCCGTAACGCCTGAACCTGTCCGGTCCACGGCTGACTGCCCACCCTGCGCGGCCGCAAGCGGTCGCCGTGATATCGTTTGCCGCTCGTCCCGCCCTGCGAATTCCAGCATGACCCTGCTCGGTACCCCAGATTTCGTCCACGGTTCGCGCCCTCGCGTCGGCGTCATGCTCGTGAACCTGGGCACGCCCGCGGACCCTTCGCCCCGCTCGGTGCGGAAGTACCTGGCTGAGTTCCTCGCGGACCCGCGCGTCATCGAGGCGCCGCGCCTGCTCTGGTGGCTGGTCCTGCACGGCGTCATCCTGCGCACGCGCCCGCGGCGCAGTGCCCATGCCTACCAGAAGATCTGGACGCCGGAGGGTTCGCCGCTGCTGGTCGAATCGCGCAAACTGACCGCAGGCCTCGCCGCCCGGTTGCAGCAACGCTTCGGCGACGACGTCACGGTCGATCTCGCGATGACCTACGGCGAGCCGTCGATTCCGTCGGTGCTCGAACGATTCCGCGAACGGAACGTGCAGCGACTGCTGGTGCTGCCGCTCTACCCGCAGTATTCCTCGACGACGACCGGCAGCATCTTCGAGTTCGTCACGCGCGAGCTGTCGCAGTGGCGCTGGATGCCGGAGCTGCGTTTCGTCAACCAGTACTGGGAACGCGAGTCGTACCTGCGTGGCGTGGCGGACAGCATCGCGCAGCACTGGCAAACGCACGGTCGCAAGCACCTGCTGTTCTCCTTCCACTCGATCCCGAAGCGCTATTTCCTCGCCGGCGACCCGTACCACTGCTTCTGCCTCGGCACGGCCCGCAGCGTTGCGCAGCGGCTCGGCCTGGCCGGGGACGAATGGTCGCTGGGATTCCAGTCGCGGTTCGGCCGCGAAGAATGGCTGAAACCGTACGTGGACATGATGCTGCAGGACTACGCGAAGTCGGGTCCGAAGCGCGTCACGGTCGTCTGCCCGGGATTCGCGACCGACTGCCTCGAAACGCTCGAGGAAATCAGCATGCAGAACCGCGACCTGTTCCTCGGGCAGGGCGGTGAAGCGTTCGACTACGTGCCGTGCCTGAACTCGAGCGCGGCACACGTCGACGTGATGGAAGACGTCGTGCTCCAGCACGTGGGCGGCTGGCCCGAACTCGGTGCCGGGCGCCTCGGCGATGCGGCCCTCGCCGCGCAGCGCGAACGCGCACTGGCCCGCGGCGCGCAGCGCTGACGGCGTACTCCGTTCGGCCATTCATGCCGCTCGGACGTTTTCTCGAAATCAGTCTCGCGGCAACCGACGTCGCAGAGTCGCTCGCGTTTTACGAGTCGCTTGGTTTCGTGCAGGCGTCGGTCGGCGAAACGTGGCCGCATTCGTATGCCGTGGTGACGGATGGCCGGCTCTGCCTCGGCCTGCATGGACTGGACTTCGAAAGTCCGCTGCCGACCTGGGTTGCGCCCTCGCTGCGCGAGCGACTCGTCACGCTCGCCCGGCTCGGCGTGACCATCGAGGAAGCGCAACTCGACGATCTCTCGCTGCACCAGGCGCTGTTGCGCGATCCCTCGGGACAGCCGCTGCGGCTGCTCGAGGCCCGCACATTCTCGCCTCCCGCGCTGTCACCTGCGCATTCGAGCAGCCTGGGCTATTTCGAGGAATTCGCGATCGCAACACGCGACCTCGGTGTCGCCAGCGCGTTCTGGGAAAGCATGGGGTTCGTAGCCTTCGAGCCGGTGCTGCAGCCGTTGCCGAAGGTCGTCGCCTCGAGCAGCGATCTCAACGTCGGGCTATTTGCAATCGATCTGCCGGCTCCGGTGCTGGTCTTCTCCGACGCCACGATGCAGGAACGGATCGCGCACTTGCGCGATCGCGGTCATCGCTTCGCGAAACGCCTGCCGCGCGAACTCATGGCGATGGGCGCGGCGATGCTCGAGGCACCGGAAGGGACGCGGCTGCTGTTGCTCACGGAACCGCCGGCGGAGTGATCGCGCCGGGCAACGAAGCCGCGATTTCGAAGCGGATCTCGAGCGTGTCCGCGACCTGGATGGCGCCGCCAGCGACCGAGAACGGCGTCATGCCGAAGTCGGTCTGGTTCAACCGCAACTCACCGCGCGCGATCACGTCGGTCGCGGTGCGCTCGACGATGACCGGGATTTCCTGCTCACGCTCGACCCCTTTCAACGTCACCGCAATGCGGACCACGGGTTGCGGCCACGCGCCGGACGCGGCCGCCGAGCGCAGTGTGATGGCGGGGAAATGCTCGCCGTCGAGTACTTCGGTCCGCAGCATGTTGCGGCGCGTGCCGGCCCTCGCGTCATCCGGCACCGGTGCAGCGAACTCGGGGCCGGCAGCGGCGCGCCCTTCGGGCAGGTCCACGTCGAAGCGTTCGACGGGCAACGTCAGCTCGAACGAGGAGTCCGCCGGCCTGCTGCCGAGCCAGACGGTGCCAGCCTCGTCCGCCGACGTGATGACGTGGTCGTGACCTAGCTTTGCGAGTGGTCCGGCCCGGCGGACGACGACGGTGACGACGGTCCGCTCCGGGTCGACCTGAAACCTGCGCGTGCCCGCATGTGTCGTCGTCGCTGCGGAACCCTCGGACTGCGACTGCGAGGCATTCGCGGAGGGCGGCGGCGCCGTGGTCGAACGGCAACCGGCCAGGATTGCGGGCGCCGCAAGAACGGCGCAAAGGGTTGCGCGTGCCGCGTCTTTGCGCGCGTTTGCTACCATGGACGGATCATCCCACAGGAAGTCGCTCCATGCCCCTGCGCAATACCGCGGAAGCCTACGGCAGTCTTGCCAAGTTCCTGCACTGGGCCATCGTGCTGCTGATCGTGCCGCAGTACTTCCTCGCTGAAGCCGCCGATGAATTGCCGGACGGTATCGAGAAGCTGCAGATCCTCAACTGGCACAAGTCACTCGGCATGCTGGTTCTGCTGCTGGCCCTGGTGCGAATCGGCTGGAAAGTCATGAACCGCGGCCTGCCTGGCCCCATCGGCGAACCGTGGCAGCGCAAGGCAGCGGCGGCCGGCCACGGTCTGCTCTACCTGCTGATCCTTGCCCAGCCGATTTCCGGCTGGGCCATGTCGTCGGCCGCCAATTACCCGGTGACCCTCTTCGGCTGGTTCCAGTTCCCCGCGCTGGTCGCCGAGAACCATGACCTGCACGAATCGCTCGAGGAGGTGCACGAGGTGCTCTTCTTCCTGATGGTCGCGGTGGCGGCAGTGCACATCCTCGCGGCGCTCTACCACCACTTCCTGCTGAAGGACGGCGTGCTCCGGCGCATGTCGCCGTTCTCCCGTCCATAGGCGTGAACACGCGTCGCTGCGCAGGCGCCATGGTGCTGCTGATGGCTCTCGCACTGGGGCCTGCGGCACCCGACGCGAGTGCGGCGGCGATTGCCTGGACGGTCGATCCGGCGCGCAGCCAGCTGACGTTTCATCCCCGTCTCGCAGGCGGCGAGTTCGCGGGCCGCTTCGAGCGTTTCGCAGCGACGATCCGCTTCGACCCGGCCGATCTCGCCCATTCCAGCCTGCTGGTCGTCGTCGACCTGCTCGGTGCCCGTACCGGCGACACCGATCGCGATACTGCATTGCAAGGCAGCGACTTCTTCCAGACCACACGCTGGCCCAAGGGCACGTTCACCAGCACCGGGATCAGGTCGTTGGGTGACGGCAGGTTCGAGGCCATGGGCAGACTGACGCTGCGCGACGTCACACGAGACGTTCGCGTCCAGTTCCGCTTCGACCCGGCCGCGCCAGCCGGGGGCGCTGCGCGCATGATCGGCGCATCGAACCTCCGGCGCCTCGAGTTCGGCGTGGGCCAGGGCGACTGGCGCAGCACCGAATGGCTCGACGATGCGGTGCGCATCGAATTCGACCTCGCGCTGCGCGCCGCACGTTGACGCGGTACGCGCCACTTGGCAGGCGGCGCAGGGGAAACGGGCTTAGAATTCCTGCCTGCTGCCGAAGCTGGCAGCGTCTTCACCACCATAAGCGACGGGGTGTCCCATATGTCATTGCGTTCCACTGCGGTTGATATGCGCCTGGCGCTGGCACTCGCCGTCGGGCTCGCGCTCGCCGGATGTCAGAAGAAGCAGGAACAGGCTGCCACGGACGCTGTCGCTCCGGCGGCAACGACGGCGTCGGAAACCCTCGAAGGGCAGGTCGACATCGTCGCATGGCCCGGTTACCTCGAGCGCGGCGCAACCGACAAGAACTACGACTGGGTGACCCCGTTCGAGCAGGACACCGGTTGCAAGGTGAACATCAAGACGGCGGGCACGTCGGACGAGATGGTCTCGCTGATGACGCAGGGCGGCTACGACCTGGTCACGGCTTCGGGCGACGCGTCGCTGCGCCTGATCCGCGGTGGCACCGTACAGCCGATCGACGTCGCGCGCGTTCCGAGCTTTGCCAACGTCGACGAGCGCCTCAAGCAGGGCGCCTGGCATTTCGTCGACGGCAAGAATTACGGCACGCCCTACCAGTGGGGTCCGAACGTGCTGATGTACAACACGAAGGCGTTCCCGACCGCGCCGAAGTCGTGGTCGGTCGTGTTCGAGGAGCAGAAACTCGGTGACGGCAAGAGCAACAAGGGCCGCGTGCAGGCCTACGACGGCCCGATCTACATCGCGGACGCCGCGCTCTACCTGATGGCTAAGAAGCCGGAGCTCGGCATCAAGGACCCCTACGAACTCAACGAGGAGCAGTACGCGGCCGTGCTCGACGTCCTGCGCAAGCAGCATCCGCTGGTGCACCGCTACTGGCACGACGCCAACGTCGCCGTGCAGGACTTCACCAATGAAGGCGTCGTGGCCTCGGGCTCCTGGCCGTTCCAGGTCAACACCCTCGTCGCGAACAAGCAGCCGATCGCGAGCGTCATTCCCGTTGAAGGTGCGACGGGTTGGGCCGACACCACCATGCTCGCCGCCAACGCGAAGCACCCCAACTGCGCGTACAAGTGGATGGAGTGGTCGCTGAACGCCAAGGTGCAGGGCGACGTCGCTGCCTGGTTCGGCTCGGTGCCGGCCGTGCCGGCAGCGTGCAAGGGCAATGCGCTGCTGACGGACACGGGCTGCGCCACCAACGGCTTCGACAACTTCGACGAGATTCACTTCTGGCGCACGCCGGAAGCCGCGTGCAGCACGGGCACGTGCGTGCCTTACAGCCGCTGGGCGACCGATTACGTCGCGGTGATGGGCGGCCGCTGACCGGAGGAACAGGTCTCGAGCACGCGGCATTCCACGGGGGATGCCGCGCGCCGAACCCACAGTCGACATGACCCCAGCGATCGAACTGCGCGCAACTCGCCGCGCCTTCGGCTCCGTCGTTGCGCTCGATTCCGTGTCGCTGACGATCGCACCCGGCGAATTCTTCGCCCTGCTCGGCCCCTCGGGCTCGGGCAAGACCACGTGCCTGCGATTGATCGCGGGCTTCGACCAGCCGGACAGCGGCACCATCCTGCTCGACGGCGAAGACGTGACCAACACGCCTCCGTTCGCGCGCAACGTCAACACGGTGTTCCAGGATTACGCGCTGTTTCCGCACATGACCGTGGCGGAGAACGTCGCGTACGGATTGCGGGTGCGCGGCATTGCCGCAGCCGAGCGCGCGCAGCAGACCGCCGCGATGCTCGACCTCGTCCGGCTCGGCGAATTCGGCGCGCGTCGGCCGCACCAGCTCTCTGGCGGACAGCGTCAGCGCGTGGCGCTGGCCCGCGCCCTGATCAACCGCCCGAAGGTGTTGCTGCTCGATGAGCCGCTCGGTGCGCTCGACCTCAAGCTGCGCGAGGAAATGCAGGCGGAACTGAAGGGCCTGCAGCGGCGTCTCGGCATCACGTTCGTGTTCGTGACGCACGACCAGGGCGAGGCATTGAGCATGGCGGATCGCGTCGCCGTGTTCAGCCAGGGCCGCATCGAGCAGCTCGACACGCCGCGTGAGCTCTACAACCGGCCGCAGACCGCTTTCGTCGCGAGTTTCGTCGGCAGCGCCAACGTGGTCGGGCGTGAAGCCGCGCAGGTCCTGACTGGCCGCGACCGTGCCTTTGCGATCCGGCCGGAACTGATCGACCTCCTCGCAGCGGGCGAGCCGGCAGCGGAAGGGGACGTCCAGTGCGCTGGCGAAGTCGTCGACGTGCTGTATCACGGCGCGAGCAGCCGGTTGCGCGTCAAGGTGGACGAGCGCACGACGCTGGCCGTGGCCCGGTCCGAGTCCGCCGGCGGTGGTGTCCAGGGCCTCACGGCTGGCGCACGCGTGCGTCTTGCCTGGCGGCCCGATCACGCCGTCCCGTTGCAGGACTGACCATGGCCGGTCGTGCGGAATTTTCACTGCAGGGCCGCCGGGCGTTCTACTTCGCGTTGCTGCTCGCCCCGCCGCTGCTCTGGCTCGGCATCGTCTACCTCGGCTCGCTGCTCACGCTGCTGCTGCAGAGCTTCTATGCGATCGACGAGTTCACGGCGCGCATCGTGCCGGAGTTCACGCTGGCGACGTACCGGCAGCTGCTCACGCAACCTGCGCACATCGACATCATCGTGCGCACGCTGCTGATGGCGGCCGCGGTCACGCTGGCTGCGGCGGTCATCGCGTTTCCGGTCGCGCTGTACATGGCGCGCTACGCGGGACCACGGACCAAGGCGTTCTTCTATGTGGGCGTGATGCTGCCGATGTGGACCAGCTACCTCGTCAAGGTCTATGCGTGGCGCCTGATCCTCGCCAAGCAGGGCATCGCGAGCTGGGGCTTCGAGCACCTCGGCCTCATGGGTGCACTGGACAAGGCATTGGCGGTGCCGGTCGTCGGCGGACCGTCGCTGGCCTCGTCGTACATCGGCATGTTCGTCGTCTTCGTCTACATGTGGCTGCCGTTCATGATCCTGCCGCTGGCGGCGGCCCTCGAGCGGGTACCCGCGTCGCTGCTGCAGGCCTCGGCCGATCTCGGCGCCAGGCCGGGCCAGACGTTCCGCAACGTCGTGCTGCCGCTCGCCCTGCCCGGACTCGCCGCCGGCTCGATTTTCACGTTCTCGCTCACGCTCGGCGACTACATCATCCCGAGCGTGGTCGGCGCGCCGGGCTACTTCATCGGCATGATGGTTTACCAGCAGCAGGGCACCGCCGGCAACCTGCCGCTCGCCGCCGCGTTCTCGGTGGTGCCGATCGTGCTGATCGGCCTGTACCTGATGCTGGCGAGGCGGCTGGGGGCGTTCGATGCACTCTGAGCAACCGCGCCGTCCGTCGTGGGAACGCCCCTCGTTGTTCACCAGGGTGATGGCGGCCGCCGGCCTGGCGTTCCTGCACGCGCCCGTCTGGGTGATCGCGCTGTATGCGTTCACTACGGAAGACCGCACGTACCAGTTCCCTCCGCCCGGATTGACGCTGCACTGGTTCGAAGTGGCCTTCGCCCGCGACGACATCTGGCAGTCGATGCGGCTCTCGCTGCTGGTCGCCTCCGCGGCCACGCTTCTCGCCATCATTCTCGGCACGCTGGCCGCATTCGCGCTCGCCCGTCGCACGTTCAGCGGCAAGGAGTCGATCACGCTGCTGTTCGTGCTGCCGATCGCGCTGCCTGGCATCCTCACCGGCCTTGCCTTGCTCGCTGGCATGCGGACGATCGGACTCGAGCCCGGTTTCTGGACCATCGTCGCGGGTCACGCGACGTTCTGCCTCGTCATCGTCTACAACAACGTCGTCGCGCGCCTGCGCCGCATCCCGCCGAGCTGGGTCGAGGCCTCGATGGACCTCGGCGCGCGCGGTCACCAGACCTTCCGCTACGTGCTGCTGCCGCAGATCGCCACGGCGCTGCTGGCGGGCGGCATGCTGGCCTTCGCGCTGTCGTTCGACGAAATCATCGTCACGCTGTTCACGGCCGGGCACGAACGCACCCTGCCGATCTGGTTCTACAGCGAACTGTTCCGGCCGCGCGAGCGGCCCGTCACCAACGTCGTCGCGGTCGTCGTGATCCTCGTCACGCTCGTTCCGATCCTGCTCGCGTACTACCTGACGCGGCCGGACGAGCAGTCGCAGGGAAGCTGACGCGTCGCACTGTTCATCAACATTCCCGAGAGGCGGACCCATGCAAACCAGACTCCTGATCAACGGCAAGCTCGTCGCAGGCGAAGGCAAGGTCGAGGACGTGCTGAACCCGGCGACTGGCAAGGTGCTGGCCCGGGTGCCCGAGGCCTCGCGCGGACAGGTCGACGCGGCCGTCAAGGCGGCCGATGCCGCGTTCGAAGGCTGGGCTCGCACCCCGCCGAAGGACCGTGCGTACCTGCTGCTGAAACTGGCCGATCGCATCGAGGCCGACGGCGCTGCGTTCGCCAAGGTCGAATCGCTGAACTGCGGCAAGCCGCTCGCGGCCGCGCTCAACGACGAGATCCCCGCCATCGCCGACGTGTTCCGCTTCTTCGCCGGCGCGTGCCGGACGATGACCGGTGCCGTCGCAGGCGAATACCTTGCCGGGTTCACCAGCATGATTCGCCGCGATCCGATCGGTGTCGTTGCCTCGATCGCGCCGTGGAATTACCCGCTGATGATGGCGGCCTGGAAGCTCGGTCCGGCGCTCGCGGCGGGCAACACCGTCGTGCTGAAGCCTTCCGAACAGACGCCGCTCACCGCGTTGAAACTCGGCGAGCTGCTGGCGGAAGTTTTCCCGGCCGGCGTCGTGAACGTCGTCTGCGGCCGCGGCGGCAGTGTCGGCGCGCCGCTGACTAAGCACCCTAAGGTGCGGATGATTTCACTGACCGGCGACGTCGCGACGGGCGGCAAGATCCTCGCGCAGGCCGCAGACGGCATCAAGCGCACGCACCTCGAACTCGGCGGCAAAGCACCGGTGATCGTGTTCGATGACGCGGACGTACAGAGCGTCGTGGAAGGCGTGCGCACGTTCGGCTACTACAACGCGGGCCAGGACTGCACGGCCGCCTGCCGCATCTATGCGGGGGCGAAGGTTTACGACAGGCTCGTCGCCGATCTCTCGAGCGCGGTCAGCACGATCAAGACCGGGCTGCAGACGGCGAAAGGCGTCGAGATGGGCCCGTTGATCAGCGCGGAGCAGCGCGATCGCGTCGCGGGCTTCGTCAAGCGCGCGCAGCGTCAGCGGCACATCGAGATCACCGCAGGCGGCAACGCCGGCACCGGCGGCGGTTTCTTCTTCGAACCGACGGTCATCGCCAACGCGCGGCAGACCGACGAGATCGTGCAGCGTGAAGTGTTCGGGCCGGTGGTATCGGTCACGCGCTTCAAGGACACCGACGACGCCGTGCAGTGGGCCAACGACTCGGAATACGGCCTTGCCTCGTCGGTGTGGACGCAGGACGTCGGCAAGGCGATGACCGTGGCGTCGCGCCTGCAGTACGGCTGCACCTGGATCAACACGCACTTCATGCTGGTGAGCGAGATGCC